>Ga0181533_1002282_pt1 | contig 22795 bp, 22 predicted proteins | sample PEATcosm2014_Bin_45_FD_119772 | JGI IMG/M metagenome (GOLD analysis project Ga0181533, IMG submission 119772) | Peatland microbial communities from MTU Mesocosm Facility, Houghton, MI, USA - PEATcosm2014_Bin11_60_metaG | ecosystem: Environmental > Terrestrial > Soil > Wetlands > Peat | place...
AACGCCGACAGGCGAGCCCCCTCCGTGCCGTCCCGCAGGCCGGGACGGTTCGGAGGGGGCGCCGCGCCCGTATGGCGCGGCCTCATTGAAACAAATGCGCCTGCCGGCGTTCCGCTTCCCTTTATTTCGTAGCTTCGCAGCCCGGCTTGAACGAAGTGAAAGCCGGGATCGGCATTGCGGCGTGGAAGCTGTCCCGGCTTTCGCTCCGCTCAAGCCAGGCTACGGATTTTGCAATGGCTTGGCAAAACTCGGGCGCACACGCGTCGCGAGAACGATCGCGCTTATCCTCCCCCGTGAAAGCGGGGGAGGGGGACCACGCGAAGCGTGGTGGAGGGGGCGTCTGAGTTTAAGCTTCGTTGCCGTTCCGGAAGGAACAAACAACATGAAGTTCGGTGCATCGCCATCGACGTATGTGAAACGTCACTGCCGAAGCCCCTCCCACCGCGCTTCGCGCGGTCCCCCCTCCCCGCTTCGCGGGGCGGGAGAACCTATGCCGCGCGGACGCGGTTGAAGAAGGTGGCGACTTTGGCTTCGAGATCGCTGGCCCGCGCCGACAGCCGGGCCGTCCATTGCGTGATGTCGTCGATCGCCGCGGCGCCTTTGCCGACGGCGCGTTCGACCGAACCGATTTCGTTCGAGGCTCGGCCGGTATGGCCGGCGGCATTGTGGATGATTTCGGCGATGCTGCGCGTCGTCGTGCTCTGTTGTTCCACGGCGGCGGCGATGCTCGACGATACGCTGGCCAGTTCGCCGATGACGCGGGCGATGGCGGCGATTTCCGCGACCGAGCGTTTGGTCGCGTCCTGGATGGCGGCGACCTGCCGCGCGATATCCTCGGTGGCGCGCGAGGTCTGGTTGGCGAGCGTCTTGACCTCGGCTGCGACCACGGCAAAGCCCTTGCCGGCCGCGCCGGCGCGCGCCGCCTCGATCGTTGCGTTGAGCGCGAGCAAGTTGGTCTGGGCCGCGATCGCCGATATCGAGCCGACCACCGAGTCGATCCGCTCCGCGGTGTCGGCCAAAGAGCGGATCGCCTGCTGGGTGCGTTCGGTGTCACCGACGGCGGACTGCGTCATGGCGAGGCCGCGGCTCGCCTGCTGGCCGATCTCCTGGATCGATACCGATAATTCTTCGGTGGCGCACTCGGTCAATTCCATGCGCTGCGTGGTTTCGGCGGACGCCGAAGAGGCCTGCGCCATGCGGTCGAGCGTGTCGCCGGCGACGGCATTCAAGATCGAGCAGGTTTCGGTCAGCGACGCCGACGCTTCCTTGATCGCCACCACCACCTCGCCGATGGCGCCGCCGAACTCGGCGATGGCGCCGTCGATCATGCCGCGTCGCGCCTCGGCCGCTTGCACCGCCGCTTGACGATGCAGCGTAATCGCGTTGGCCACATCGAAACCGATCGCTTGGCCTATGATGCTGCCGCCCTCGGCGACCTTGGCGGACCGAAAGCGGCGCTTGCGGGCGAGCGCATCGAGCGCCGCCCGCAGCACGTGAGTTCCGGCACTGCTGCGGATGCGGGCATCGAAACCAAGCGCGGTCTCCTGCTCGACCATTTGCAGGCACGACTGCGCGTAGTTCGTATCGAGACTGCCGCCGAGCAGCACCTTGAAATGCGCCAGTTGCTGCTCTTTGAGGACGTCCTTGTGGCGCGCGACGATCTCGGCGAGCAGCGGCAATCTGCCGACGGCGGCGAGAACCTCGTCGATCGCACCTTCCAGTTTCGGTTCGATCAGCGGCCAGATTTCGCGCATCAGACGGCGGGCGCGGTCGTCGAGACCGTAAACCGCGAGGCGAGCTTCAAAGGCCTGCACTTGGTCGGTTGAAGCCATCGTCGCCGCTGCAAAAATCCGCCGAACGGGCGCATGGTGCGGGACAATCGTTGCAGTTGCGTTAATCGTAAAGTTACCAAAACGGCCACTTTGCGGCCGGACGGGAGTGCACCGAGGGATCGCCGCAAAAACGGGAGGCCCGTGGCCTCCCGCTGGTTTCGTCCCACTTGTAACTTGGCCGAACTCGAACTTGGCTGAGATCGAGTTGAGTGAAAATCAGCTGCGGCCGACCACGTCGAGTGTCACATTGGTGAGCCCGGAAAAGCCGAGCGCGTGGGCGGCGGCGGGCGTCAGGTCGATGACACGGCCGCGGACGAACGGTCCGCGATCGTTGATGCGCACGACGACCGAGCGGCCGCTACGGCTGTCGGTAACCCGCACCATGGTGCCAAACGGGAGCGTCCGGTGGGCCGCCGTGAGGGCTCCTGGCGATGCCCGTTCTCCGCTTGCCGTCCGTCCGCCCGCGTAACCATAAACCGAGGCGATTCCCGACTGCGCGGAGGCCGCCATCGGCAGCGCAAGAACAGTTGCAGCAAGAACCAAGGCAAACAACGTTTTGTTCAGGCTAATACCAGCCATGTCCATCCTATTCGATTGTTAATGGGAAGAGTGATTCGGCCGCTGATCGCGAGCCGGCAGCGCTATGACCAGCCAAATGTGGTCATTGTGCGTCGCAACATAGTCAGAAAGACTAATGGCCGAGGCATGAAATCTATAAGGCAGGACCGGCGATCTTGGAACTATTCTATAAATAACTGACGTAAATGCACTTTTATCCCCCGGCGGGCACTAGGTGCCGATCGATTGAGGCACAAGCCATGCGTGCTGCGCATGCAGGGCGACAAACCTATGCGGGTCGCTCAGCGGAACTGGCAGTCGTGAAAATCGTACAGGAAACTAGAAAATCATCCCGGGACGGCTGTAGCGGTCGGCAGGACGTAGTCCTTGAATTGCGTGCGCAAAGTAGTTTTTTGGATCTTCCCGGTCGCGGTATGGGGAATTTCGGCGACGAAGACGACATCGTCCGGGAGCCACCAATTGGCGACCTTGCCGTTCAGGAAGGCGAGCAACTCGTCCTTGCCGACCTGTTGGCCCGCCTTGGGCACGATGATCAGCAACGGCCGTTCGTCCCATTTCGGATGCCGCACGCCGATCACCGCGGCCTCTGCGACTTTGGGATGGCCGACCGCGAGGTTTTCCAGTTCGATCGTCGAAATCCATTCGCCGCCGGATTTGATCACGTCCTTGGAACGGTCGGTGATGCCGAGATAGCCGTAACGGTCGATGGTTCCGACGTCGCCGGTATCGAAGTATCCTTCGCTGTCGAGAATATTGCTGTCATCCTTGAAATAGGCCCTCGCGACCGCGGGGCCGCGCACTTTCAAGCGGCCGAAGGTCTTGCCGTCCCACGGCATCGGTTTGCCGGCATCGTCGGTGATCTTCATCTCGACGCCGAACGGCGCGTGGCCTTGCTTCTGCTGCACGTCGAGCAAAGCCTCGCCGGTGAGACCGGCATATTCCGGCTTCAGCGAGCACAGCGTGCCGAGCGGGCTCATCTCGGTCATGCCCCAGGCGTGGATGACATCGACCCCGTAATGTTCCCGGAATTTCTCGATCATGGCGCGCGGACAGGCGGAGCCGCCGATCACCACTTTCTTGAGGTAGGGCAGCTTCAGATTGTTGGCTTCAAGATGTTGCAGCAGCATCAGCCACACCGTCGGCACTGCGGCGGTGGAGGAAACGCGGCAGGTGTCGAGCATTTCGTAGACCGAGGCGCCGTCGAGTTTGCCGCCGGGCATCACCATGGCGGCGCCGAGCATCGGCGCGGTCAAAGCGAGGCCCCAGCAATTGGCGTGAAACATCGGCACCACCGGCATGATCACCTCGCGCGAGGAGACGCCCATCGCATCGGCCTGCGCCGCGATCATCGAGTGCAGCACGTTCGAGCGATGCGAATAGACGACGCCCTTGGGATGACCGGTGGTGCCGGAGGTGTAACACATGCCGGCGCCGGTATTTTCGTCGAACGACTTCCAGGCGAAGTCGCCGTCGACCTCCGCGATCCACTCTTCGTAGGGCACGGCGTTCTTCAGCGCGGTCGCCGGCATATGCGCCGCGTCGGTCAATACCACGTATTGCTCGATGGAGGTGAGCTTGTCGGCGAGCTTTTCCAGGATCGGCACGAAGGTGAGATCGACCAACATCAAACGGTCTTCGGCGTGGTTGACGATCCAGACGATCTGGTCGGCGAACAAGCGCGGATTGACGGTGTGGTAGATCGCGCCGATGCCCATGATGCCGTACCAGGCCTCGAGGTGGCGCCAGGTATTCCAGGCCAGCGTCGCCACGCGGTCGCCGAGCTTGATGCCGGCCTTGTCGAGCCGCTGCGCCACCTGGAGCGCGCGCCGGCGCACCTCGGCGTAAGTGGTGGTGTGGAGCGGGCCTTCGATCGAACGCGAGACGATCGGGCGCCCGGGGTGACAGGTCGCGGCGTGATCGATGACGCGATGGCACAACAGCGGCCAATCCTGCATCAGGCCAAGCATGCTATTTCCTCCGCCAATCCGGGCATGAATTCTCCGAAAAACGGCAACCGCCTTTCGCGATCACGCCTTCGCTTTGGACCGCCGCCGGCACAGCCGGCCGCGATCATCTCGACTTTACCACTAAAGTTAGCCGCAACCGGCTGCCAGGCAAACTCTTTCGTGTCGCCGGGCCAGTCGCGGGCCCCGACCGCTTGTCCGGATGGCGGCAATTGGCCTAAGCATGACCCGGCCGCTCGGTCCGTATCCGCAACGAAAAGCTTCGCTGGCGCCGGGGATGTCCGCGTGAAATGTGCCGTGATTATCGCTGTTTTGCTGAGTGCGACCGCGATGGCGGCGGCGCAAGACGGCGCCCGTCCGAACGCGCCGGTGCCTTCGCATAAGGCGAAATCCACGCCCGCTGCGGCGCGCGCGGCGCCGCCGTTGCCGGTGCTCATTCCGCAGCAATTCGCGCCGTCGCAGGAGGTTTATGCGTCGTTGCCGGAAAGCGCCGCCGCCGCGGCACCGGTAGCGCCGTCGGCCTGCCAATTGCGGCTGGCGAAGATCGCTGTGTTCCAACCGCTGCCGTTGCTGGTCGGCGCCGGCGAGTGCGGCGCCGCCGACGCGGTGCTGATCGACACCGTAATCCTGCCCGACCAGAGCAAGATCGCGGTAGCGCCGCCGGCGACGATGCGCTGTCCGATGGCGGAAGCAGTCGCCGATTGGGTCCGCGACGACGTCGTGCCGACATTGACGAAATTGCCGCCGCTGCGGGCCCTGGACAATTTCGATTCCTATAGCTGCCGCGGCCGCAATAACGTGCGCGCCGCGCAATTGAGCGAGCACGGCAAAGCCGACGCGATCGACGTGCGCGATTTCAAGCTCGCCGACGGCCGCGAGCTCGGACTGACCGATATCAATATGCCCAAGGACTGGCGCGAGGCCATCCGCACCAGCGCTTGCGCGCGATTTTCCACCGTGCTCGGTCCGGGCTCCGACGGCTATCACGAGGAGCATATCCATCTCGATCTCGAGCCGCGCCGCAATAATTTCCAGATCTGCCAATGGGACGTGCGCGTGCCGCCACCGCCCGTCGCGCAGGCGCCGAACGCAGAAAAGAAAGCGCCCGCGGGCGACACGGCGGCAACGGGCGACGACGCGGCGCCGAGCGGCGACGACACCGCGCTCATTCCGATCGACCTGGTGCCGCTACCGCGTCCGCGTCCGGTTGCGCAACACGCACCGTCCGGCCATCACGGCAGCGAGCGCCGCAGCAGCGTCGACGGCCCGCTCAGCATCACGACGCGATAGGAAACGACTGCAATGGCTCCGCTCACCAACCTCGCCACCCGCGACGTCGAAACGCTGGTGCACCCCTACATCAACCTCTCGCGTTTTCGCGAGACCGGCCCGCTCGTCATCGAGCGCGGTCAGGGCATCTATGTCTACGACACCGAGGGCAAGCCCTATATCGAGGGCATGGCCGGCCTGTGGTGCACCGCGCTCGGCTACGGCAACGAGGAACTGGTCGAAGCCGCGGCGGCGCAGATGCGCAAGCTTTCCTTCGCGCATCTGTTCAGCGGGCGCAGCCACGATCCGGCGATCGAGCTTGCCGAGAAGCTCAAGGAGATCGCGCCGGTGCCGGTGTCCAAGGTGTTCTTCTGCAATTCCGGATCGGAGGCGAACGATACCCAGGTCAAGCTCGTCTGGTATCTCAACAATGCGCTCGGCCGGCCGAAAAAGAAAAAGATCATCAGCCGGATGAAAGCCTATCACGGCGTCACCATCGTCGCGGCCTCGATGACCGGGCTCGCCGCCAACCACCGCGACTTCGACCTGCCGCTGCCTGGCTTTCTGCACACCGGCTGTCCGCACCATTACCGATTCGCGCTGGACGGCGAGAGCGAAGCCGAGTTCGCGACGCGTCTGGCGCAGGAACTCGATGCGATGATCGTCAAGGAAGGTCCGGATACGGTCGCCGCCTTCATCGCCGAGCCAGTGATGGGCGCCGGCGGCGTGATCGTGCCGCCCGCGACCTATTTCGAAAAGATCATGCCGGTCTGCGCCAAGCACGACGTGCTCATGATCTGCGACGAGGTGATCTGCGGCTTCGGGCGGCTCGGCACCACGTTCGGCTGCGAGAAGCTCAATTTCGTCCCGCACACGATCTCGATCGCCAAGGCGCTGTCGTCGGCCTATCTGCCGATCGCCGGCGTCATGATTCCCGAGGCGGTCTATCAGGCGCTCCTCGACGAGAGCAAAAAGATCGGCGTGTTCGGCCACGGCTTCACCTATGGCGGCCATCCGGTGTCGGCCGCGGTCGCGCTCAAGGCGATCGAAATCTACGGCCGCGACCGCGTCATCGCCAAAGCCGCCGAACGGGCGCCGCAATTCCAGGCACGGCTTAGGGCGCTCGGCCAGCATGCCCTGGTCGGCGAGGCGCGCGGCCTTGGCCTGATCGGCGGGCTCGAACTGGTCGCCGACAAGAAGTCAAAACGATCCTTCGCCGCGCACCACGGCGTCGGCGCGCGGACGGTGCAATTCGCCGAAGCCGAAGGCCTGATCGTGCGCGCCGTGGTGGGCGACGTGGTCACGCTGGCGCCGCCGCTCGTCATCACCGAAGCGGAGATCGACGATTTGTTCGATCGGCTCGGCCGCGCGCTCGACAAGACCCTCGATTGGGTGAGCCGCGAACGGCTGGCGCAGCCGTGATTATGCCGTCATTACACGGTTGTGAATGGGAATGAACACTCCATTCATCACTCGCGCGCTATCTGCGGTCGTGGCTATGCGATCGAACAACGAAATCGGCCCGACCCTTGGACGCGTGTCGCTCGGCCAGGCGACGAAGCCCATTTGGACGCGACGGCGCTTTCTCGCCGCAAGCGCCGGGTTTGTCGGCTTGGCCGCAACCGCGTCGGCCGCCTATGCCGGCGCGATCGAGCCGTTCGGCCTCGTCGTCACGCCTTATGCGCTGACGCCGCCGAACTGGCCCGCCGATCGCAGGCTGACGATCACCGTGATCGCCGACCTTCATGCCGGTTGGCCGGACATGCCGCTGCCGCATATCCGCCATGTGATCGACACGGCAAATTCGCTACGATCCGACCTCATCGTCATGCTCGGCGATTTCAAGGCCTGGTACGCGTTCAAAACCGTACCGGTCGCAGATGCGGATTGGGCAGCCGAACTGGCACGGCTCAAGGCGCCGCTCGGAACTTGGGCCATCCTCGGCAACCACGATTGGTGGCATGACCTCGAAGGAGTCCGCCACGCGCTCGCCGATGTCAGCATCCCGCTGTTGGAAAACGACGCGGTATTGCTCGGCCGCGCCGGCCAACGGTTTTGGCTGGCGGGACTCGGCGATCAGATCGCCTATCGGCTGGGATACGGTCGATTTCGCGGCGTCGACGACCTGTCGGGTACGCTGGCGCGCATCGACACCGAGGATCCTGTGCTGCTGTTGGCCCACGAGCCGGATATTTTCCCCAAAGTGCCGGCGCGGGTTGCCTTGACGCTTTCGGGGCATACCCATGGCGGCCAGATTCGCGTGCCGTTGCTCTGGCCGCATTTGGTGCCGTCGCAATACGGGGCGCGCTTTGCCTATGGCCATGTGGTCGAAGACGGCCGCCACCTCATCGTCTCGGGCGGCCTCGGCACCAGCGTCATTCCGGCCCGCTTCGGCGTGCCGCCCGAGATCGTTCACCTTACGCTCGGCGGTTAATGCCAGGCCGATAAGATTGCGGCGCCGACCAAGGCCGGCGCCGCGACGTTCCGTAAATTCGAAACCGGCTAATAGGGCTTGGCCGCCACGGTGGTTTCGGGGCCGGACGCCATTTGCCGGCTGAGCGGCGCATCGCCCTGCTTCGGCGCCAGCACCACGACGATCGTACCGACCTTCACGTGGTTGTAGAGGTCGATCGCGTCTTCGTTGGTCATGCGGATGCAGCCCGACGAGATGGCCTGGCCGATATATTCTGGCTGGTTGGTGCCGTGGATGCGGTACAACGTGTCCTTGTTGCCGGAATACAGGTACATTCCGCGCGCGCCCATCGGATTGTGCGGGCCGCCGGTGACGAAGGACGGCAGCGGTCCAAGCCGGGCCTGCTCGCCGGGGGTCGGCACCCAAGCCGGCCATTCTTCCATGCGGCCGACCTTGGCGATGCCGCTCCAGACCTGGGCCTCTTCGCCGACCGCGATGCCGTAGCGGATGGCTTGGCCTTTCGGCAGCACGTAATAGAGGAACTTGTCGTCGCTATCGACGACGATCGTACCGGGCGCTTCCTTGCGGGTGTATTCGACGATATGGCGTTTAAACGGGTCGGGAATCGAGGCCTGCGCGTAGGGCAGGTTCGACATCAATTGTTTGTCGCGGGAGTTCCAGCCGGCTTGGCTCGCAGGCTCGATCGTCTCCTGCATGCAGCCGCCGAGGGCCAGACCGATGATGAGAAAAGCAATCGTCCGCGTGGCCATGATTCGCTTATTTCTCCGTCCGCGCTGTGCCGCCCCGGCCAACGAATATTAAGAATCCAAATACCGAAACCGAGGCCGTCATGCCAGTCGTTATAGCGTTCCGATGCAAGGTCGAGGAGATGTGTTGCAGGAATGCCGCAGTTTGTTCCCGTCACCGGCGACAACAGGTCACGCAACGCCGTAAGTTTACCTGAAACCGGACCGATTCAGTATCCCTTTCGAATATTAATCAATAGTTTACCACAATCCCTCCAGTTACGCTTCAGCCCGAGTGCAATCGGGGGTGCAATCGTAAATGTCATTGCGGCGCACGATTTGTCGCCTAATTTCGCCGCACTCGCCGGCTAAAACTTGATCATCGTCCACAAACAAGGGAATGGGGTTTCCGTAATGAAGAATACTACTGCCGAAACGACCAAAAACACCGCTGAAGAAAACACTGCGCGCACGCCTTCTGGCGAAAACAGCGCCCAAAACATCGGTCTCGATCACCGTTTCCGGCAGATCGGAATCCCCGCCGTTGTCGCCGCCGCGCGCTATCATGGCGTGGCTAAGAATCCGGCCTATGCGCCGGCGCAGTCCAATTGGGAAGACCCTGCCGGCGAGGCTGCCTAAGGCCCAACTCCGGAGGTTACCGCCTGCGATCGATGCAAAGGGGGACGCGAAGTCCCCTTTTTGTTGGGAATTTACGGGATTCGCGCCAGGATGCGGCGGCCCGGGCTTACTGGCTTGCCGGGACCTGCGGTCGCGGCGCGCGCGTCAACCAAACCTTGAAGGCCGCCAGCACGCCGACAATGCCGCCGATGACGACGTCGATGGTCATGGCGTCGCTGTTCTGGAAGCCGACCAGCCACGGCGATACGATCAGGACAAGCCCGGCGATCAGAATGAACCATTCCTCCCAGACCGCGAAAGCCGCCAACGCCGCAATCGACGGCACCGCAATGATGATGCCGACGACCAAAGCGGTCTGCCATTGCGCGCCGGTCGACAGATCGAACAGCCACGGTGAGAGGAGCAGGACGCCGCTGAGGATGAGGTTCGCCACGTCGCACAGCCGCACGCTCGACCAGTCGTCCATAATGCCCTCCGAGGAGGCCGAACCAGAGCGCGCCCGCCGCGCGCGGTGTTCGGCGCTCGGGCAACCGCATGCTCGCGCATCGGTTCCGGCGAACCCTGCGGAGGCCGGTGCGCCATGACCGCAGCGCTTGAAATCGAGGACGGCTTTTCCGAGGCCGAGATCGAAGCCGGCCGGCGGCTGTTCGCCGGCGAATGGAATTTTCTCTCGGCGGCGGGCTCGCTCGATTCGCTGCCGCCGATGAGCGGGCCCGAGATCGCATTCGCCGGCCGCTCCAATGTCGGAAAATCCTCGCTGATCAATGCGCTCACCGGCCGTCGAGCGCTGGCGCGCACATCCAATACGCCGGGCCGCACCCAGGAATTGATCTTCTTCGGCGGCGATCACCGGCTCACGCTGGTCGATATGCCGGGCTACGGTTACGCGGCCGCGGCGAAGAGCAAGGTCGTCACCTGGACCCGGCTCATTCACGAGTATCTGAACGGGCGCGCCACCCTGGCGCGCGTTTATGTGCTGATCGATGCACGCCACGGCCTGAAAGCCGCCGACGACGCCATTTTCGACACGCTCGGAAAAGCCGCGGTGAGCCACGAAATCGTGTTGACCAAATGCGACCAGGTCGAAGACGCCGAGCTGGTCGAGCGGATCGAAGCGGTCAAGGCGGCGATGCGCAAACGGCCGGCGGCCTTTCCCGATCTGCTCGCCACCTCGGCGCGAACCGGCGCCGGCATCGAGCAATTGCGCGCCGCGGTCGCCCGGCTCTTGGCCGAGCGCGAGCGCTGAAGGCGGCCCTTTCCGCTACGTCGCCGAGCCTCTCGAGCATTGTCGTCGGCCCGTCCCGCGGCTAGAAGACTTTCGCCAATGCCGGGAAATCAATGCCCATGAGCACGAACGAGCCCATCAGTCCCGAGGTGAAAGCCCGCATCCTTGCCGAAGCCCTGCCCTATATGCAGCGCTACGACGAGGAAATCGTCGTCATCAAATACGGCGGCCACGCCATGGGCGCGGAAAATCTGGCGCGCGAATTCGCCCGCGATATCGTGCTGTTGGAGCAAACCGCGATCAATCCGGTGGTCGTGCATGGCGGCGGCCCGCAGATCGAAGCCATGCTCAAGCAGGTCGGCGTGCAATCGCACTACGCGGCTGGGCTGCGCATCACCGATGCGAAGACGCTCGAAATCGTCGAAATGGTGCTGGCCGGCTCCATCAATAAGCAGATGGTCGGCTACATCAACGAAGCCGGCGGCAAGGCCATCGGGTTATGCGGCAAGGACGGCAATATGGTCATCGCGCGCAAGCTGACGCGCACCGTGATCGATCCCGATTCGGCGATCGAGCAGGTGGTCGATCTCGGCTTCGTCGGCGAGCCGGATAAAGTCGACACCACCGTGCTCGATACGATCCTCGGCCGCGAGCTGATCCCGGTGCTGGCGCCGGTCGCCGCGGCGCCGAACGGCGGCACCTTCAACGTCAACGCCGACACCTTCGCCGGAGCCATCGCCGGCGCGTTGAAGGCGAAGCGGCTTTTGCTCCTGACCGACGTACCGGGCGTGCTCGACAAGTCGAAAAACCTGATCAAGGAATTGTCGGTCAATGACGCGCGCCGCTTGATCGCCGACGGCACGATCTCCGGCGGCATGATCCCCAAGGTGGAAACCTGCATCGAGGCGCTCGACCGCGGCGTCGAGGGCGTGGTGATCCTCAACGGCAAGGTGCCGCACGCGGTGCTGCTCGAACTGTTCACCGAACTGGGTGCCGGCACGCTCATTCATAGTTAGTGTTTTGACCTCCCGAACCTGGTTTGCACTGGCGCCCGGCATCGCCGCGGGCACCGCGCTCGGCGTCTCCGACGTGCTGACGAAGATCACGCTTGGCGCGGGCGCCGACGTGCTCACGGTATTGTCGTTCCGCAGCCTGGTCGGCGTCGCTTTCGTCGCGAGCTGGCTGCGCTTCGGGCCGAAGCCCGATGCCGATGCGCGCGTGCGCAATATCTCGCTGCTCATCGGCCTGATGTTCGCCGGCCTCATCTTTTGTTTGTTCAAGGCGATCGACGCAATCGACGTGCCGACGGCGATCCTGGCCTATTTCACGTATCCGCTGCTGACCGGATTGAGCGCAGCCCTATTCGGTCTCGAACCCCTGCGCTGGAGAGGGGTGCTGTGCGCGGTGACGGCATTTTTTGGGCTGGCCGTCATGATCGGTGCGCACCCGTCGGGACTGGGTTTCGCCGGCGTCGGCTATGCGCTCGGCGCCGCCAGCTTTCGCACAGCGGTGCTCTTGACCACCCGCGCTTATCTGGTCGGCGCCGACGCGCGACTGACGACCTGGTACTCGATGATATCGTCGACCGCGATCTTCAATTGCGATATCGGCGGCAACGCAGACCTGGAATGCGCCGCAGACCGAGATCGGCTGGGCGTGCCTGGTGGCGATGAGTCTCGCGACAACGGCAGCGATATTGTTCATCTTCGTATCGACGGTCCGCATCGGCCCGTTCCAGACCGCGCTGATCCTGAATCTCGAACCGCTGACGACTCTCCTTCTGAGCGCCGTCGTGCTTGGTCAGGCGGTCACGCCGGTCCAGGCTCTCGGCAGCGCCGTCATGCTGGCGGCCCTGGTCGGCTTCCAATTGTGGCGGTGAGGACGATCCCCTTGGCCATCGCGTTCCGGCCCCAGACGATGTAAGCTCGACAGCAAAACTGCCAGGAGGAAACCATGCACAAGCCGCCCAAAGCCACGGCGCCGGGTCGCGCCGAATCCGAACAATCAAGCCGCTTGGCCTTCCGCTGCAATTGCCACAGCTCGCGGCGGCAATTCTTGGCCGGCGCCGCGGCGTTCGGCGCGGCGCCCCTTGCGGCCGCGTTGCCCGGCGGCCCGACGCCGGCGCGCGCCGCGGCAGCGAAGTTGATCGACACGCATCATCATTTCTATCCGCCGGCCTACCAGAAGATCCAGATCGACTGGGAAGACCAGCATAAGGTTCCCCACTTCGCGGTGCAGAGCTCCTGGACGCCGGACAGCGACATCGAGGCGATGGACAAGAACGGCATCACGACGAGCATGCTGTCGCTCGCCTCCACGCCGGGCGTCTGGTTCGATGGCGGCGCCGAGAAGGCGCACGACATGGCGCGGCTTTGCAGCGACTATGCCGCCGAGATGGTGCGCAACCGACCCGGCCGCTACGGCCTGTTCGCGCCGTTGTCGATGCTCGATGCCGACGCCACCCTCAAAGAGATCGAATATGTTTTCGATACGCTCAAGGCCGACGGCGTCAACCTGCAGACCAATTACGGAGACAAATGGCTCGGCCATCCGAGTTTCAAGCCGGTGCTGGAAGAACTCGATCGCCGCAAGGCTTTGGTCTATGTCCACCCGCTGGTCGCGACGTGTTGCAGCAACCTCAGCGTCGGCACCTTTCCGGCGGTCATCGAGGTGCCGCACGACACCACGCGCACGATCGTCAGCCTGCTGCTCAGCGGCAGATTCGCGGCGCTTCGCGACATCCGATGGCTGTTTTCGCATGCCGGCGGCACCATCCCGATGCTGGCCGGCCGCATCGCGGCGTTCTACGACCAGCGGGCCCGCGCTCCCGGCGGATTTGCGCCCGACGGCATCGAGGCCGAATTGCGCCGGCTCTATTACGATACCGCGAATGCGACGCATGCCGCCTCGATCGCGGCGCTGCTGAAGCTCGCGCCGGTTTCGCAAGTCACCTACGGAACCGATTATCCGTATTTTCCGCTCGATCAAATCGACAATCTGCGCCAGCTTGGCTTGGCACCCGCCGATTTGGATGCGATCTCGCACGGCAATGTCGCACGCCTCGTGCCACGGCTGAGCGCGTAAGGTCGACGCGCCGCGGCCACATTTCCGTCAGCGCTCCGCATCGGTCAAATGCATCAAATGCAGTTGATTCAAATCCTTGTCCCGTGTCACAAACTCGGCCAAGTTTGCGCTGAGACTTCCCCCCTAGCTATTCGCAAAACAAAATATATCTGAACGACGACGGTGAGGTTGCAACCATGCGCGGGCTGCACAACAACTCGTTCGATCCGCAAACGCTCGTCGTTCTGGAAACGGCCTTCGACGAAGCTTGGCTGACGCTGAAGGCGGTCGGCAATACGACGGTGAAGCCCGACGAGCTGGCGCGCTGCATGCTGCGGCTTGCGCTGGAGGGCGAACGCGACCCGGTGCGATTGCACGACGGCGCGCTCAAGGGCCTGCTCCCGGCGACGGCTTGGCGCGAGGCCGGTTGAAGGCCTCAGGCGAACGGCCGCGCGCATCGACTTCAGGAATGGGCGCTCAACAAGGCGACGCCGGCGACCAACACACCGGCCAGCGTCCCGATCAGTAATGCCAGCACATATGGAATGGATTTACGCAGCTTTCGTCCCATCGATCGCCCCCGCGCATTCCTCACCGCAGCATCCTTTCCGAAACCCGGTTCCCCCGAACGCGGTTCATGTTCTAAAAGTGATTCGGGAAACGACCAAACCCGCAACGCCGCAAAGCATCGCCGCAAACCATGGCAATAACGAGTCGAGAGACTTTGCAAGGCGGCGCCGAAGGCTACGGCAAGCCCGGTTTCAAGCACGTCGAAACCTGGGTGTTCGATCTCGATAACACCCTGTACCCGCATCATCTCAATCTGTGGCAACAGGTCGACGAGCGCATCCGCGACTACATCGTCGACTTCCTCAAGATCACGCATGACGAAGCGTTCCGGCTACAGAAGGATTATTACCGCCGCTACGGCACCACCATGCGCGGCTTGATGGAGGAACACGGCCTCGAACCGGACCAATTCCTCGAAATCGTGCATCGGATCGATCACTCGCCGCTCGAGCCCAACCCGGCGCTCGGCGCGGCGATCGCCAAGCTGCCCGGCCGCAAATTCATTCTCACCAATGGCACGCGCCACCATGCCGACGCGGTGATGCGCCGGCTCCAAATCGAGCAGCACTTCGACGACGTGTTCGATATCAAAGCGGCGGAACTGGAGCCGAAGCCGGGACGCCGGGTCTACGAGCGCTTCCTCGCCCGCCACCAGGTGGATCCCTCGAAAGCCGCCATCTTCGAGGACCTGGCGCGCAACCTCGAAGTGCCGCATGCCCTTGGCATGACCACCGTGCTGGTGGTCCCGGATGGTGCCCGCGTCGTCTTGCGCGAGGAGTGGGAGCTCGCCGGCCGCGATGCGCCGCACGTCGATCACGTTACCGACGATCTCGCCGGATTCTTGCGCGGCATCGCGGCCGGGCGCGCCGACGACTAGAGTCTCCTCCGCTCGTCCCCGCGAAAGCGGGGACCCAGAACTGCCGCGACGCCGGCGCGTGACGTCTGGATTCCCGCATTCGCGGGAATGAGCGGAATCGGGGCTGCTTGACATCGCTTCGAGCTAACCCGACAAACCGCGCAGCGGGGACCTTGAGTTTATGACGTCAGCCGGAACCACGGAAAATCTTGCCCATACCGTCGACGCCGCGTTCGAGCGGCGCGACGAAATCGGCCCGTCCACCAAAGGCGAAGTTCGCGACGCGGTCGAAGAGGCGCTCGACTTGCTTGACCGCGGCGCCGCCCGCGTCGCCGAACGGGGCGCCGACGGCACTTGGCGGGTCAATCAATGGCTCAAGAAAGCGGTGCTGCTGTCGTTTCGGCTGAACGACATGAGCGCAATACCGGGCGGACCAGGCCATGCGGTGTGGTGGGACAAGGTGCCGTCGAAATTCGACGATTGGGACGAAGCGCGGTTTCGCGGCGCCGGTTTCCGCGCGGTACCGGGCTGTGTGGTGCGGCGCTCCGCCTATATCGCGCCCGGCGCGGTGCTGATGCCGTCGTTCGTCAATCTCGGCGCCTATGTCGATCAGGGCACCATGATCGACACCTGGGCCACGGTCGGTTCCTGCGCGCAGATCGGCAAGCATTGTCACATTTCCGGCGGCGTCGGCATCGGCGGCGTGCTCGAACCGCTGCAGGCCGGCCCGGTGATCATCGAGGACAATTGTTTCATCGGCGCGCGCTCGGAGGTCGCCGAAGGCGTCATCGTGCGCGAGGGTTCGGTGCTGTCGATGGGCGTCTTCATCGGCGCCTCGACCAAGATCGTCGACCGCGACAGCGGCGAGATCGTGCAGGGCGAGGTGCCGGCCTATTCGGTGGTCGTGCCGGGCACGATGCCGAGCAAGGCCCCCTCCCTTCCCGCCCCCGCAAGCGGGGGCGGGAAGGGAGGGGGCCCGGCGCCAAATCTCTACTGCGCCGTCATCGTCAAGCGCGTCGACGAGAGGACGCGCGCCAAGACCAGCATCAACGAACTGCTTCGCGATTGAAGCCCAAATAGCGAGTCCAAGTCGCGCCGATGGATTGGACCTATCTCCTCAACAGTTTCGACGGCCGCATCAGTCGTAAGACATTCTGGATCGCGATGGCCGCGCTGACGGTGGCCGAGCTGTTCGGCCATTTCTTCGCCGAGGCGATCCAGGGCGACAGGCTCAGCGCCATCGTCGACTTGGCGTTCACCTACCCCGAATTCGCCATCGCAACGAAGCGCGCCCACGACCGCAATCTGCCGCTCTGGCTTCTGATCGCGTTCTTCGGCGCCGGAGCGGTGCTCGATCTCTTCGCCGTTCTCGAAATGACCGGCTCGGACGATGAGCCGAACGTGCTCTCGCTCGCCGTCGCGCTGCCGTTCACGATGCTCGGCCTCGCTCTCTTGTTCGAGCTTGGATTCCGCCGGGGCACGATCGGCCCGAATCCGCATGGGCCGGACCCGCTGGCGTAGAACCCAGGTCAGCCGCGGACTTGACTGGACACCGCGCCGCGATCACCACTGCCGCACATGACCGCCGATCCCGTCGCCATCGCCCGCGATCTCGTCCGCTGCCGCTCGGTCACGCCGGACGAAGGCGGCGCGCTGTCCTACCTCCAGGGTCTGTTGGCGCAAGCGGGCTTCACGGTGCACCGCACCGTGTTCGCCGAGCCCGGCACCGCGCCGGTCGATAATCTTTACGCCCGCATCGGCACGGCAAAACCCAATCTCGTTTTCGCCGGCCATACCGATGTGGTGCCGGCCGGCAACGAGGCGTCGTGGGCGCACCCGCCCTTCGCCGGTGAAATCGTCGGCGAGAACCTCTACGGCCGCGGCGCCGTCGACATGAAAGGCGGCATCGCCGCTTTCGTCGCGGCGGCGCTCGATTATCTCGACGCCAAGGGCGGCAAACCTGCGGGCTCGATCTCGCTCCTCATCACCGGCGACGAGGAAAGCGTCGCCGTCAACGGCACGATCAAGCTGCTCAAATGGGCGGCGGAGCGCGGCGAGACCTTCGATCACTGCATTCTCGGCGAGCCGAGCAATGTCGAAGCCATAGGCGACACCATCAAGGCCGGCCGGCGCGGCTCGCTCAACGGCACGCTCGTCGTCAAGGGCCGCCAGGGTCACGTCGCTTACCCCGACCGCGCCGACAATCCGATTCGCGGCCTCGTCACGCTGATCGCGGCGCTGCAGGCTCCGCTCGATCAAGGCAGCGAGCATTTCGCACCGTCGCACCTCGAATTCACCTCCATCGATGTCGGCAATCCGACCGTCAACCTCATTCCGGGCGAAGCGCGGGCGCGCTTCAACATCCGCTACAACGACTGCCACGGCCAGACCGCGCTCAGGGCCCTGATCGAGCGCCGCGCCGAGGCCATGGCGGCCGGCAAGCTGCATTATGCCTTCGAATGGCAGCCCTCGAATGCCGACGTGTTCGTCACCAAGCCCGGCCCGTTCACCGATCTTGCCACCTCGGCCATCGCCGAAGTGACCGGCCGCAAGCCCAAGCTGTCGACCAGCGGCGGCACGTCGGACGCCCGTTTCATCAAGGATTATTGCCCGGTGCTCGAGTTCGGCCTGGTCGGGCAGACCATGCATCAGACCGACGAATGCACGCCGATAGCCGATCTCGTCACCCTCACCGCGATCTACCGGCGGATCATCGAGCGCTATTTCGCTTAAGACGGAAGATGGCACTTTAACAATAATGCCCTAATCCGTTCACCATTCCGCCCGAGAGTGCCGGAATGCTCTTGATTTGAACCAAAGACAGGCGAAAGACTTCTAAGAAGTGGGCGACTATCCGTTCGGGTGTTCAATATGCGTCCCGCCAGCATTTACGCTTCCCGCTTTTCCGCCGCGCTCTTCGCGGCAGCGTTCGCCGTGCCGTTCGCTGCACCGGCGAGCGCCGGTGTCGCGATTTCGATCGACAAAAGCTCGCAACAGATGTCGGTGTCGGTGGACGGCGCGTCGCTTTACACGTGGCCGGTTTCGACCGGCCGGCCCGGCTATGACACGCCGAACGGCAATTTCAAGCCGAACCGCATGGATGCCGACCACTTCTCGCAAGAGTGGGACAATGCGCCGATGCCAAATACGATCTTTTTCGATCTGCACGGCCATGCCATCCATGGCTTCTTCGACGTGAAGCACCTTGGCCGCGCCGTTTCGCACGGCTGCGTAAGGCTGTCGCCCGAGCATGCCGCAACGCTGTTCAGCCTGGTCAAGGCCGAGGGCATGGCCAACACCAGCGTCACCGTCGCCGGTCGCACGCCTGGCGGCGACACCGCGCCGGTGGCGCGCACCCGCCTTCCGGAGAATGAAATCGTCTATTCGGCCGCGCCGCCGCCGATCGCGCCGCAATATCAGCAAGCTCCACCGCAATATCAGCCACCCCCGCCGCAATCCGCGCAGCAGCGGTCGCAATTTCCTCCGCAGCCGCCGCCGTATTATGGCCAGCCCGCTTTCGGCCAGCCCTATTACGCGCAGCCGGCCTATGGACCGCCGGTCTATCGGCAATGGTAGTCGGGCCGTTCACGCCGTAGTGAGCGGCGTGTTGCCCATGAGGCGCGTGTCGGCAACGGAAATGACATAGTCTCGGGCGTCCGTTCTTTGGGGAGAGACGTCATCATGTCGATCGTTCGTGGATTATGCTGCGCCGTCGCAGCCGTCGCTTGCACGCTTGCCGCGCCCGCCGGCGCGCAATTGCTCGACCATAAGGACCTGTCCTACGACATCGCCAGAACCATCGCCGAAGGCGCGATCGCGGCGTGCAAGGACAGGGGCTATGCCACTTCCGCCGTGGTCGTCGATCGCGACGGCGAAACGCTGATCGCGATGCGCGGCGACAGAACCGGCCCGCATTCGATGGAAAATGCGCGCCGCAAGGCTTACACGGCACTCACGTTCAAACAAACGACCAGCGAATACGCCAAGAAGTGGAACGACGGTAATCCCGTCGTCCGCGCCCAGGTGACCTTGCCTAACATCATTGCCAATCCGGGCGGGGTTCCGATCAAGGTCGGCGATGACGTGATCGGCGGCGTCGCCGTCTCCGGATCGCCGGGATTCGACGAAGACTGCGTCAATGCCGCCCTCGACAAGGTGAAAGACCAGTTGAAGTAGCCGATCTATCATCCCCGCACGGCGGGGCAGGCTTTCAGTCCGGCTTCTGGAACTTGAGCACGAAATTGTCGACCGGCATGTTCGGCTTGTAGCTCGGGAAGTCGTGCGTGTCGTCGGGGTGGCGCCAGAAATTGCCTTCCGCGACGAAGCGGAAGCCGGCCGCTTCGATTTCCTGACGCAGCGTGCTCTCTTCAATGCGATGCAGCGTCTTGGCGACCGAGATGCCCTGGCCCGGCAGCGCCGCGTGATCGGCGATCACCAGAAAGCCGCCGGGCTTGAGCGCTGAGTAGAGCTTGCGGTCCATCGCGGCGCGGTCGACGGTCATGTAGCTCGTGTCGTGGTAGTAAAACAGAAACGTGATCAGATCGAGCGGCGGCGCACCCGCCGGCACCGGGTCGTCGAACGGCGCCACGTCGGCTGTGGCGTCTTTCATCGCCGGCGTCGCCATCCGCGCAGCGAAACTGGCTTTGCCCTTGTCGCCGAGATCTGGCGGGTTCTGGCCGAACACCATGCCGTTCGGCGCCACCGCGCGCGCCAACAGCTCGGTGCTGTAGCCGCCGCCGGCGCCCATATCGAGAACTTTCATGCCGGGGCGCACGCCGGCAAAGGCGAGAAACGGCGCCGGATCGCGGCGCTGATCGGCCTGCCGATCGGCCTCGCTGCGGTCCGGCGCCGCGAGTAACGCGGCGTAATCGGGCGTCGCCTGCGCCCGTGCGCTGTTACTCCCAAGACCCGCCATCAAGACCGCCAAGCCAAATGCCGCGGCGGTATATCCCATACGCGCGTGTGCTGCGATCATTCCATCCTCCCGGCGGTTATCCGTTACTTGCGCATACCAATAGCCTATGGCGTATCGAACACCACTCCGACCGGAGACGTCGCCCGCTATTGGGCTCCCTTATCACTGTGTAATTGTTGTGGAAAAGCTGGGGATAAGCTTGTGAATAACATGGGGACAGCGGCTTTGACAGCCGGGCCCGCCGGGAGAATGGCTCGATGCGATCAAATCTTGTGAATTGCCGGCATAAGTGCGGAAATATCCGAGCAATCAATGCCTTCTGACCTCCCCGCGCATGGACCGGCGACGGTGATGGCGGCCTTCGTGACCGAGGAAAAATCGGCGCGCAAGGTCACCGACATTATTGTCGAAAGTTTTCTAGCCGACGAGGTCGCCGTCAGCCTCGCCGAGGTATCGCAAGGCCAATGGCGGGTGACGATTTATTGGCGCGCCATGCCCAACGAAAACGCGCTGCGGGCGCTGGTCGCCGCCGCGGCCGGACCCGAAGCGGCCGCGGCGCTCGCCTTCGAGCGGCTCGCGGCCAAGGATTGGGTGAGCGAGAGTCTCGCAGGCTTGAAGCCGGTTCCAGCCGGCCGCTTCGTCGTGCATGGCGCGCATGATCGCGGCGCGATCCCGCAGAACCGGATCGGCATCGAGATCGAAGCGGCACTCGCCTTCGGCACCGGCCATCACGGCACCACGCGCGGCTGTCTCCTTGCGCTCGACCGGCTATGCAAGTCGCTGCGCGGCAATATCCGCGCGGCGCCACGCATTCTCGACCTCGGCACCGGCACCGGCGTGCTCGCCATCGCCGCCGCGCGCGCGTTGCGCCGGCGCGTGCTCGCCACCGATATCGACCCCGACGCCGTGCGCGTCGCGCGGGAGAACGCCGGGCTCAACGGCGTGCGTCCGGCGCTCGAAGTCGTGACGGCGGCAGGGCTTACCGCTCCGGCGATCCGGGCGCGCGCGCCGTTCGATCTGGTGTTCGCCAATATACTATTGCGGCCGCTGCAACACCTCGCCGCACCGCTCTCGAGCATCGTCGCGCCCGGCGGCCGCATCGTCCTTTCCGGCATCCTTGCCGCCCAGGCCAATGCGGCGCTCGCCGCTTATCGCGGGTTGCCGCTGGAACGGCGGATCGATGTGGACGGCTGGACGACGCTCGTCCTGCGGCGACCGGCGCCCAAGCCTTGCAGCGTTGCCGCTGGCCGCCATGCCCCATAGATTGCCGTCTATGTTCGAAGCCCGGTTCCAATCCTTCGACGATCGCGGCGAGCGCAGCGCGACGGCGGCTCGCCTCGCGGCACTGCGCGCGGAGCTCAAAAAGCGCGGTCTCGACGGCTTCATCGTGCCGCGCGCCGACCGCTATCAGAATGAGTATGTGCCGCCCTCTTCCGAGCGGCTCGCCTGGCTCACCGGCTTCACCGGCTCCGCAGGCGCGGCGATCGTGCTCGCCGACCGCGCCGCGATCTTCGTCGACGGCCGCTACCAGGTTCAGGTGCGCGAGGAAGTGGACGCCACCGCATTTTCCGTGGAGCATCTGGTCGAACGTCCGCCGGCGATCTGGATCGATGAAAATGTCCCGGCGGGCGCGAAGCTCGGCTATTCGCCGTGGCTGCATACGGTCGATGGCGCCGAGCGGCTCGCCAAGGCTTGCGCCGCCGCAGGGGCGAGCCTCGTCGCCGTCGACGAAAACCCGGTGGACGCCTGTTGGACCGACCGGCCGCAACCGCCGCTCGGCGCCGTCGCGCTGCACGATCTGCGCTATGCCGGCGAGACTGTCACAGCAAAGCTTAAGCGCATCGGCGCCGAAATCGAAAAGCTCAAAGCCGACACGCTCGTGGTTTCCGATCCGCACGCGGTGTCATGGCTGTTCAACATCCGCGGCAGCGACGTGCCGCACACGCCGGTGACGCTCGCCTTCGCCACGGTGCCGAAAGAAGGACGGCCAGTGCTCTATATCGACGGCCGCAAGCTCGGCAACGATGTCCGGCGCAGCCTCGAGGAATTGACCGAAGTCCGCGCGCCCGAGGATTTCGAGCGCGATCTCGTAGCCCTCGGCAAATCGCAACGCGCCGTGGGTCTCGATCCGGCCATCTGTCCCGAAGCGATTGCGCGGCTTGTCGTCGAAAACGGCGGCAAGGTTTTGCGCGGCAGCGACCCGATCGCGCCGATGAAAGCGGTCAAGAACACAGCCGAGATCGCCGGCGCCCGCGCCGCGCAACAGCGCGACGGCGTGGCGATGACGCGCTTCCTCGCCTGGTTCGACGGCGAAGCCCCGCGCGGACGCTTGACCGAAATCGAAGCGGTCGAGGCGCTGGAGAGCTTTCGCCGCGACACCGGCCTGCTCAAGGACGTGTCGTTCCCCACCATCGCCGGCGCCGGCGCCGACGGCGCCATCGTGCATTACCGCGTCAGCCGGCGGACCAACCGGCGCATCGCGCCGGGCGAACTCTTTCTGGTCGATTCCGGCGGCCAATACGAGGACGGCACCACCGACATCACCCGCACCATCGCGGTGGGCGCGCCGAGCGCCGCCATGCGCCGGAATTTCACGCTGGCCCTCAAGGGCCATATCGCCATCGCCCGCGCGGTGTTTCCGGACGGCACCAGCGGCGCGCAGCTCGACACCTTCGCGCGGCAGTTCTTGTGGCGGCACGGGCTCGATTTCGATCACGGCACCGG
>Ga0181533_1002283_pt1 | contig 22791 bp, 16 predicted proteins | sample PEATcosm2014_Bin_45_FD_119772 | JGI IMG/M metagenome (GOLD analysis project Ga0181533, IMG submission 119772) | Peatland microbial communities from MTU Mesocosm Facility, Houghton, MI, USA - PEATcosm2014_Bin11_60_metaG | ecosystem: Environmental > Terrestrial > Soil > Wetlands > Peat | place...
GCCACGGGACGGTCGCCTTCTCCGGGGCGTACCACGGGGTGCACGGCGGGTCGGCGAACCTGACGAGCGGCCGTCGCTACCGTTCGACCAGCGCGTTCCTCGGTGGCACGGTGATCCGGGTGCCCTATCCCGACCCGTACCGGCCGGTCCTAGGAGCGGACCACGGCGCCGCCGGAACGATGGCGTACCTGGAACACCTGGTGAGCGACCCTCACTCGGGGATCGACTCGATCTCCTCGATCCTGGTCGAGCCGATACTGGGAGAGGGCGGGTACGTCGTGCCGCCGGACGATTTTCTCCCGTCACTTCGGGAGTTCTGCGATCGCCACGGGATCCTCCTGATCGTGGACGAGATCCAGACCGGCCTCGGCCGCACCGGACGGATGTGGGCGGTCGACCACGCCCACGTCACGCCGGACATCCTGTGCATCGCCAAGACGATCGGGGGCGGCATCCCGCTCTCGGTCGTCGCCTACCGTGACGACCTGGTCAAGGAGCTCCCCCGTGGCTTCCACCTGGGGACGTTCCGCGCGAACCCGCTGGCGCTCGCAGTGGGCGCCGAGACGCTGAAGATCCTGGGGGAGGGCGACCTCTTGGACCGGACCCGCCACCGGGGCGCCCTGGTCATCGACCGGTTCCGGGCGATCTCCGAGCGGCACCCGACCTTGGGCGACGTGCGGGGCCGGGGGTTCATGATCGGCACCGAGTTCGTGCACGACCACACGACCCGCCGTGCCTGGGGCGAACGCGCGAAGGCGATGCGCTCGGCCCTGCTCGCGCGCGGGGTCTTGATGCACACCGCGGGGGCCTGGGATCAGGTCTTGCGGTTCATGGCGCCCCTCGTCATCGAGGACGAGCTCTTGGAGCGCGGACTTTCGGCGTTCGAGGATGCAATCGAGAGCCTGGACGCTCCGCCGGATTCCACCCACCGGGTCGGTCGCGCCCACCCGGGATCGGTCGGCGGAGAGCTTCGGCGACCCCCCGAGCACGCGGTCCCATTCCCGGGAGTCCCGCCCGTGCCGGGACCGACCCTCGAGAGCCAGCGGCCCCGCCCCCCGTCATAGGCACCAAGCCCGCCGGCCTCGCTCATCGCACGGGAGGGGAACCGCCGGATCTACCGCCCGACCCAAGGAACCATCGGCGTAGGATGCCCCGGGCCCCATCGCGCGCGATGGGGACCCATCCGAGGGCCTCCGAGCACCGGCAGAACGGCCGGACGACGTGGCCCTCGGGCCGACACCCGGGCGCCGCTACGTGCCCGCGTAGTTGACCGAGATGAGCTTCACCTCGGTCATCTCCTGCATCGCGTACCGCAGGCCCTCTCGGCCGAGGCCGCTCTCCCGGACCCCGCCGAACGGCAGCGCGTCCCAGCGCAAGGTGGTGGGATCGTTCAGGTGCACTCCACCGGCTCGGATCCGCTTCGCGAGCGCGAACCCGCGGGCGATGTCCCGGGTGTACACCGCGGCCTGGAGGCCGTACGGGGTCGAGTTCGCGATCCGGACAGCGTCGTCGAGGTCCGAGAACCGGACGACGGGGGCGACCGGGCCGAACGGCTCCTCCCGCACCACCCGTGCCTCTTCCGGCACCGCATCCAGCACGGTGGGAGCGTAGTACGTGCCCGCTCCGATCTTCAGGCGGGATCCCCCGGCGAGGACATTCGCGGACCGCCGCCGCGCGTCCTCGACCATCCCCTCGATCCGGTCGACCGCCGCCGCGTCGATGACCGGCCCGACTTGGGTGCCCTCGTCGAGCGCGGGACCGACCTTGAGGGAACGGGCCTGGTGGGCGAGCCGGCGGGCGAACTCGCCCGCGATCGACTCGTGAACGAGGAGGCGCTTCGACGCGGTGCACACCTGTCCCGAATAGCCGAACGCGCCCCGGACCGCGGCCGGGACGACGACGTCGAGCGGTGCGTCCTCGAGGACCACGAACGGATCGAGGCCCCCCATCTCGAGGATGACCCGCTTGGCGTGGCGACCCGCCTTCTCCGCGATCCCCTTACCGACCTCGGTCGACCCCGTGAAGGTGACGAGGCGGGTCTTCGGGTGCTCCACGAGCGTGTTCCCGACCGAGCCGCCCGGGCCGGTGACGACGTTCAGTACCCCCGGGGGGACCCCGGAGGCCGTGAGGTGTTCGGCCAAGCGCAACGCCGTGAACGGGGCCGAGCTCGTCGGCTTCGCGACCACCGGGTTCCCGGCAGCCAGCGCGGGAGCGATCTTGTGGGACAGAAGGTTCAGCGGGAAATTGAACGGCCCGATCGCGACCACGACGCCGATCGGGTCCCGCACGGTGAACAGGAACCGTTGCTCGTTCCCCGCCGGCCGCTCGTACGCGTCCGCGGGGAAGCTCTCCCCCCCCAGGTGGCGGACCTCCTCCGCGGCGAGGGCAAATACCTCGGCCGCGCGGTCGGCCTCGACACGGGCCTCGGTAATCGGCTTTCCCACTTCGGAGGCGATCAGGCGGGCCATCGTCTCCCGGTCCGCGCGCAAGCGGTCCGACGCTGCCCGCAGGATCCGGGCCCGTTCGTGGCCGGGAACGCGTCCCCACGACTCCTCCGCGCCGGCCGCCGCCTCGATCGCGGCGCGCGCCTCGTCCGCGGAGGCGACGGGGGCCTCGCCCAGGGTCCGACCGGTCGAAGGGTCGACGACCGGGACGTACCGGCCCCCGGCCGGCGGGCGCCAGGATCCGCCGATGAAGAGCGACCCTCGGCCGCTCGAGGGGATTCCGTCGACCATGCTACCCTCCCTTTACGCGGGGTCGCCGTAGACCGTGTAGTGCCAGCTCTTGCGGGCTTGGCCGGTCAGGTCGACGTAGATGTTCTTGAGGACCGTGTAGTCGAGGAGGGAGTCGGTGCCGAGATCCTTCCCGAACCCGGATTGCTTGAACCCGCCGTGCGGGGTCTCGGAGCCGAGCGGCAGGTGGTCGTTGATCCATACGTCCCCGAACCGGAGCGCGTACGCGGCCCGGATCGCCGTCCGCAGGTCCTTGGTCCAGACGCTCCCGGCCAGGCCGTAGTCGACCCCGTTCGCGATCTCGATCGCCTCGTCGAACGTCGAGAACTCGAGGACGGAGAGGACGGGCCCGAAGATCTCGCGTTGCGCGATCACCATCTCGGGGGCCACCGAGTCGAAGACCGTCGGCCGCACGAACGAGCCGTTCGGGAACTCCGGGGGGGGTTCCGTCCCCCCGGCCTTGAGCCGGGCGCCCTCGGACTTCCCCTTCTCCACGAACTCGAGGACGTGCCGCTGCTGGACCCGACTGACGAGGGGTCCTAGGTCGGTGGTTCGCGCGAGAGGGTCCCCGAGGCGGATCGACCGTACCCGCTCGAGCAGACGGCGGACGAACCGAGCCCGCACCTTGTGGTGGACGATGAGGCGCGTGGCCGCGGTGCAGTCCTGGCCGCCGTTCACGAACCCCCCGACGACCGCGCCCTCGACGGCCGCTCCCAGGTCGGCATCGTCGAAGACCACGAACGGCGCCTTCCCGCCGAGCTCGAGCTGGACCCGCTTCACGGTGCCGCTCGCCGCCTCCATGATCCGCTTCCCCGTCGCCGTATCGCCCGTCAGCGAGACCATGTCGACCTTCGGATGCCGGGAGAGCTCGTCCCCCACCTCCGCCCCGGGCCCCGTGACGACGTTGAGCGCGCCGCTCGGCAAGCCGGCGTCCTGGAACGTCCGGGCGAGCTCGAGGGACGTGAACGGCGTCCAGCTCGCCGGCTTAAGCACGACGGTGTTCCCGACGATCAGGGCCGGGGCGATCTTCCAGACCGCCATCATGATCGGATAGTTCCAGGGGGTGATCGACGCGACGACCCCGACCGGTTCCCGTCGGAAGATCGTCGTTCCGTCGCCGGTGAACTCGGCGGGGCTCTTCGCCTCCATCGTCCGACCGGCGCCGGCGTAGAACACGAGGTTGTCGATGCTGAACGGAAGGTCGGCGTCGGCCGCCTGCTTGATCGTCTTCCCCTGGTTCCGGCTCTCGAGCTCGGAGATCGGTCCGAGCCGCTTCGCGAGCAGCTGTGCCGCCTTGAGGAACACCTCGCCGCGGGCGCGCGGAGGGAGCCGGGGCCAAGGACCTTTGTCGAACGCCTCGCGGGCCGCGTCGATCGCGCGTCGCGCGTCCTCCCGGCCCGCCTTCGGCACGGTGCCGAGCCGAGCGCCGTCGAACGGGCTCACGATCGGCGTCGTCGCTCCGGAGTCCGCCGCGACCCACTCCCCGCCGATCAGCATCGGGCGGTCCTTCGCCGCCATGGTGCGCGGGATGGTCGGCCGGGTAAAGATGTTGCCGGGCCGATGTGTCGACGGTCCTCTGTCGCCTCCGGCGGAACGTGAACCATATCAAGGGCGAAACCTTCGGGGGTTCGGTCTCCGGAGCCCCCGCGATGGACCCGAGGTGGCGCAACGCGATTGCCCTCGTGATCGTCGCGCTCGTCATCACCGCCGGTGTTTCCCTGCACGCGACGACCTCGGCGTGCCTCCACCAGACGAATCCCCTCGTCGTCGACCAGGCCGAGATCCCGGATTCCCTCGACCCCGGAGTGACGTTCTCGACCCCCGGCTGGGCGGCCGTTCAGCAGGTCTACCAGGGTCTCGTGAACTACGCCAACAACAGCTCGACCGAGTTCATGGGCGTGCTCGCGCAGAACTGGACCGAGTCCGCGAACGGGCTCCACTGGAACTTCACGCTGCGCACTGGCGTCCACTTCTCCAACGGGGACCCGTACAACGCCTACGTGCAGTGGTACAGCCTCTACCGCAGCCTGTTGCTCGAGAGCGGCCCGCAGTTCATCCTCGAGGAGAACTTCTACTCGACCAACTTCAACGTGTCGGACCCGCTGAACTACTCCTCGAACCTCTCCGAGATCCAGGCCTGGAACGCGACCCTCGTGAACGACCTCAACTCCTGGAACTTCGACGCCCTCACCCCCGCGGAGATCAACCTGACCGAGACCGCGAACCAATCGTTCCAGGTGATCAACGCCACGACGATCGAGCTGAACGTGGGTTACGGGTACCTGGGCTATACTCCGTACACGTACCTCCTCGCGTCGATCTCGGCGCCGAACTCGTACGCCGTCGACCCGCGGGTGGTGCAGGCCCACGGAGGACTCGTGGAAGGGGAACCGAACGCCTACCTCGCCAACGCCATGGTAGGGACCGGGCCGTTCGTCCTCAGCTTCTACAACGGTCTCCCGGGCGGCGGCTACGAGCTCCGCCCCGACCCCAACTACTGGGGAACGGCGGACGCCGCCCTCGAGCCGTGGAACAACCTCATCCAGCCGGCGAACACGACGGTCGACGTCATCTTCCAGGACTCGGTCGACATCACCACGAACGACCTCGCATTGGGCTGGGCGGCGAGCGCTTCGTTCGCCTACATCGGGCCGGCGACGGTCCACCTGCTTCAGGGGAAGAGCTGCCTCATCGTCCAACCCCTCCCGCTGATCTACGGCTCGACGGGCGGCGCCTGGTGGATCTACCTCAACCAGAGCGTCTACCCGTTCGACAACCTCTCGGTCCGGGCCGCGATCGCCCACGCGATCGACTACCAACAGATCATCAACGTCGCCTTCGGCGGGTACGCCTCGCAGTGGGTCGGCCCGGTACCCCCCGCGTACCCCGATTACAATCCGCAGAACCTGAGCCCGTACCAGTACGACCTCACCCTGGCGCAGCAGGAGATCGCGAACTCACCCTGTGCGAACCGCGGCTGTTCCGGGCTGACGATCAAGTACGCCTACCTCGATACCGGCATCGATTGGGCCGTGACCGCCCAGTTCCTCGAGAACGACCTCGCGCAGATCGGGCTCAACATCGACCCGGTTCCGATCTCGCTCGACGACCTCTACGAAGAGCAATCGCTCACGAGCGGGGTCTGCACCACGACCACGGGCGCGAACGGCGGCCCATTCTACATGGGCCAGGAATTCTACACGTCCGACTACATCTCGCCGGACGACTGGACCCAGAACGACGCGGTGAACACGGGGAGCGCGAACATGTGCATGTCCGGCTACAACAACTCCACCGTCTACCACGACGTCTACGCCGCGATGAGCGACCAGAACGCGAGCAACGTGTCGGCCTTCTACAGCAACATGACGAGCCTCATGTACGAGAACTACACCGACATCTGGCTCGTGGTGCCGACCACGTTCGCGGTGTACTCGAGCCTCCTCCACGGGATCATCCAGAACCCGATGGCGAGCGCCGAGCCGTACGCGTTCCTGTTCAACACCCAGTGGGCCAGCTAGACCCCGGCCGGCGGGGTCGCGGACGGGGCCTCCCCCGTCGACAGGAGCTCGGCGGGGCGAACGTTTCGGACCTCCTCGGCGCGGTGGCACGCGACGAGCTGGCCGGGAGCGCCCGGGATCTCCCGGAGCATCGGGTACACGGTGCGGCACTGGTCGATGACGAACGGGCAGCGGGGAGCGAAGCGGCAGCCCGGCGGGGGGTCGATCAGCGACGGGACGTCCCCCCCGATACGGAACCGGGTCCGCCGCCGGCGGGCGTCGGCGACCGGCACGGCCGCGAGGAGCGCCTTGGTGTACGGGTGGAGCGGCGTCTCGAGGACCGCCCGGACGGCCCCGACCTCAACGAGGCGACCGAGGTACATCACCGCGACCCGGTCGGCCGCGAAGCGCACCGCGGCGACGTTGTGGGTGATCAGGAGGTAGGCGACCGGCCGTTCGCGTTGGAGCTCGACCAGCCGGTTCAGGATCTGCGCCTGGACGGCGACGTCGAGCGAGCTCGTCGGTTCGTCGAGCACGATGAGCCGGGGGTCGACGCTGAGCGCGCGCGCCAGGGACAACCGCTGCCGGCCGCCGCCGGAGAATTCGTGGGGATACTGGTCGACACAGTCCGGAGACAGCCCGACCGTGGGGAGCAGCTCGCGCACGCGCGCGCGCACCACCCGCCGGCTGTGCTCGCCCTGCGCCCGGATCGGTTCCCCGACGATCTGCCAGACCCGGAGCCTCGGGTCGAGCGAGCCGACCGGGTCCTGGAAGACGACCTGGACGTTCCGGCGCCAACGTCGCAGGGCGGGGCCCTGGAGCGCGAGCAGGTCCGCCCCGTCGAACCGGAGCGCTCCGCCGGTGGCATCGTGCAACCGCGCGATGAGCCAGCCGAGGGTCGTCTTCCCCGATCCGGATTCCCCGATCAGCCCGACCGTCTCGCCCGGGAGGATCGAGAGGCTCACGCCGTCCACGGCACGGATCGCGCGGCGGGGACGCCCGGCGAGGACGTCCCCGGCCGTCCGGGTCAGCGGGAACTCCTTCTCGAGGTCGATCGCCTCGACGAGCGGGGGGGTCGTCACGGGATCTTCGCCACCTCGTCGGCGAAATGGCAGGCGCTGCGGTGCTCCTCGCGGTCGGACGTCCCGAGGAGCCGTGGGGCGGGATCCGACCGACAGACGGACTGCGCGAGAGGGCACCGGGGATGGAAGCGACAACCGGGGGGCGGGTGGGCGATGTCGGCGACGGACCCGGGAATCGAGGTCAGCGGGCCGTCCGACTTGTACCGGGTCGGAGCCGCGCGCAGGAGGGCCTTCGTGTAGGGATGGCGGGGCGACTCGAACACCTCGGCGACCGGCCCGAACTCGACGAGCCGACCCGCGTACATCACGCCGAGCACATCCGCGGTCTCGGCGATCACGCCCAGGTCGTGGCTGATGAACAGGATCGAGGTCCGGATCTCCTCGATCAGCTCCTTCATGAGCGTGAGCACCTGGGCCTGGATCGTCACGTCGAGCGCGCTCGTCGGCTCGTCCGCAATGAGGAGCGCCGGCCGCTCCGACAGCGCCATCGCGATCATCACCCGCTGGCGCATCCCGCCCGAGAGCTCGTGGGGGTAGAGGTTGAGGATCGTCTCGGGGTCGTTGATCCGCACGAGGCGGAGGTACTCGAGCACGTCCTGGTAGAGCTCGGGGTGGCGCCGGAGCGATCGACGGCGGACCTTCTCCTCCGTCCCGACCGGGACGACCGGGCGCAGCATCGACTCCCCCGTCGTGGGACGCGGCCCGTGCGCGTAGTCGAACGGGGGCGGCGTGCGCGGGTCGACGACCGGCCGCCCGGCCTCCCGGGCCTGGCGGATCCGGACCGCCTCGGCGATCTGGTCGTAGATCCGGTACGCCGGGTTCAGCGAGTTGAGCGGCTCCTGGAAGATCATGTTGATGCCCGTCCCCCGGATCGCGGGCATCTTCCACTGGGGGACCTTCACGAGATCGATGCCCTGGAAGCGGATCGACCCGCCGCCGATCGTTGCGGGGGGCTCTGGGAGCAGGCGGGGGATTGCCTGGGCGAGCGTGCTCTTCCCGCAGCCGGTCTCGCCGACGATCCCGACGACCTGCCCGGGGGCGATGTCGAGCGAGAGGTCGGAGACCGCGCGGAACCGCCCGGCGCCGACCACGTAGTCGATGCTGAGCCCCTCGATGGAGACCACGGGTTCCGTCATGCCGCAGGCTCCGCGACCGGGACCACCGGTACGACTCCGACGGGCTCGGCGGACGGTTCGGCGGCCTGCGGGGAGGTGGACGACGGCCCTCCGACCCCGGCTCCCGCAAGGACCCGCCGGCTCCGGGGGTCGAGCACGTCCCGCAGGCCGTCGCCGAGCAGGCTGAACGCGAGGACCGTGACGAAGATGGCGAGCCCGGGACCGAAGACGGTCCACGGGTAGGCCGTGATGAGCCCCTCGGTCTGGTAGAACGAGATCATGCTCCCCCATTCGGCGGTCTGCGGGTAGTTGAGGCCGAGACCGACGAACCCGATGGTGGACAGCGTGACGAGGACGGTCCCGACGTCGAGGGTGAAGTAGACCACCACCGGCTCGAGCACGTTCCGGAGCACGTGCCGCAGGACGATCCGAGGCTCCGTCACTCCGGCGGCGCGCGCCGCGGTGACGTAGGGGAGGTGCTTGACCGCGAGCGTCTCTCCGCGGACGAGACGGGTGTAGTACGGCCACCAGGTCACGAGGATCGCGACGATCAGCTGCCAGGCTCCCCGGCCCAGCGAGACCGCGATGGCGAGCGCGAGGATGAGGCTCGGGAACGCGAGGAAGATGTCGGTGATGCGGAGGATCACGACGGACACCGCGCCCCCGACCGAGCGCGGTCGATCCCAGTAGCCGGCGATGAGCCCGAGGGCGCCCCCGCCCAGCATCGCCGCGCCCGCGATCGCGAAGGCGATCGCCAGGTCGAGCGGCAGCGCGTAGAGAGTCTCCGCGAAGATGTCGTACCCCCCCGTGTCGGTCCCCAGCGGGTGCTGCCAGGAAGGGCTCGCGCTGTAGTCGCCGGTCAACTGGCGAGGGTTGTACTGCGTCAGGAGGTGCGGCGCCGCCACCATGGTCAGCGCCGCGAGCCCGATGATCACGACGAGGACGAACCCGACGAGCGTGAGGGGATTCGCCCGGAGGACCCCCCAGAGGGTCCGCGCGGAGCGGAACGCCGTCCGGAGTATCCGCCGGGGCGGACCGGCGTTGCCGGAACCGGACGAGGAAGGAGGCTCCACGGGCCTACCTCCAGTCCACGCGCGGGTCGAGGAGCCCGTACAGGATGTCCGCGATCAGGTTCGCCACGACGACGCCGACGGCGAACACCGCGACCACGGCGATCGCGCCGTCGAAGTTCGGGATCGCTCCGCCGCCGCCGATCGCCGTGTAGGCGTAGGCGCCGATCCCCGGCCAGCGGAACACCTCCTCGATCACGACGGTGCCCGCGAGGAGCCCCCCGGCCGTCAGTCCGAGCACCGTCGTCGTCGCGATGAGGGCGTTGCGCAGGGCGTGCTTGTAGAGGACCCAGAACTCGGAAAGGCCCTTCATCCGGGCGCCCTTCACGTAGTCGAGCGGCAGGACCTCGAGCATGGAGCTGCGCGTCATCCGCGTCGCGATCCCCATGTTGATGAACGCCAGGACGGCCGCCGGCAGAATGAGGTGCCGGATCGCGTCGAGTGTCCAGGGGAGGTTGAGGGCGATCATGGCGTCGAGGATGGACATGTGGGTGTACTGGTGGAACGGGGGGACCAGGGCGCTGTACTCCCCGCCCGACGGCAGTCCGAGGTAGGGCCCGACGTAGATCGCGGCGATCACCGCCCCGAGGTACGTCGGCGTCGCCCAGCCGGTGAGATAGAAGATCCGGACGAAGTGGTCCGCCCACCGGCCGGCGGCTGCGGCCGCAATCACCCCGAGCGGGATCCCGATGACGATCATCAGGAACAGCGAGGCAAAGACGAGCTCGAGCGTCGCCGGGAGCCCGTCGGCGATCGCCGGGTAGACCGGCACCGCGCTGACCGACGAGCCCCAGTTGCCGTGGAGCAGGTTGGTCAGGTACTGGTAGTACTGGTCCTGGATCGGCTGGTGGAACTGAGCCTCGCAGTGCGCCGTGACCGGCGAGCCGATCGGCTGGTGCGGGTACCACGCCGCGCACGGATTGACGACCGAGATATGGGTGAAGAAGAACGTGATGATCGTGATCCCGAGGAGGACCGGGATGAGCTGCAGGAGCCGCTTGGCGATGAAGATCGCGAGGTCGCTGAGGCTCCGTCCCATCCGCCGGGTTTCCCATCGGGGACGCGACGGCCGTCCCCCGCGGTTCCCCCGTACGGAAGCCGACTATAAATTTCCGCGCCGGCCCGGCGCGCCCGGGTCCTACGAGAAGTAGTCGCGGGGGAGCGTCCGCAGCTCCTTGAACGTCTCCGTCGCGGTGGAGACGAACTGGTCGATGTCCTTCTCCGTGTGGGCGCTCGAGAAGGTGATCCGCTCGTAGTTGTCGGGATGGACGTAGATCCCCTTGTCGAGCAACAGCTGGTTGTGGCGGAGGTAGAGGTTCCAGTCGATCTGGAGCGACTCGCGATAGTTCACGATCTTCTTGCGCCGGGTGAAGAAGAACTGGAGCATCCCGTTCACCGACTGGACGAGGATCGGCAGCTTCGCGTCCCGTCCGGCCTCCTCGAGGCCCTTCTCGAGCCTCGCGGTGAGCCGTCCGAACCGGGCGTACAGGTCCTCGCCCCCGCGGTGGAGCGTCTTGAGGTTCGCGAGCGTCCCCGCCATCGTCAGGCTGTTCGCGTTGTACGTGCCCCCGAACGAGATCCGACCCGGCGCGATCATGTCGAGGTACTCGGACTTCCCCGAGACCGCGGAGACCGGCACCCCTCCCCCGAGCGCCTTCGCCCAGCAGGAGATGTCCGGTTCGACGTGGTAGAGCTGCTGGGCGCCGCCGGGCGCGACCCGGAACCCCGTGAACACCTCATCGAAGATGACGAGCATGTCGTTCTGGTGGGCGATCTCGACGAGGCGCTGGAGGTACTCGGGGGCCGGAGGGATCACGCCCGCGTTCGCCATCACCGGCTCGAGGATCACCGCGGCCAGGCGGTCGCGGTAGCGCTTCACCATCCGTTCGAACATCGGGATCGAGTTGTACGGCGCGACCATGACGTAGTCCGTGACGCCGGGAGGGATCCCGGCGGAGTTCGGGAGCGGCCGGGGGTACTCGTCGAGCCCCGAGACGACCGGGGGCGCCTCCGCGCTGATGAGCGCGAGGTCGTGCTGTCCGTGGTAGTGGCCTTCGAACTTCAGGATCGCGTCCTTGCCGGTCACCGCGCGGGCGATCCGGATCGCGTTCATCGTCGCGTCGGATCCGTTCGAGCAGAACGCGACGCGCTCGGCGTTCGGCACGAGCTTCCGGAACAGCTTCGCGACCTCGATCTCGAGGGCCGTGGGGGCTCCGAAGTGGAGGCCGAGCTCCGCCTGCTCCTGGATCGCCTTCACCTGGGCCTCGGGAGCGTGGCCGTTGATCAACACGCCGTACCCCAGGTTGAAGTCCAGGTACTCGTTGCCGTCCTCGTCCCAGATCCTCGACCCCTTCCCGCGGGCGATGAAGGGAGGGCAGGGATCGTACGACGCGACCCGGATCACCGAGCTCGAAGCGTTCGGGACGTACTGCTTTCCTTCCTCGAACAGCTTCGCGCTCTTCTTCAGCTTCGGGATCAACCGAGCGATCGGAACCGGCACCGGAGCGGGTTCGGTGTCCGGGGGAGGGGGCGGAGCCTCGGGCGGTTCCGCCTTCGATTCCTTGGGCGGTTCGGCCTCCGGGCGCGCGGGGGCCGCGGCGGGAGGAGCGACGCTCCCCTCGGCACTCAGCCGGGAGAGCTCAGGATCGGGCGTCGGGCCGGGGGTCGGTCGCCCCGGCAGGTCGACCAGAAGGGCGGGTTCCGAATCCGCCATAGGAAACACATCTCAGACGGGCCATCCACCTCGATGTGCGTATATATAGATGCCCGGGAAAACGAAGCGGTTATGACGGGGGTCGCGCGATCGATCGCAAACCGGTGGCACGACGCCCGGGACGACCCGCCCCGGGTCCGAGCGCGGAATACCCAGGTACGGGCCTGAAATCGGCCGATTCAGCGCCGGAACGACCCCCCGGACGGGTCCCCGAACATCGGTTCCGGGGGTACGATGGCGGTCTCGATGCCCCGGGCGCGCAGGGCGGCACGGAACGGACCGGGGGGAACGCACCGCTCGGGCGGCACGACGCCCGTCGCGCGGACTCCACCGCTGGCGATCAGCTCGGCTCCGACGGCGCCCGCGACCCCGACGGCGTACTCGGTGGCCGACAGGTGCCATTCGGGCTTCGGCGGGAACCGCGCGATCGCGTGACGGACGACGCGCTGCCCCGAGAGGGTGCCCACCACCTCGATGTCGCAGACCTCCCAGTCATTGATCGTGACCCCCGCGGGGATGCCGAGCAGTTCCTCTCGCTTCAGCAACGCCACCGTGAACTCCCGCGGGGAGATCGTCTGGGCCCCGACCGCGAGCGGGCGGTCCGAGCCGAGGCCGAGCAGTGCCATCGTCCGGAGCACGTCGATCCCCGGCCCCCCCTCCTTCCACTCGCACCGTTCGAGCCCCTTCGCCCGCAAGCTCTCGGGGAGGGTCGCCGCCTCCGAGTGAAGGGTGCGGTAAACGCGCGTACGACCGACCGGCGGGAGGAAGTCGAACTCCTCGGCCCCGCTCATCGGCGGGTACTCGCGGTACTCCCCGCGCTCGAAGACCACGGCCGGCAGGACCATCTCGTCGAGGAAGGTCGCCGGAGACCAGGTGAAGGCGATCTCGGGCCCCCCGGCCGTCAGGTCGCGCCACCCGTCGCGGATGACGATCGACTCCACTCGGTCCAGGTCGGCGGCGGCCTGCATCGCGAGAACGTTGGAGATGCCCGGCACCTGGCCGAGGCCCGGGATCGCGAGCTGGCCCGCCGCGCGGAACTCGACGTCCCGAGCGAGCTGCCGGCGGGTCATGTGAAACAGCCCACCGAAGTCGAGGTACGGAACGCCGGCCTGGAGCGCCGCGTCCATCACGGCGAGGTTGAACCCGTACTGGACCGCATTGACGACGACCCGAGCCCCCTCCAGGAGCCGAACGACCGAGGAGCGATCCCGAACGTCGACCGTCACCGGGCGCGCCCGGTGTCCGGCCCCCTCCGCCGCGGCTCGCGCGAGCTCGGGGTCGAGGTCGGCGGCGACGACCGAGTCGAAGATGCCGCCCTGGGCCAGGGCGCGCACCGCGCATCGACCGGTCAGGCCGCCACCCCCCAGCACCACGGCCCGAACTTCCGTCATCGGTCCTCGAGAGTTGGCCACCCTAGGGACGGCTCCGCCGCCGAGGGGCGGTCCGGCCGCTCGGCGCAGCGGAGGCCGCGGCCTCGGTCGCAGGCCGCGGCGAGGGAGGGGCCGCAGGGGCCACGGGAACGGCCGACGCCCGTTCGAGGATGCCGCGGAACGTCTCGAAATGTCGAAGGAACGGGTCGGCCCGTCGGCGGTCCTCGAGCTCGCCGAGCGCGATCTCGAGCAGGGCCTTCGCCTTCGGGTCGTCCGACTTCGCCTGGACGAGATAGACGGTGAGCACCTGGTAGAGGGGGAGGACGAACGCATCCGTGCGGGGGGTGCTCATGTCCCCCTTGCGCGGCCGGTAGATCCGCTCGATCGGGACCTCCTTCGCCACGGCGCGTCGGTGGGAGAAGCCGAAATACCGGCCCGGACCGAGGACCCGGTTGACCTCGCGGATGTTCCCGCCGAGGCTGTTCGTCAGGCGGTCGACCTCGTGCCAGCACCAGAGGCCGAACCCGTAGTCTCCTTCCAGATACGCCTCCCAGGCCCGACGGTAGAGCTCCCGTTCCCGCTCCTCGACCGGAGCCTGGGGAGGGAGTTCCGCCCTCCAATCGGAGACGAGGACGTCCACCCGCATCGTCGGCGAGAATTCTCGGAGCGGCGGGATGCCCTCGGGACCCGACACGGCCGGGGGAGGAGAGCGCGGGGTTAGAGGATTACTCCCCCGCGAGCCCGGGGGCACGGTAGACGCGGCGCCCGTCGACCCACGTCTCCTCCACGGGGGGGGTCCGGGCGTCGAGCGCCGCAGCCAGCTCGGGGACCGACAGCACGGCGAAATCCGCCGAGGCCCCGGCCTCGAGACGCCCTCGGGAAGCGAGGCCGAGCGAGGCAGCCGCGCCGACCGTGTACAGGCCCAGTGCCTCTTCGGCGGAGAGGGCCTCCGCCGGGTCCGGATTCGCGGACCGGCCGGCACGGTCCCATCGCCGGACGGACGCCCGAAGCCCCCGCCATGGGTCGAGCGGATCGAACGGCGCGTCGCTGGAACCGGCGAGCGGAATCCCCCGGGCGCGGAGGGTCCGGAAGGCGTACGCCCAGCGCGCCCGTTCCGCTCCGAGCCGGGCCGGAAGCCACCCGTCGCTCCAGACAAACCCGGGTTGGACCACAAGCGTAGGACGGAGACGGTCGAGCTCCGGAAGGAGACCGGGGGGCGTGAGGGCCGCGTGCTCGATCCGGGCCGGGGGGTCCGTACGGCCGATCCACGGAGCCAGCAGGCGGAGGGCGCGGGCGAGCGCCCGGTCCCCGATCGCATGGAGGGCCGGCGCGAGGCCGAGCCCCACCGCCTCCTCGATCGCGTCGGCGAGGGCGGGCTCCTCTCCCACCGCGAGGCCCGTGCGCGTCGGATCGTCGGCGTACGGCTCCGCGAGCCACGCGGTCCGGGGGCCGAAGGCGCCGTCCAGAAACCCCTTCACCCCGACGACCGCGAACCGGCCGGGGGATCGGGCGGAGGGGCTCCCGGCGGTCCGCCGGTCCGCGAGCCGCGCGTAGGCACGCACCGTGACCGGGAGGCGGCCCGTCGACGCGAGCGCGCGGAGGGCCGAGAGTTCCTCGGCCGGAGCCCCCATCGAAGCGACCGCGGTGATCCCCAGCGACGGCAGCTCGCCGAGCGTGCGCTCGAGCAGGTCGACCCCCACCGGGGCCGCCGCGTGGGAGAGCGGAGCCAGCGGATCCATCGCCGCCTCGTAGAGGAGCCCGTTCGGTCGACCGTCGGCGAACCGGCCGACGGTCGGATCGTCGGGGGCCGCCCGGTCCGGGTCGACCCCCGCCTCTCGGAGCGCGGCGGAATTGGCGATGGCCGCGTGGCCGCTCGCGTGGTAGAGGACCACCGGTCGGTCCGGGACCGCGCGGTCGATCTCGTGCGAGTCCGGCACGCGGCGGTCCGTCCATCGCTCCGGGTCCCAACCGCGGCCGACGACGGGTCCGTCGGGATGGGCGGCAGCCCAGCGAGCCAGTAGGGAGGCCAACGCCTCGAGCGAGGTAGCCAGGGAGACGTCAAGCCCGGCACGGTACCGGGCGATCTCCGTCAGGTGGAGGTGGGCGTCGATCAGCCCCGGCACCACCAACCGACCGGCGAGGTTCCGGCGATCGGCCCCGGTGGGCGTGATCCGTCGCAGCGCCTCCTCGGGGCCGGCCCCCAGCACCCGGCCGTCCTCGACCAGGAGCGCCTCCGCGTACCGGGTGCCGGTGAACACCCGGCCGCCGGTCCAGAGCTTCGCCTCGGTCACGGTCCTCGTCCCGGTCGATCCCCGCGCCGCCGGAGCGCCGAGGGAAGGTACGCCCCTAGACGTCGAGGTACCGGTAGAACTCGTACGGGTGCGGCCGGAGGTTCAGCTCGAGCTGCTCTTCCCGCTTGAGCTCGACGTACGTGTCGAGGAGGGAGTCGGCGAACGCCGGTTTCAGGAAGGCGCGGTCGGAGGCCAGGCAGTCGAGCGCCTCCCCGAGCGAGCCCGGGAGCTCGCGGATCTCGAGCTCCTTGCGCTTCGCCGGGGTCAGCTTGTAGATGTTCTCGTCCACGGGGGCCGGGGGCTCGATCTTGCGCTTGATCCCGTCCAGCCCGGCGAGCGCGAGCGCCGCCTCGGTCAGGTAGATGTTGGCCGCCGAGTCGGGCGTGCGGTACTCGACCCTCTTCGCCCCCGGACGCCCCCGGTGGTAGAACGGGATCCGCACGTTCGCCGAGCGGTTCGCCTTGCTCCAGGCGATGAACACCGGGGCCTCGTATCCCGGCACGAGGCGGTGGTACGAGTTGGTGATGGGATTCGTGATCGCGCAGAGGGCGCGGGCGTGCCGGAGCAGTCCGCCGATGTAGTACCGGCACGTCTGGCTCACCTCCGCGTACCGATCGGACGCATCGAAGAACGCGTTCTCCCCGTGCCTCCAGATCGACTGGTTCGTGTGCATGCCGATCCCGTTGTCGCCGTAGATGGGTTTCGGCATCAGGCAGCCGATCTTGCCGTGGCGGTGGGCGACGTTCTTGATCACGTACCGGAGGTCCTGGATGTGGTCGCCCATCGGGACGAGCTCGTCGAACCTCAGGTTGATCTCCGACTGGCTCGCCGTGGCGACCTCGTGGTGGTGCGCGTCGAGCGTCAGGTGGAAGTCGTCGGCCAGGATGTTGCACATCTCGGCGCGGAGTCCGACGAGGGAGTCGACGGGCGGGGTCCGGTGGTACCCCTCCTTGAAGCGGATCGTCGACTGGGAGTTGCCGGGCTGCCACGGCGACTCGGCCTGATTGATCAGGTACCCGGCGCCCGCCCACGCATCCCGCACCCCGGCGTACGACGGGAGGAGTTGGACCTGATCGAAGACGAAGAACTCGACCTCGGGACCCCAGTACGACCGGTCGTACCCGGCGCGGGCGAGGACCTCCTCGGTCTTCCGGGCGACTCCCCGCGGGTCGTGCTCGTACGGGTCCTTCGAGCCGCCGAGACGGACGTCACAGATGAACCGCACCGTCCGGCCGGCCTCGGGGTTCCAAGGGATCGTCGCGATCGTGGACGGGTCGGGCACCAGGAGCATGTCGGACTCGAAGATCTCCCGGAACCCGCGGACGGAGGAGCCGTCGAGCTTCGGCGCCCCCGAGCGGAACATCTCCGCTTCGAGCGCCTCGCGCGGGATGTCGACCTGGTTGAACCCTCCGAGCACGTCCGTGTAGAACAGCTGGACCCAGCGGACCTTCTCCGTCCTCAGCTGCTCGACGACCGCCTCCCCGTCCACCGCTTTCCCCTTCGCCCGATCCTTCGCCACGCCGCGCCCCCCTCGCCCGCCCCACCGTGCCCCGGTACATCAATGCATCACCCCAGCTTTCTGGACGTCCGTCCATTTCCGCGAGACTAGAGTTTATTTCCCGCCGCTCGATTCAAGCTGCATGCGCCGAACGTCCATGCTGGACGCGCTCGACCGGTCGATCCTCGAGGAGTTGAACGTGGATGCACGGAGGAGCCATCGCGAGATCGCGCACCGCCTGAAGGTCTCCCCGACGACCGTGAGCACCCGCGTGGGACGGCTCGAAGAGCAGGGGGTGATCCAGGGGTACGTGCCGTTGCTCGACGACGAACTCCTCGGCTGGGACCTCTGGGCCGCGGTCGGGATCCGGATCTCGAAGGGCCGCCTGCGGGAGGTGGAGGAACGCCTCGCGCGCGACCCCCACGCCTACGCCATCTACGACGTGACGGGCGACTACGATGCCCTGTTGATCGGTCGGTTCCGGGACCGACGGGACCTCGACCGGTTCGTCAAGCACGCCCTCCAGGACCCGTTCGTCGAGCGGTCGAACACCCAGGTCGTCCTCAACCGGGTCAAGGAGGACCGGCGGGTCCCGGTCATCCTGCGGACGGGCGACCCGCCCTCCGGCGACTGACCGGCCCGCGGCCGGGGTCGTTCCGGCAACCGCTAAGAGGGCGGCACCGGTCCCGCCTCGATCGGAGGCGGCACGATGGATTGGGGGATGTCGAACAGGATCGCACGGATGTTCCCGGGAGCGAGCGGCAACTCCGTGATGCTCGCGGTGGATCACGGCTACTTCATGGGCCCGACCCGGCGGCTCGAGGACCCCCGGGCGACGATCACGCCTCTGCTCCCGCACGCCGACGCGGTCGCGCTCACCCGAGGGGTGTTGCGGGCGTGCATCCCGCCGACCAGCCCGACGCCGATCGTCCTGCGGGTTTCGGGAGGCGCGACAATCCTGAAGGACGACCTCTCCGACGAGATGGTCACGACCGCGATGGCCGATGCCGCTCGCCTGAACGTGAGCGCGGTGGCCCTCTCCGTCTTCGTCGGCGCGCCGCACGAGCACACCTCGCTCGTCAACCTCTCCCGCCTGGTCGACGAGGGCGAGAGCGCCGGGATACCGGTGCTCGCGATCACGGCGGTCGGGAAGGAGCTCGAGAAGCGGGACGCCCGCTACCTCGCACTGGCGTGCCGCGTCTCGGCCGAGCTGGGTGCCCACCTCGTGAAGACCTACTACTGCGACGGGTTCTCCCAGGTGGTCGACGGCTGCCCCGTGCCGCTCGTCGTCGCCGGCGGACCGAAGCTCGACACCGAGCGCGCCGCGCTCGATCTCGCCTGGCATGCCCTCGACGAAGGGGCCCACGGGGTCGACATGGGCCGCAACATCTGGCAGTCCAACCACCCGGTGGCGATGCTGAAGGCTCTCCGAGCCATCATTCACGAGAAGGCGACCGTCCGGGAAGCGCTCGACGTGTTCGAAGGAGAGAAGGCGCGCCCGGCCGTGCCCCCGGTCGCGCCGGCCTAGCCCGACCGCCGCCGCATAACGGTCATAAGGCGGACGTCGCTCGGCCCCGCCGCGCGGGGATTGCCAAGCTTGGCCAAAGGCGCCAGATTCAGGGTCTGGTCCCGTAGGGGTTCGTGGGTTCAAATCCCTCTCCCCGCACCCCCTGCGGACGTGACCCGGGCCGCCCTTGAATCCGGTCGGTTCTCCCCCAGCTCGAGGCCGACCGGGCCGGGGGCTCACTTCAACGATTCCTTCTTGCCGCCGTAGAAGTCCCGCGCGGGACTCAGCAGGTCGAAGACCTCCGGGTCGATCGCGGGCTTCCCCCGGATCGCGAGCGAGGCCAGGTTCATCCCCACGCCGGGGCCGAGCATGAACCCCTGCCCGCACATCCCGATCCCGAGGAGGAGCCCCTGGACGTCCGGCGCCTTGCCGACGACCGGGTTGCCGTCGGGCGTCATCGGGTACAGCCCCCGCCACACGCGGCGGATCGTCAGGTTCTTGAGCCGGGGGATGAGGTTGACGAGTCGGGCCGCCACGATCGGCATGAACTCGAACGTCGAGGTCCGGTTCTCGCCAGAGAACCGCTCCTTCGGCGTATAGCAGAAGATGATCTGGCCGTCCGCGTCCTGGCCGAAGTAGAAGTTGATCGTCTTCCCCTCGGGGCCGGGCCGAAGGTCCACGACCAGGGGGCCGAGGAACTCCTGCACGGGGGCCGAGATCCCGGCCTCGTGGCTCTCGGGCAGCACCGGGATGTCGAGACCGGCGAGTCGGCAGATGCGGGTCGCATGGGCGCCGGCGGCGTTGATCACGACGGGGGCCCGGTACTCCTGGCGCTCCGTCTTCACGCCGGTCACCGTGTGGTCCTCCATGGTCAGGGACATGACCGGTTCCAGGTACCGGTACTCGGCGTGGAGGCGGGTCGCCTCGTTGGTGAACGACTCCGAAGCCCGCAGGGGGCTCACCTGCCCGTCGTCGGGGGAGTAGGTTCCGCCGCGGAGGTCGGTCGGGGTGATCCCGGAGACCACGCGCCGGATCCCTTCGGCCTCCAGCCAGTCGATGTTGAGACGGTGGGCCTTCTGGATCGGCAGGAGCTTGCGGAGGGTGGCTTCGACGTTCTCGTCGAACGCCGGGAAGCAGTACCCGCCCTTCTTCCAGCCGATGTCGGTCCCCGTCGATTCCTTCCAGTGGCCGAAGATGTCGAGGCTCTGCTGGCAGAGCCGGATCTTTGCCGGATCGGAGTGGGTCGCGCGCACCCCTCCGATCGCGGCCTTGTTCTGACCCTGGCCCGAGGACGGTCGTTCGTCGAGGACGAGGGTCCGGAGCCCCTCCCGCGCGAGGAAGTACGCGGTGGGGTTGCCGACCGACCCCGCACCGATGACGATGGCGTCAAACTCCGGTCGTGCCATCGTCCACCGCGAGGAACGCCGTGATCGGAACCTCCTGGGTGAAGGGGCGGTGCACGGGGGGCGTCACCGCCCGGGCCTCCACGCCCAGCTCTCGGAAGACCCGCAGGATCAGCTCCCCGCACGTCTTGCCGCCGCAGGGACCCATGCCGCTCCGGAGCGCGGCCTTCACCGCGTTCACGTCCCTCGTCCCGGTCGCCCGGATGTAGTCGACGATCGCCTCCTTCGTCACGCGCTCGCACCGGCAGACGACGATGTCGGCGTCGCTCGCGGACGGGCCCTCGTCGGCACGGACCAGCGGCTCGGGCACCCGGATCCGCACGCCCGCCACGCGGTCGGCGTCCGATCCGGGGACCTCGAGGACCATCAGCCGGCGTCGGTTGAGGGCCTTGCCGGAGAGGATCCGAATCACCTTTCCGGTGCCCACGGGCTCCCCTTCGGTGCCGGTGGTCGGGACCGCCTGGCCGGGTTCCACGAGTCCCTCGGGCATCTCCCACGGGATCGTGACCTTCGCCCGCCCGCCCGAGGGATCGTAGCGTCGGTCCACCATGCTGATGGCGAGTCCCGGGCAGACCGCGACGCACTTCAGGCACCCCACGCAATCCCCGTCGAGCTTCGGCCGTCCGAGGATGTTCCCTTCTGGGATCGTGATGCTGTCCTTGGGGCAGACCGAGGTGCACGGGTCGCAGGGGATCTCCTGCTCGCAGCGGAGGATCGGATACACCTGGACGCCGGCCGGCAGAGGGTACGATCCCCGGATCGGCCCCGGATGCGAGGCGAGCAGGGTCCCCATGGTGCGCCAGGCGTCCGGTATCTCCACGGGGATGCCCAGGTCCTGAAGGATCGTCCGCGCCGCGATCTTCCCGGAGAACATCGCCGCGGACGCCTCTGCGATCTCGTGCGCATCGCCGGCGGAATAGACCCGCATGCCGACCCGACGTCCCTCCTCGAACAGCTCGTTCGCAGGAGAGAGCCCGACCGCGACGAGCACGGTGTCGACGTCGAAGACCACCTCCGTTCCCTGGATCGGATGGAGCCGGTCGTCGACCCGGGCCGCGATCACCCGCTCGACGTGGTCCTTCCCCTCGGCCCGCCGCACGGTGTACGAGGTGTACACCGGAACGCCCAGCCGGAGGATCTTGTCCCGATGCACCTTGTAGCCACCGACCTGCGGAAGGATCTCGACCAGCGCGACGACATCGATCCCCGCCTGGAGCGCCTGGTAGGCGACGATCAGGCCGACGTTGCCTCCGCCGACGATCAGCAGGCGCTTCGAGGGCTTGATGAGGTCCCGGTTGACGAGGGTCTGGAAGGCGCCTCCCCCGTAGACCCCCGGAAGGTCCGCGCCCGGAAACGCCAGCGCCTTCTCGCGGGCGCCGGCCGCCACCAGAAGGGACTTCGGCTTCACCACGGTGAAGCGGCCCTGCCGCACGACGCCGACGACCCCATCCTGGAAGACGCCCACGACCGGTGAGTCGGTCCACACGTCGACGCCCGGTAGGGCCCGGACCTGTTCCTCGAGCAGCCGCCCGATCTCCGTTCCTCGGTGGCCGGCGTAGCAGTCGTCCACCGAGCCGAAGAAGTTGTGCGTCTGCAGGCTCAGCTTGCCGCCGAGCGACGGCTTGTCATCGCAGAGGGTGACGGCGACCCCGTGCGAGGCCAGTTCGGCGGACGCCGCGAGACCCGCCGGCCCCCCGCCCACGACGAGGACGTCGGTCTCGACCTGGTCGATCCGCGGGGTCGCCCGAAGGGGAGCGTCGTCCGCTTCCAGTTCGGGATCCCCCACCAGCGACCGGACCTTCATGCCGGGTCGGACGGGGGTGATGCACGCCTTCACGGGACGGCCATCGGCCACCACGAGGCACTGCGCGCACTGACCGTTGGCACAGAAGATTCCCTGGGGCGCACCGTCCCGGGAGTGGCGCCCGAAGACGTGGATGCCGTGGGCGAACAGGGCCGAGGAGATCACCTCCGACTTCCGCGCGGACAGGGCCTCTCCGTCGAAGGTGAACTCCACCATCTCGGGGTGGACGGGCACCTCCAGGATCGGATGCCGTTCGAGTCGGTCCGTCGCCATCGAGGGTCTCCCGTTCATTTCAGGGGGAGCGGCCGTCTTAAACTCCGTATCAAGGCGACTTGACGGCATCCTTAGCATCACCCGAATCGCTGGGGGCCACCATGAGCTGGAACATCGAACGTCCCGTCAACGACGTGAACACGATCCGGTCCTACGCACCGACCTCGGCCGACCGTCGCAAGCTCGAGGAGGAACTGGCCGCGATGCGGAAGACGACGCTCGAGATCCCGCTGATCATCGGGGGCCGGGAGGTCCGCACGGGGACCGTCGTCGACGTGCCGTGCCCGGACGACAAGGCGACCGTCCTCGCCCGGGCGCACCTCGCCGGTCCGGACGAGCTTCGCCGGGCGGTCGAGAGCGCCCTGGCCGCGCACGCCGCGTGGGCCCGGATGGACTGGTACCACCGAGTCGCGGTCTTCGTGAAGGCGGCGAC
>Ga0181533_1002284_pt1 | contig 22789 bp, 26 predicted proteins | sample PEATcosm2014_Bin_45_FD_119772 | JGI IMG/M metagenome (GOLD analysis project Ga0181533, IMG submission 119772) | Peatland microbial communities from MTU Mesocosm Facility, Houghton, MI, USA - PEATcosm2014_Bin11_60_metaG | ecosystem: Environmental > Terrestrial > Soil > Wetlands > Peat | place...
ACAGCCTCGACGACGACGGGGTCCTCACCCCTACGATGAGGAATTACAACTTGCGTTGGGTAACATTCTTACGTTGCAAGACGATTAGCCGAAAGTAACATTCTTAAATTGCTTGACAGGGGGCGCGGTAAAATAACTCACCCGGCAGGCTATTTCCACAATGGGGACGGGAGGCAGGGGTGCGTGCCGAAGCCGAGGGGGCAGGGTCGGGGGCCGCAAACCTGAGGGGGCCTGCGACCCCGCACGGAAGTCTCCAAGCATGGTATTCAGCGCCCGGAATGGATTAACCCAACATGCTAACTGCCCCGGTCATCGACGGCGAGCTGGTGCCCGAGCTCCAGCCGAGCCCCGCGAGATCCTGCGAGAGGGTCGAATAGGCCGTCTGTGCCGCCGACAGATTCCCGGATTGAAGGGCTGATCCTAAGCTGCTGAACAGTTGCGACAACGTGCTGCCTGTGGAGGAGTTGCTGGTCTGTGAACTACTCCCCCCGTGGTGGTGATGATGATGGTGACCTTGGCCGGCTTGCTGGACATCCTGTTGAAGTGTTGTGTAGGCTTGCTGCGCGGCCGACACGTTGCCGGATTGCAACGCCGCCCCCAAGGCGCTAAATGCTTGGGCCAGAGTGCTGTTGCTTTGCAGGGGGCCCGAAACGTTCTGACTCAAGGTGCTGAAATCCGATCGGGCTTGGCTGAGGTTCCCCGCTTGAAGATCCTGCCCCAGTTGTTGAAACTCACTTTGAATCTTCTGAGCCCTCGCCTGCCAGGTTTGCACACTTTGACTCAGGGAGCTGCTTGACGAAACGCCAGATACTGACATGATCCACCTCGAATTGATTTTAGATTTTGGCTTTTGGATTAATGACTGTGTGCGGTTGCTCTCCCTTCAATCCGAAATCGGAAATCCAAAATCCAAAATAGCTTTGGCTCCATGCCGCCGGAGAAGCACACTCCTAAGTTTCGGCGGTGGCCTTCCCAGTGCGGCCGCCACTTGCTTTCCGGCGGTGCTGGACCCTACATTCGCTCCTTTCTGACTGCAAGCGGCGTTCCGTCCGTGCATTTTCGGGATCTGCCTGTAACTACTTGGGAGAGAGGAAGTTGGCGGTCAGGATTGCTATGCAAGCGAATGTGCCCCCATGTGGATGGGCAATTACGGCCCATGGTATCGCCGGAAACAGGGAAACTTTTGCCTCCCCTGCCCTCGTTTTCCCACCACTCTTTGACCCTCTTCGGAGGCTACCGGAACGACGGGGCTGACGGGCATCGTTTATGAGGTTTTTTTCGCAGAGGGTTCGGAGGATTCTTCGCGGCGCTCGGGCAACGCGTTCCGGTTGGGTTCGAGGTCGGGAATGCCACACCAAGCTTCACAGGCGAGGATGGAATTGGTCGGTTGTTTCGGATCGTACTTCACACTCGTAATCTGCCCGGGAAGAAACGGCGCGGCGGCGGCGATTTGCGGCAGCGCGCTCAGGTCCTGTGCCGCCTCGTAGGTGACGCCGGCCACCTCGTATTCATAAAGGAGAATCGGTCCTGTGGGGCCGTCCGCCACGGGCGCCGCCAGCTCCACGATTCTTCCCGGGATAATGCGCCCGCAAGCGTTCACTCCCAATCGGCGCAAGCGTTCGATCTCGTCAGGGCTTTTACGCCGCCAGCGGCGCACGGTTCTCCACGCCCACACTCCGGCGAGTGCGATCCCGGCCGTCCCCGCAACGGCGATTCCCAAATCCTCCGAAAGCGTAACAGCTCTTATATTTCCAATTTCATTATTAAATTCTAGAAGTTTAAAGTTTAAAGTATAAAGGATAAAGGCTGGTGACCCTCCTTCTTCAACCTTTACCCTTTACCCTTTAACTTTTTATTTTGTTTCCACTTCCTCTTTCTTCGACGCCTTGCTCTCGTTGCCGGAAAGGTCAACGGCCGTTACATAGTAGGTGAGAGTCTTTCCCGGCGCGGCGGTCGTATCGCGGAAGATGGGCGTCCGCAAAAGTTCTTTGTTCACCCGTTGGGCAGTTTGATTTTCCAGGCGGTAGACGTTGTATCCCGCCAAATCGGCTTCCGTGTTGGCCGTCCACACCAGTTCCACCGCGCCGGCCGAGTAGATGCTCTGCAATCCCTGCGGCGGGGCCGGCGGAAAGACATCGCGTGGCGTGACCTTCACTGCCGGGGAGGCATCGCTCATGGCCAGGTGGCCGGGCTTACCAAAAACCGCGCGCATTTGGTAGTAATAGTCGTGGCCGAATTCAAACTGGCTATCCCGGTAGGGCGAGGTGGCCGTCTCTCCCAGCAGGCCAAAGCTGCCGGCCCGGCCCGTCGAACTGCGATAAATGCGGTACCCGGTGAGGGCATGGATGGGCTCGCCACTGAGCGTCCTGGTGGGTGGGGGAAATTGCACTTCCACGGCCTTTTCGGTGACCACGCATTTGACGCCTCCCACGGGCTCCGAGACGTCCACGATCGGCACGTCGACGAAGTTGGAAGGATCGCTTTCGAGCGCCCGGTGCCGGAACCCCCGCGTCAGTGTGCGGACCCCCACCACCAGCGTCTGCCCGCGCCAGTCGTGAAATTCCCGCTCGGTCAGATGTGCGGAGTAGGAAACATTATTGTCCTGCGCGTACGGCAACCACTCCTCGCGGATGAGGTGGGTCCAGACCTCCGGCTCTGGCAGCTTGGAGAGGCCTGTTCCCTGGGGAGCGACAGCGCGAAGAATCTCGACCTCCAAGGGCTTCATCAAACGCTCGCCGTCGGTCGTCTGCTGGGGGGGGCTGAAGTGAATTTCCAGGCTTTGGCCGATTTGCACCACGGAAAGGTCAGTGATTTTCGCCGGCCGCTCCAAACGGGGGGGATGGGGAGTTCCTTGCACGCCGCACCCGAATAGCCACCCGGCGGCGGAAGCCAATACCAACGCCTGAAGAATCCGTTTCGGCAGGCTGGTTCGGTGAAAGGAGAAGTTGGGGGCGGCCGCTCGCCGCGTTCGAGGATTAGGTTTCACAGGATGTATCGGCTGAGGTCCTGATTCTTGACGATGTCCGCCAATTGTTTCTGCACGTAGGCGGCGTCCACGCGCACGATCTTCTTCTTCAAGTCCGGTCCCTCGAAAGAAATCTCATCCAGCAATTTTTCCATGATGGTGTGCAGCCGCCGCGCCCCGATGTTTTCCGTGGCTTCGTTCACGGCCGCCGCAAACTTGGCGATTTCCTGGAGCGATTCGTCGCTGAATGTCAGCTTGATGCCCTCCGTTTCGAGCAGCGCGATATATTGTTTTACCAGCGCGTTCTTGGGTTCCTTCAGGATGCGGATGAAATCCTCCGTGGTAAGTGAATGCAGCTCCACCCGGATGGGAAAGCGGCCTTGCAATTCGGGTATCAGGTCGGAAGGCTTGGAGACGTGGAACGCGCCGGCGGCGATGAAAAGGACATGGTCCGTGCGGACCATGCCGTAGCGCGTATTGACGGTGGTCCCCTCGACGATGGGCAGGATATCGCGCTGCACGCCCTCGCGGCTCACGTCGGGCCCGCCCCCCCCTCGCTCCCGGCCCGCAATCTTATCGATTTCATCCAGAAAGATAATACCCGACTGCTCAGCGCGCTCCACCGCCGTGCGCGTGACCTGGTCCATGTCAATCAGCCGGTTTTCTTCCTCCTGGATCAGATATTCCATGGCCTCAGTGACGTGCATCCGGCGCTTCTTGGTGCGCTGACTGAAGAGCCCGGGAAGGATATCTTTGATATTGATATCCATCTCTTCCACGCCCTGCGAAGTAATGACCTCGAACGCACCCGTGCTGCGGTCGCGTATCTCCACTTCCACTTCCCGGTCATCCAGCTTGCCTTCGCGAAGCTGGGCGCGGAGTTTTTCGCGCGTGCGCTGAAACTGCTCGTGCGTGGCGGCGCGGCCATCGTCGCTTTCTCCCGCGGTCTTATCCTGTTTCCGCAGCAGGGAGGGAGGCGGCAGGAGCAGATCGAGCAATCGCTCCTCGGCATTCTGCTCGGCTTTCTCCGCGACCTCGTCCACCTTTTCTTCGCGCACCATGTCGATGGACACTTCCACCAGGTCCCGGATCATCGATTCCACGTCGCGCCCGACATAGCCGACTTCGGTGAAGCGCGAAGCTTCCACCTTGAGGAAAGGGGAATTCGTCAGCCGCGCCAGGCGGCGGGCGATTTCGGTCTTGCCCACGCCCGTCGGCCCGATCATGATGATGTTCTTGGGAAGGATGTCTTCGGCCAGTTCCGGCGCCAGCTTTTGCCGGCGCATGCGATTGCGCAGCGCCACCGCCACCGACCGCTTGGCGTTGGCCTGGCCCACCACATACTTGTCCAGCTCCGTCACAATCTGCCGCGGGGTCAGGTCATCGAGCGACGGGGCGTTCTCGATATTTTCGGGTAAGTAGAAAACCATGTTCAAAAGTCTAAAGTGTAAAGGATAAAGGGTAAAGTCTAAAGGATAAGGGGTGAGACCTTAAAGTTGCGAACTGAACGAGTGAGGTTATAGATCAACTTTACCCTTTATCCTTTACCCTTTCGATGTTCGATTTCGGACTGGCTTAGATCTCTTCAATTACGATCTGATCGTTGGTAAAAATGCAAATCTGCCCGGCCAGGAGCATGGCCTCCTGGACGATTTCCTTGGCGGGCATTTCCGTGTGTTTGGCGAGGGCGCGCGCGGCGGCTAACGCGTAGGACCCGCCCGAACCGATGGCCACAATCCCGTCGTCGGGCTCGATCACGTCGCCGTTGCCGCTGACGAGATAGGTATATTTTTCGTCCGCCACCAACAGCAACGCTTCCAAGTGCCGCAAGGCACGGTCGGTGCGCCAATCCTTGGCCAACTCCACTACCGCGCGGCTCAGGTTTCCGTGATATTCCTCGAGTTTTTGCTCGAAGCGGGCAAACAGGGAGAGCGCATCTGCGGTGCTGCCGGCAAATCCTGCTATAACCTTTTCATTGTACAGGCGGCGGATTTTGCGCGCCTTCTGTTTCACCACACTTTCGCCCATAGTGACCTGGCCATCGCCACCCATAGCCAATCGGCCGCCCCGGCGCACGCACAAAATCGTAGTGCTGCGAATCCTGGATGATTTGTTCACGCTGGCTCCATCACTTCATTATAACAGATGCGGGCACGGGAAACGGGAAACGGGACACGGGGATGGAATTAACAAATTATAAATTATGAATTCTGAATTATGAATGCAAGGCCCCTTGGACTTACTCTGGCGCAATTGAGATTCGAGATGTTCACCATTCATAATTCACAGTTCGGAATTCATAATTTGCTATCCCCCCTAACCCCGTATCCCGTATCCCGTGTCCCGTGTCCCGTTTCTTTTCACTCGGCCGTGAAGTAATTCGGGGGATAGTCTTCGTTGTAATGGGCGGAGTTCCGGAAGGTTTCCCCAATCCGGTCCCCATTCAAGTAGCGCGTAACGTGCATGGGGGTTTGAATCCCGTCCACTGTCTTGTAATCCGCGTAGGCGTCGGAATAGTCATCCCAAGCCTCTTCCTTGACGTTCCTCACGCGGTAGGTGATGCGGGAAGGGAGCGATGTTTGCCGGTGTAAATCCAGGCGTACGCTGGTCCCTCCCGATGCGATGATCTCGATGCCCTGGGTCGCCGTATTATCCACAAAGTCAACCTTGCCCATTTGGATGAGCACGCCGGGTTCGTTGATGCGCAAGCGCAACAGGTTCTCGATGCTGTAGCGGTTGGAGAGGATCCAGCCTTGTAGTTGCTGATCGGGTTGGGCGATCAGTCCATAGCGATCGAGTTCCCAGCCCTGGGCGCCGTTGTTGATCAGGATAACCGGCTTGGTCTTTCCATATGAGAAGCGGCGCTTGTCAGGGTACAGCAGATAGCTCTGGTAGGGTTCCATGCCGGCGGTGGCTCCGTCCTGGAAGAAAAAGACGCGGCCCTTCGTGGTCAGGGATTTGGCGTTCAAGAAAGCTTGGCCGCCCAACGCCTGAATGGCTCGGTCCAGCATTTGGCGCGCTTGGGGGTCCACGTTCCGGGAAAGTTGACGGGCCGCGGGGTGTTGTGCCGGGAGCGTGCTGGGGATCGCGGCGATCGCTATGGCGAATGCCCCAAGAATGCAAAGAACCTTGGTGTGAAGCGATTTAACCACAGAGAACGTTTCCTCCATTGATGTTGACCACCTCTCCGGTCATATACGTGGCGAGCGAAGAGGCGAGGAAGAGAATGGGCATGGCCACCTCTTCCGGACGGCCGAACCGGCGAAGCGGGATGACGGAGATGGCCTGGCGACGCAAGCGGCGGTTCTTCAGCACCGGCCGCGCCATGTCCGTCTCGATCCACCCCGGCGCCACACAGTTCACAAGGATATGATGCGGGGCAAGCTCTGTGGAGAGGCCCTTCACCAAACTAATTACACCTCCTTTGGCCGCGCCGTAATGGGTGTGAAACGCCTCTCCCCGCTGGCCGGCGGTGGAGGATACCATGATGATGCGGCCGCCTCGCTGGCGGATCATGTGCGGGACGGCGTGGTGGATGACCGAATAAACACCCTTCAGGTTGACCGCCACCATTTCATCCCATTCCCTCTCCGTCATTTTTTCAATGGGCAGGGGCGCGTAATTCCAGATGCCGGCGTTCGCCACCAGGATGTCCAGTTTCCCAAAATGCCCGAGCGCCGTGGCGACCAAACGCTTGGCGTCCGTCATCTTCGTGACGTTCGCGCGCACGGCTACTACCCTGTTCCTGCCCCCACACGCCCTCACCAGGTCCCGTGCCTCCCGGGCCGCGCGCAGATAACTGAATACCACTCGCGCACCAGCCTCGGCGAAGAGCTTTACCGTCGCCGCGCCAATGCCGCGCGAGCCACCGGTGATGAGGGCAACTTGGTTTTCAATGGTGATGTTCATTACGATTCGCCAACCCCCAATACCGCAGTCCTGGAAAAGGAGAACCTTCGCTGCCCGCCGCATCAATTGCTATGGTGGGAATACTCCTCCAGGAGATGCCTTGTCTCCGGCGATCTCTTATTCGCTACGTCCAGCGGCGTTTGGCCCCGAGCATTTCGAATATTCACCGACGCACCGTATTGGAGCAGTAGCTGCACTCTGTCTGTGAGCCCATTTAAGGCGGCCATGTGCAGCGGCGTATAACCTATCCATCCCACACCCGTTGCCTGGGCATTGGGGTTCGCGCCTTTCTTGAGTAATTCTTCCACGACCTCCGATGAACTTTCCGTGGTGGCAATCCAGAGAGCCGTGTCGCCGTCGCCGGATTCGGCAACGTTCACATCCGCGCCAGCTTGGATCAGAATCAGGGTGATATCCGTTTTATCGCAGGCCATGTTGATTGAGTCTAAGAGCGGTGTCACATTCTTCTTGTTCCTCGCATTCACGTCTGCTCCAGAGGCAAGCAGTACTTTTACGACGCGAACGTCGCCGCAGGATGCAGCCGCGTAGTGCAGAGCCGTGGAGTCATTGATGTCTCGAGCGTTCACGTCCACACCACTCATTAACAGTTTCCGGACGGAGGAGAGATCGCTGCTTCTGGCGGCCATCATCAGGGGTGTCTGCCCGATTCGAGTGTCGGGCTGCTCAGGCGGAACCACCGCCTCACGCTGGCAGGCGGTCATTAGAAGGCAATGGACAACCAAAGCCCCACATAGTGAAATCGCCACACTTCGTGTGGACACGAAACTCGCCATTGCTTATCTCCCCTCGATCACATCACGATGGAGACGCTGCCGTGTTCCTTGCGTGTAGGCCGGAGGGTAATCTCCACGTCCTGACCCAGAGCAGTGAGAAAATCCATGAGACGCTCGACGGAGAAGGCGCCGGCCCGGTTGCGCATCAAGACCGAGACGCGGGGCTGCTGGATGCCGAGGATCTCCCCCGCTTGCGCCTGAGTGAGGCCACGCTGCTTGATGAGGCGGTAAATTTGCAGGGTGAGGCGCGCTTTCAAAAGTTCCTGCTCGGGATGGGTGAGCCCGAGATCGGCGAAAACGTTCCCGCTGCTCTTTTCGAACTTCACCGGTTTTTTCGCGGCCATGTCAGTTCTGCCTTTCTTGGTGGAGACGTTCGGCCTCAGCCAAGCGTTGGTGAATGAGGTCCACATCGCGCTTGGGCGTGCCGATACCTCTCTTCGATTTCTTTTGGAACGCATGCAGGACGTAGACCGCCTCCGCAAAGCGGACCGTATACACAGCACGCCATGTGTCTCCCTCGTGGTCCGCGATAATTTCAACCACAGAGCCCCCGCCAAAACCTTTCAACGGCTTGGCTGCGGGGTCAATCTCCCCCTGCTGCGCAGTATACAGAGCTTGGCCGATATCGCGCCGGACTTGGCGCGGGAAGCCGCGCAGGTCTCTCCGGCTTGAACCCATCCAGATCAGCGGCCGCTCTGTTCCTGCCATCATATCAATATATATCTACTCATATATTTGGTCAAGCGAGATCACCCCATCACTCCTCCACTGCCACAAACCGCGATGCAATGGCGTCTCTCACCTTCCGGGAAAGGGCGTCCACATCGTGCAAGGTCAGCCCCTGAGTGGAGATGGGCGGGTGCACGATCATTTCCGTTTGTCCCGCGCGCACGTGATAGGTGTCAGGCTTGAGGACGTAGGACGTTCCGTTCACGGTGATGGGCACAATCGGCACTCCCGCGAGGATGGCAATGTAAAAACTCCCCGCCTTGAAGGGCAGCAATTGGCCGTTGCGGCTGCGATGGCCCTCGGGGAAGAGCAGCACGGATTTTCCCTCGCGGATTTCCTGCGCCACCTTTTTCATGCTTTTCATGGCTTGCTGCGGACGGTCGCGGTCCACGGGGATGTGTCCCGAGCGCCGCAAGTGCCAGCCCATGAAGGGCAGGTGAAACAACGAGCGCTTGGCCACGAATCGAAACTGCACCGGCAGGTTCACGAACAGCACGGGGATATCCATGGCGCTCTGGTGATTTACGCAATAAATCGCGCTCTCGCCGGGATTGACGTGCTCTAACCCTTCCACGCGCACGCGGATCCCGCTGGTCTTCAGAATCAACCACGACCATGTCCTGGCGCAAGCATGTTGCCACCGACCCTCGGCGTCGAAAAGGGAACCCAGCAGCGAAACCGTTCCGCAAACTGCCGTGTAGAAATAAATGAGGAGGTTGGTGAACAGCAGGGAACGCGCGTAGCTCAGGAGGTAGCGGGCGCGCCCGCTCCTGCGGGGTTGGGGGGCGACAGTCGGCGGGGCGGTCTCCATGACAGTATTAAACCAGATTTCTCACCACTGCCGGGAGGGCGCAGCCTGGAAAGCCCCGCCCTTCCAAACCCGTAGCAAAAATCCGGGTTAAACCGGTGGTGCACTAAAGGTAGGCAGGTGCAGCTTTCCCTCGCTCTGTGCTTTCTTGACGGCGCCTACCAGGAAAAGCGATCCGACAACCAGCACCACGTCATCAGGAGAGCTGGCGTTAAAAGCTTTCTCCAGCGCGCGAACCGGCTCGAGTTCAATTTGCAGTTTGGCAGGCCGCAATTGCAGCGCGGCCAGAATCTCCTCTGGCGTAGCGGCGCGGGGGTGCTCAGGCTTCGTCAAATAAACTTCCTCCGCCAGCGGGAAGAGGCTTGCACAAATTTCCCGGATGGCTTTATCGCGCATGGAAGCGTACACCAAACGCACCCGGCGTCCGGGAAGCTCTTCCCGTATGAACGTGGCGATTTCACGCGCGGCGCCCGGGTTGTGCCCGCCATCGACCAGCACCAACGGCTTCGGAATGATGGGCTCCAGGCGTCCGGGCCAAGTGGCAGCACGCAGCCCTTGCAGAATGCTGCGGCGGGAAATCTCAAATCCCTCGGCTTCGAGCCGCCACGCTCCGGCCACCGCGGCCACGGTGTTCTTCACCTGGAACCTTCCCAGCAGCGGGCAGGTCAGTCCGGCGAAATACTCCTGGCCGAGCGCCAGGTCGAACGAGTAGCGGCCTTGCATGGCGTGAAGGTTGGTGATTTGCGCCAGGTCCTTCAATTCCAGCAACTCCGCTTCGCATTCCTCCGCGCGGCGGCGAATGGCGGCGGCGGCTTCGGCATCTTCCACCCCGGAAATCACCGCGCGATGCGGTTTGATGATGCCGGCCTTTTCCGCCGCGATGGCGGCCAGGGTGGAGCCCAGGAATTCCATATGGTCGAAGTCGATGTTGGTGATCAAGGCCACGCGCGGGTCGGTGACGTTGGTGGCGTCCAGCCGTCCGCCCATGCCGACTTCCAGCACGACGAACTTCGCTCCCACCTGGGCAAAGTACTGGAACGCCGTAGCGGCCAAAAACTCAAAAAAGCTTGGGGGTTTCTCCAGTTCTTTCAGGTTGACCAGGCGCTCGACGGCAGCGGCGACCGCGCTGAATGCGGCGGCAAAATCGGCGTCAGAAACCTCCCGGCCGTCCACGCGCATACGCTCATTGACACGCACCAGATGGGGCGATGTGAACAGTCCGGTGCGGTAACCCGCGTGCTGAAGAATGCTGGCCAGCATGGCGCAGGTGGAGCCCTTGCCATTCGTTCCCGCCACGATGGCGGTGTCGTAGCGCGCGTGCGGGCGCCCCAATTCCGCCAGGATCTGGGAGATGGCCTCCAGGCCAAACTTCAGCCCGTGCAACTCCTGTCCCAAGTCGGCAAGGTATTTCAGGCATTCGGTGTAATTCATGGGAACCAAGTAACCGGGTGATCCGGTGATCGGATGATCGGGTGAACAAAGAACAAACCAAGTCAAACTGTTTCTCGCTCACCGGATCACTCGATCAACGGATCTCCCGATCTTCCCACGCGTGCATCAGGCGAAAGGCGCGCGCGATGTAACTCTTCAATTCCTTGCGCGGGACGATGGCGTCAATCATGCCGTGTTCCAGGAGGAACTCAGCGCGCTGGAACCCTTCGGGCAGCTTCTGGCGAATGGTTTGCTCGATGACGCGGGGGCCAGCGAAGCCGATCAGCGCACCGGGTTCAGCAATGTTTAGGTCGCCCAGCATGGCATAGCTGGCGGTGACGCCGCCGGTGGTGGGATCCGTGAGCACGGAAATGTAGGGTTTGTGGATTTCGTCCAGGCGCGCGAGCGCCGAACAGATTTTGGTCATCTGCATCAGGCTGATGGCGCCTTCCATCATGCGCGCTCCGCCCGAGCAGGAAACGATCACCAATGGCAATTTCTTTTCGATGCAGCGATCAATGGCGCGAGTCACCTTCTCGCCGACCACCGCCCCCATGCTGCCACCCACGAATTGAAACTCCATCGCGCAGATGATGGCGGGTTTGCCTTCAATCAGCCCTTCGCCGGTCAGCAAGGCGTCTTTCATGCCGGTGACTTTCTCGGCCTGTTTCAGGCGATCGCGGTAGGGTTTGGTGTCTTTGAATTTCAGCGGGTCCGTGGAGGCCAGTCGCGCGTCATGCTCGGCATAACGGCCTTCGTCAAAAAGCATCTCCAGCCGCGCATGCGAGCCCAGCTTGAAATGATGGCCACACTTGGGGCAGCATTGCAGGTGGGCCTCAAGATCCTTTTTCCAAAGGATTTGCTTGCACTTGTCGCACTTCACCCAAAGCCCTTCGGTCTGGACGTGCTTCTCCTTGGGTGTTTCCAGCGGCTGCTTTTCTTTGCGGAACCAAGTCATATTTATCGGCTCATCGAACCATCGGCTCATCGAACCATCGGCTCATCGAACCATCGGATCATCGATCTCCCGATGTACCGATGATCCGATGGCTCGATTCAGTATTCTATCCCTCGCTGCGCCAGGATTCCTTTTTGATAGGGATGCTTGACCTCGCGCATTTCTGTGACCAGGTCGGCCATCTCGACGAGCGTGGGGTGCGCGTTCCGCCCGGTCAGAATCACATGCACCATTTCCGGCTTGCGCTTTAAGGTTTCCGCCACGGGCTCCGGCGCCAGCATCTTGTAACTGATAGCATAGTTGATTTCGTCGAGAATCACCATGTCATACCGCCCACTCAGGATTTCCCCGCTGGCAAATCGCCATGCTTCTTCGGCCAGCCGCACGTCTTCCGGGTCAGGTTTTTCTGCGCCGACTTTCACGAACCCACGGCCCATGGGCATAATCCTGAGGCGCTCGTCACCCAGCAACTTGGCCGCATCCAGCTCGCCATAATGCCACGAACCTTTGATGAATTGTACCATCAAGACCTTTAGGCCTTGCCCCACAGCCCGAAGTGCCGTTCCGAGCGCAGCGGTGGTTTTTCCCTTGCCGGGGCCCGTATGGACGATAATCAACCCTTTTCGATCTTCTGGCAAGAGATGCTCCTATCGGTTCATCGGTTCATCGGTCCATCGGGTGATCGGGTGAACACGCAACGGCAAGCGAAACTCGACAATCGGACGAGCTTAGCCCCGATTTTCGATTTTCGAATTTCGTTTTTCGTCCCGGTGTTGCTCACCCGATCACCCGATCATCTGATCACCCGATCTTTCTTACCGCGGGTACGGGTATCCGCGCAGAATCGTAAAGGCGCGATAAATCTGCTCGAGCAAAAGGGTGCGCGCCCAATCGCGCGTTAGGGTCATGCGCGAAAGCGCCAGCAGGACGTCGGCCTCTTTGCGAAACGCCGCGGAGAAGCCATCGGGCCCACCGATCAAGAAGGCCAACTCCCGCGCGCCCCGCAAAGCTTCCTGGCCCAGCCACTCGGCGAACTCTTGCGAGGTCCGCTCGCGCCCACGCTCGTCCAGGAGGACTTTCGTTGCCCCGCGCAGTTTTTCCAGCAGCGCGCGCTCCGCGGAGGTTAATCCTGCCTTGCGGGCATGGCTCGCTCCCCGCAGGCCCGGGAGCTCTTCCAGGCTCAAGCCGGTGAAATGCTCGATTCGGCCCGCCAGGTCCTGTTGAATTGCCCGCAGGTGCGAATCCTTGGTCTTGCCTTCCCAGAGAATTCGAATGCGCATCGTAAGAATCGGGTGATCCGATGATCGGGTGATCGGGTGAACAGCTAAACCCTCACGCCGGTCGTCTGTTATCTTCTCCTCGCGGTTTTTTGTGAAGCGACAAAGATTGCAACCAATTGATTCGCTAGGGAATCGGGTCCATCACCTGTTCACCCGATCACCGGATCACCGGATCACCCGATAATATGTTTCGGTGCGTTCTTCCACAGGCGTTCCAGGTCGTAGAATTCCCTGGCGCGCTCGACAAAAATGTGGACGATGAAATTGAGATAATCCACCAGAATCCACTCCGCCCGGGAGTAACCCTCCACGTGGGTGGGCGCGTGGCCGGATTTCTTCAACCTTTCCACGATGCCATCGCAAATCGCCTGAGTGTGGCGCGTGGAGGTCCCGCTGCAAATCAGGAAGTTGCTGGTGAACGAGCAGATTCCGTCCATATCCAAAACACGCAAGTCCAAAGCCTTGCGATCCTGGGCAGCCTGGATCGCTTCGCGTAGTTGTGGTGTCATCGTTGCAAACGTTTCACGGCGGCGCTGGGACCGTACAACCCTTCCTTCATAATGTATTCTTCCACAAGCTTGGGAACAAGGCCAGTGATGGGTTTACGAGCCCGCACCGCTTGCCGGATATCGCGGGAAGCGACGGGGGCGTCCACACCGTGCAGAAGGTGGATGGCGCCGTGGCGTAAGCGAATGGTCCCCGCCTTCTGAGCCAGTCGCCGCGCCGGCAGCAGGTCTGGCGGCGCAACTTGGCGGAGCGCGGCCACGTCAAAGCCGGGCCGTGACACGACAATGAACTCTACCGCATCGAGCAAGCGGCGGAACTCTCTCCAGTGGGGAAGGTCGAGGAAGGCGTCGGCGCCGACCAGAAAGAACATCCGATCGTGCTGGCGCAGCTTGCGCCGCACCCGCCGCACCGTGTCGATGGAGTAGCGCAGCGACCCATCCACCGTGGGCGCCTCGATCGTGGAGGGGATAAAACGCGGCTCGCCGCCGCAGGCCAAGGCCACCATCGCATAGCGCTGGGCATAGTCGGTGAGGTGGTCGTGGATTTTGTGGGGCGGATTGCCGGTGGGAATGAAAAGCACTCGATCCAGGCGAAACCGGCGCTGCGCCGCCCGCGCCGCCGCCAAGTGCCCGGCATGAATGGGGTCAAACGTTCCGCCGAAGATTGCGATATTCATGAGAAACGAGCCATCGGGCCATCGGTTCATCGGGTGATTTAGTGATTTAGCGATTTAGTGATTGATTGAAGACCGGCCAAATCTCTGCGTGTCAGGCAATCAACCAATCGCCAAATCACTAAATCACAAAATCACTCAATGGCCTGATCACCCGATTTCGGAATCTGCTCCAACTTCGCCCAAACGGCCTCTTTCAATTCTTCCAACCCTTCATGGGTCACGGAGGAAATCTCGTGCAGCGGCAATCCGCGTTCAGCGCAGAACTCACGCAGGCGGATCAGGCGGCCGCCTTCGCCCGCGATGTCAATGCGCGAAGCCACCAGCAGCATGGGCTTGGCGGCGACCACAGGGCTGAAACTCTTGAGTTCATTCAGAATGACCTCGTAATCCTCGAGCGGGTCGCGGCCGGAATCCTCCGCCACATCGATCAGGTGGAGCAGCAAGCGCGTCCGCTCCACGTGCCGCAGGAAGCGAATGCCCAGGCCTTTGCCTTCGTGCGCTCCGGCGATGAGCCCCGGGATATCGGCCATGACGAAGGACCGCTCGCGGTCGAGTCCCACTACTCCCAGGCAAGGCGCGAGGGTCGTAAACGGATAGTCGGCAATGCGCGGACGTGCCGCGCTGACCCGCGAAATCAGCGTGGATTTTCCGACGTTAGGGAAGCCGACCAACCCGACGTCGGCGAGCAGCTTCAGCTCCAGCCGCAAATCGCGCACTACGCCCGGCGTGCCCGGTTCGGCTTTACGCGGAGCCTGATGAGTGGAAGTGGCAAAGCGCGCATTGCCGCGTCCGCCTCGCCCGCCCTGGGCGGCGATCACCTGCTTACCCGGCGCGTCAAAATCCCAAAGTTTTTCACCGCTGGCCAAGTCGTAAACCACCGTGCCCACGGGGAGCGTCACGGTGTTATCGGCGCCGTCTTTCCCGTGCCGGTTTGAGCCTTCGCCGTGGCCCCCGCGGGTGGCGCGAAATTCAGGGTTATAACGAAACTTCAGCAAGGTGTTCAGGTGGGGGTCGCTGGCCAGAATGATGTCGCCGCCTCGTCCCCCGTCGCCACCACTGGGTCCGCCGCGCGGCACGAATTTCTCCCGCCGAAACGCCACACAGCCGTTTCCCCCTCCGCCGGCGGCCACGTGAATTTTGGCTTCGTCAATGAACATGTCAATGATCGGGAGATCGGGTGATCTGGTGAGCAGATCGGGTGATCCGATGATCGGGTGAGCAGATCAGGTGATCCGATGATCGGGTGATCCGGTGAGCGAGCAACGGCAAGCGAAACTCGAAACTCGAAAATCGGAGGAGCTTATCCCGAGTTTCGAGTTTCGAATTTCGATTTTCGTCCTTGTGTTACTCACCCGATCACCGGATCATCCGATCTCCCGATCTTCAGTTCGTCGATGGGACCAGGATGCTGACGTACCGGCCCAGGCGGCCTTTGTCCTCAAAGCGCACGACGCCGGAGACTTTGGCGAAGAGCGTGTCATCTTTGCCGAGGCCGACGTTGTCACCGGCCTTCAGGCGCGTGCCGCGCTGGCGAACCAGAATCGACCCGCCGGATACCGTCTGGCCGTCAAAGCGCTTCACCCCCAGGCGCTGGGCGTTGGAGTCGCGGCCGTTGCGGGATGTTCCTTGCCCTTTCTTATGTGCCATAGTGCCTTTCCTTACGACAAAAGTGGTTGCGCCAGATCAAGTTGTCAGCTCTCAGCTATCAGCTTTCAGCTAGAGCTTGAGCTGACGGCTGATAGCTGAGAGCTGACAGCTATCTTCACGCCGAAACGATGTCCTGGATCAGAATCTGGCTGAAGTGTTGGCGATGACCCAGCGTGCGCCGATACTGCTTTTTGCGCTTGTATTTCAACACTCGCACCTTGGGGGAGCGATCGTTGGTAAGAATGGTTGCCGTGACCTTGGCGTTCTCCACCAGCGGGGCGCCCACGGTGAGCTTTTCCTTGCGCACTGCAAACACGTGGTTGAACTCGACCGTCGAGCCCGGGTCGCCCGCCACGCGCTCCACGCGAATGACGTCGCCCGGCGAGGCCTTGTACTGTTTCCCGCCTGTCCGAAAGATAGCGTACATAGATTTCTTTTCTCCTCTTTCCCCTAAACAACCATTATACGAACGGGCAGAAGAAACTGTCAATCAAATGCCGGAGGTCCTGGAAGCAATGATGCCGTCAAAGGAAGTCGACAGTTGACAGTCGAGAATAAACAGTCAAGGTGTTCTCAACTCTTGCTGTGAACTGTGGACTGTGAACTTTTTCCCGACATTCCTCGATACTGAATTACTGCACGGTGCTAGAGAAAGAGGGCTACCGGGTCACCTACATGCCGGTTGACCGCGAGGGCTTCTGACTCCTGACTTGCGATGCTTACACCACCGGCGATTTTGAAATTTGGCGAGGGTACTTGACAGGCTTGTTGGCGTTGTTGTATGCTAATTACAACACTGTGCAGGGAGGTGCAAAGTGGCTTCCACGTTTGGGTCCTATTTCAAGGAACTGAGGACGAGGAAGGGATGGAGCTTGCGCCGGTTCTGTGAGGCGAACGGGTATGATCCCGGGAACATCAGCCGGTTGGAGCGAGGAATTTTTCCTCCTCCCGAGTCGCCGCAGAAGCTGCGTGAGTACGCCAAGGCTCTTGCCCTGAAGGAGGGTGGCGAAGAGTGGCTCGAATTTTTTGACAGAGCTGCCGCATCTCGTGGGCAGCTCCCCGCTGACCTCCAAGCCGACGAGAAGCTTCTGGGGCGACTACCGGTGTTGTTCCGCACCCTGAGGGGGAGAAAGGTTACGCCCGAGAACCTCGATCAACTCGCGGAATTGATACGAAGGGAGCACTCCGATTAAACTCCGCGTTCGCCGCCTCTCCTACAACGAAATCCGCAGAATATCCGAGCAGTTTTTGCGCGAATTCCATACGGAGGGATCGATTCCCACCCCGATCGAAGAAATTGCCGAAATCAAATGCGGCCTCGACATCATCCCCTTGCCCGGATTGCGCGACCTTCTCGAGATTGATGGCTTCATTTCCAGCGATTTGTCTTGCATCACCGAAAGTAGAGAGTCTTCGACAAAGGGTGCGCTCGATCGCTCATGCGGGCAATTCACGAAGTCCGTACATCTTCTCAAGAAGCGATGCTTCCCAGTTTTGAAAGTCGCCTGAATGCTCAAAATACTGAAGCCAGACCTTATTGAGTAGCGCAACCATATTCACGGGTCGATCTTCCCATCCAATCCCAGCCGCCTCGTCACCAGTGCACTGCCGCGGTGCCGCTTCCACCAGCATATCATCCACAGTTTGTACCAAGAATGGCTTCAGCGAAGCCGTATAGAAGCCGTGGTGATCTTCGCTGACGCGCAACAAATCGGCAGTGTCGTTCCAACGCTCAAGCACCCTCACTCCCTCTCCTTCGAATCCTTCGCTTACGGCGCGCTCCGCCAGCAGTTTTATCCGAAGCCAAGAGACCGGATGTGAGCTTCCATGTAAGTCCGAGGGCTGTCTATAGTAGTCGGTAGGCTGAAACTTGCCGACGTATTCTGAAAACGCACTGAGAAAAGAAGGGCCGCCAATCACTAAACCGACGGCATCGCAAAAGAATTCTTGGATCCATTTGTACCAGGTCTCAACAATGGACTGACGGACCATTGCTTGGTCTTGGGCATACTGGTCATTTCTTTGGGACGCAGGAAGTAATTCCGCCTCCACAGTCTGCTGGAACTCCCCAACCAACGCGTCCAGTTCCTGTTCGTGGCACTTGTAGAGCAGGTGGCCAAACTCGTGGAAGAAGAGCGGCTGGAATCGGAGCCCACGCTGTTCCAAGCAGGGAAAGAAATAAAAGGGCAGATCCTTTGACGGAATAGTCGAGACGTCGTCATCCGCAAAGACAGCGGGATACGCGATCGTTTGGGGGTGCTCCCGATGAAGCCACCCGATGGTCTGAAGGCAGACGCGGTCCCAATCAGTCGCCCTATACAAACCTCGCAGGTATCGGAATTTCAAAAGCCGGACGTGCTGCACTAAGGTGGATGTTTCGCTCAATACGTCCGCCAACAGTGAATCGTGCTCCGTCCCCAACCATGCGAGGTTTTGTCGTGCAGCAGCAAGAAGTTGGCGGATTCTTATCAAGAGGGCCGAGCGATACGGCTCGAGTTCCGCGACAACATGCGCCCTGGCAACAAACCCCTCGATCTTTTCGAGGTCTTGTTCCAAATCCCGGTTCTTGCCCTTCAGGGTTTCTCGGATTCTCATACTTCGTTGAAGACGATGGCAGCATCCGCCTGAGCGTGTTGCTCCAGAACGGACCGCAGATGTGCAAGCTCCTCCACTAGGACATCATGTTTCGCTGCGTCGCCCTCCTCCAAAAGAGCCTTTAATTCCCTCAATTCATCGGTGCGATAGGGGACAGTGCCACCCCCCTGCGCTGAGTGTGCTAGAAACCTTCGTGCCAAGCTGCTGAGTCTGGGGTCCGCTCCAAACGCGATCTTGTCCTCCGATTCTGCCGCCTTTTCGACCAATTCACTCAGCGTCTTAAGGAAGGCTATTAGCACTTTCCGCGCTGCAACGACTTCATCAGCACTGGCAGCATCTTCCAATCCTGCAGATTGCAGTTTCGAGTGGATGGAAACCCGGTTGATCGCCGAGATGACGTCGAGTGAGCGTTCCAAGCTTTGCGAAACAAGCCAGTGATTCTTGCCTGCGCTGTCCATATTTCTCCTCCTTTCTTCGGTGTTGACCTACGCTATTCTCCTGATTTCTTGGGCAAATCGGATATCTAATTCTTCGTCCGTTCGCTTGAATACGATCGGTAGACGCTGCGCGACGCCCGGACTTCCCCAGTTTAGCTGGGCTCCAACGGCGGTCGCTTCGACAATCCTCGGCAAAAGGTCTCCCGGGCCGTCGCACGAAATCATCATGGGCTCCGCTGTACCTTGGTGCAGCGTGGCTTCTCCCGTCGTCGCCAGTACGGCCAAGTTGGGGGAGAGCATTACCGCTTGGCATTCGAGGGGATTCGATGCCGTCGTATCGGGTAGCCGTTCCCAAAGTCGAATGCTTTTCTGGCTCGTCTTATGGAGCTCCGCGAGCGAGGTCGAAGCGTCAGGAGTCAGGAAGCCCTTCCCCTTCAGGCGCATCAATGCTTGATAGACTCCTCTTCTTTCCTCTCCTCGGTACTCTCCGTCTCGAGTGACCAACAAGGATCTTAGCGGATCGAATTTCCCACGCAGCACCTTCCCAAAAATCTGCAGAATCATGTCGGCCAAGATCATCGGATTGATCGTCTCAAGCTTGTAGTCGATCTTGGCGTGAACTTCCGTGACGATCCGGAAGCTTGGGTTCATGGTCTTTGCGCGGGCGATGAGGAGCGAAATGGCAATATACCGTCGATCGAAACCAACGTCGATTGCCAACTCCGCCTCGAATTTTCCAATCGATGGAATGCGGAATGGGATTCCGTCCATCTGCGTCAGCACATCCAAGGCATTCATTTGCACGTAGTGATCCCATTTCAGCCAGCCGCGGCGCAGGTCCATCTCTTGCCTCTTCTTGTCCCACGCGCCTTCCCGGAGGTATTGGTAATGCTTGGTCAGCGATGCCTTCGTTACCCGCTTCACCCGCCATCCTGCCAGCTGAAAAGCACTGTCATAATAAGCTGCCGGGTTTTCATCCAACACAAACAGCACGGTCCCCGCTGGCGCGGTCGAACGCAACCGCGCTGTCGCATCTGTCAGCGCATTGTAGGGGACTAAATTCGTGCTGAACGGCACCCTTGTCCATTTAGAAATCGCACGGGCCACGTCTCCTGCCAGTTGTGTAGCCGCTTCCGCGGAAACAATACTCGGATACGCACAGTGAATCGTACGATTCGTCGCCGGCGGTACGTGGAAGACTCCGGCCGAGTCGAGCATTTCTCCACGCTGGCGATAGTGCTGCTTGTATGCCGCTGCCCCCACCCGTGGGGGCGGCGCCAAGAGTTGTCCATCGGCAAACTCTAGTTCGGGGAGAGATATGGTGAGGATGCGTTCAGGAGCGGGCCGCCAAAAACCGGCTAACAACCTGAATGGCGCTTTGCCAAATGGTGTCTCCCCAAGCGTGGCCCAAAACCGCTCGATCATGGGCACCCGGATAGAAGGAGCGATCTTGTCAACGGAGGCAAGCGAATCCGGCACCGAATCATTCATCACCCGCACTCGGAGCAAGCGGGCGGCAACCCAAACAGGTTGCTCAAATCCTCGAAAAGATACAAGAACCGCCGGCTCGTCCTCTTTCACCTTCGCTTCGGGATGGCATTCCGCATAATAATCATACAACGAGCGATAGTTTCGGCCTTTCACCTTAATTTCCGGTGTCCGACCGCAGGTCTGCCCTATATTTCCTTTCTCAAAATAGCAGACGCTCGCAGTTGTTCCGACTTGGTAAATCAGAGTTCCCTTTTGCCCTTTTTGGCGGCTCGTTAGACGCCCAAACACTTCCTGTCGGCGTTTGTTCTCCCCGGTGGAAAGGCCGTTGGCGAAGTAATAGCCCAGGGTATTGCTCCCCAAGAATGCCGTGCTGATGTCAACGCCGATCCCGACGCCGACACCCTCAACCCACAAACTAGAAATCTCGTATCGCCGATATGCTTCGATTCCCTCTTCACGCACAAATGGGTCCCGCTCCAGCCACTTGCGGGGACTATCGAGCCGCCATAGATTGGTTGAGCTGGGAAGGTGAGCCAGAAGGGCTCGCTCCAGCAACGCCGGGACCACGGTTTCTGTGATGCCATCCCCGATGGACAGTTCACACGCGCCCTTGCCCACGTCTTCGATTGTCATCGTCGCGTTCTCGTCTTCCACCGTCAGACCACGTAGCGGTCCATCCGAGAGGACGACGAGCTCGTTCTCCCGCCCCGGGAAAGGTCGGGCGGCCAGTTGATGCCGATAGCTTAGAATGTTGCACGCTCGTTCGATTTGCTCGCGGGTTACGTGAGCTATTTCCACCGTCGCATACCGGATCGGCACGCGAAGGGCGGTACCGCCTTCCGCGATTCGCAGGTTCGTCTCAAGCATTGATGATAGCCCTCCCTTCTGGACAAACTTCCCGAAATGGACAAAGGCGACAAACACCCTGCTGCGGATTGGGCGTGAACGCCTCGATTACGCCCGATGTCCCATACCTGTGCAGGATGACCATCCGCTCCAGGTCCTGCAAAATTCGTACCCTCGCGTTGGCGAAGGCCTGCCGGTCGGCCTTAAATTCAACGATTTCCTGGCTCGCAAGGTGCGCCTTGGCGATCCGCACCATGTCTTCGCTCACTGCAAACTCTGCCGCTGCCCAAAGGCCATACGTGGCGAGTTGCAAACTCTCTGCGCCTCCATCCGACGCAGTGCCGATCTTCCAATCGACAATTGTCACACAGGAATTGTTCTTCGCAGCGAGATCCACCTTTCCTGAAACGGGAGCAGGGAAGCCTCGCAGCAAAAGCTTACGCTCGATATAGCTGTCCGGCGAAGCACCCAACTCACGAAACTCGAGAAATACGGGTGATGTGAAGAAGTGGTGAATCGAGCTCAGCATTTGTTCTTCAGCCCGAGACAGCAGCTTGTCGTGATCATCCCCGTCACTTAGAATCTCGTCCAGAATTACGGGAGGATACTGCCGCTGTACCGGCGCACCACCGGCTCGAATGTGAGCCGAATACTTGCGGTCCTCGCGAAACAGATCGCTGGCCCACCGCGTTCCCCAATCCACTGACAGCGTCTTTCCAAGTTTCATCTTCTTGAAATAGGTGCCGACAACGAGGTGGGCCAATTCGCCCGAGCGCAGATATCGGTTTTTCACGCCTCTCAGAAACTGCACTTTAGCTCTGAACTCGGGATCCTCCAACGCGCCGGCGTAGTACTGGAAAAAATGCCGCCGGGTGCACTGATCGAGCGATTCTCGACGGCTATACGACCAGCTCAATCCAGCGTACTCGTCCGTCGCTCCTGAAGGCTCAGAGAGGCCCGGTAGCCGTGGTTGTTGTGCTGTGCGCGTTGACATTCCTTTAACTCTCACGCAGACGACGCAGGGAGGACGTTAGTTCTTTCCACTCTGGCTCAGTCAAGCTCATCTTGCTAGCGTTCTGTAGAAAAGCCTGCGCGCCAGGACTTGAGCCTACGCTGGACCGAACGTCAGCGGGGAGCTTCCCACTCGCGGCAAGAAGCTCCTCTGGTTCGATCTTCAAGACCCGGCAGATCCCGACGATTGTGTCAGCCGCAGGCGGCGGGATTCTGTCGTTTTCGAGCTTACTGATATACGAAAAGTCTAAACTGGCTTGACCAGCCAGCTCTCGTTGGCTGATGCCGGCGTGGCGTCGCTTTTCTCGAAGCAATTCTCCAAAACTTGCCATGTATCTCCTCCCAACTCGACCGAGGACGCGTCTAAACTACCAGATGTTGAGTTGTATGTCAACTGCTATTTTAGGATTTTTTTCCCACTTGCTTTTGCGATTATGTTATTGAATTTAAATTGCTTGCGTTTGACACGGAGATAATCTGAGGGAGGTCGCGGTTTCAGAGATGGTTACCCCGCTTCTCAGCGAAGCGGAGTAGAAGTTCTCCGCAAGCTTTGAGTCCCTTGCTAATAAAATGCTCGAAGAAAAGTCACTGCTGTCCAAAATAATCGGTTCTCCATCGTCGACGCACTGTAAGGAAAGGGTTTAGGACAGGGAAGATCGGTAAATGAGAAGGAGGTTGCGGTTTTCATAAGTCGGTTGCCTGTCC
>Ga0181533_1002285_pt1 | contig 22773 bp, 16 predicted proteins | sample PEATcosm2014_Bin_45_FD_119772 | JGI IMG/M metagenome (GOLD analysis project Ga0181533, IMG submission 119772) | Peatland microbial communities from MTU Mesocosm Facility, Houghton, MI, USA - PEATcosm2014_Bin11_60_metaG | ecosystem: Environmental > Terrestrial > Soil > Wetlands > Peat | place...
CGCCGAACGGCAGCATCATGGCCTTCCGCGTCACGGAGAAGGATGGCAAGTTCGAGGCGGCGCCGGCGTGGATCTCGCGGGACATGAATTTGCCGGAGCCTCCCATCGTGGCGGGCGGCCTGGTCTTCGCGATTTCGAACGGCGAGTTTGCGCGGCAGTCCAAGGGGACCGAAGGCGGGCTGTACAGTTCCGCCGAGCGCATCGCGAAGCACGTTGGGCACGCGGTGCTTTACGCGTTCGACATGACTACGGGAAAGGAGTTGTATTCGAGCGCGCTTGAGGACATGTCCCGCGATAAGACCCGACCAAGCGCCAATTTCGCCAGTGTCCGCGAAGGAGCGTATCAAGAGTGGCAAGGCCGCGGGACAATCCATCAGCCACGTACCTGCTGAAATCCTGACGTCTGAATCATTCGACCCAAGCCGCTTTATCAGAGAAGGGAACACCGAACTGCCATAGGCCTCTCTGACGGCGTTGTACACTGAGGCCTGTTTAGGCGTACCCTGGCCCGTCTTGATAAACCGGTGCCAAGCGTCAAAGACAATATCGAAGCCCTCAGGTCCAATCGCAGCTATCGCTTCAGCGAATGGCTTGGTCGAGGACACACCTGATCGTTGAGCAGCGGCCATCAAAGCGGGTATCGCACTCTTCGCGCCTGGTCCGATTCGCCCTAGCGCGAATGCCGCTTTTGTAGCGACAGTCTCCTTGCCGCCTGCGGTGGATGAGGTCTCATCGTCGTTTTCCAGCGCGGAAACGAGAATAGGAACGGCAGCATTTGCCCGTGGGCCAATACGCGCGATTGCGTCCAGCACCCAACCGTGATAGGTGCGATCATCATCGAATATGTCGATGCCGTTCGTCGTCTGTTTGCATTTCATGGCATCGACTAGCGCCGGTACATCGCTTTGATCAACGCTGATCCTAGCGATAGCCTTTGCAGCCGCAGCACAGGCCACATCGTTGTCGAGATTAGCCTTCAGCAGGTCGAGTATCGGTCGGTAATCTCCACCTGCGCCGGCAAGTGCATCCATCAGAACGATCCTCAATCCAACAGCAGCGGTGGAGGTCTGATCGCGCAGGTTCCACAGAGTCGTCATGATGGGAGCAATGCCGGTAGGTCCGATTCCCACTAAGGCATCCCGCGCCACAGTTGGCACAATGAACGGCTGATTCATGCCCATACTCGCTATCAGTGTGCGAATCATCGCTGGAACAGCTTCCGCTGCAGCTGGTCCCCTCTTGCCCAATTCGAACATGGCGAGCCCTGCCTTTTCGGGATCTTGTGTCGCAAGTTGGCTCAAGAGTTCCGGAATCGTGGCGGTTGAAAGTGGCATGGGTCTGGCCTCGTCTTGCGGAGCCTTCTCGGTCGACTTTTCTTTAAGTGATTCGCTTATAGCACGACGCTTCCTCTGCGACCGTAACAGCGCCAAGCTTAGAGAATTGCTTATTTCCGGACCTTGGGCCATTCGGAGGAGATCACCATCCGATGTCCCCTCTTTAGCCTTGGTAAGGATCGCACTTATCTCTGGGATGGCAACCTGTTCATCAACTTCAGAAAGGATCGCTGCCTTTTGCAACTCCCATTCCGCCGCCCACCTTTTACGGGCGCCAGCCACAGCCGCACGAATTCTCGCTTCGGCTTCGCCTGCCCTCTTGTCCGCCTCGGATTGACCCAACACCTGAGCTTGGCTAGTGGCGAGTGTGAGCCCGTGCATTATCCCGAAGAGAATCAGCGCGTGACGCATCATTGAACTCCTCCCGTCCCTTCAGAATCCTTCCCCAGGGCGGGACCCCGGAAAGGATTGCTCATATTATAACGCTCGCCCGAGTCTTCATCTGCTCCGCCGCGCGACGAGACTTGGAATCGCTCCGACTTAATCAGGTCTGGATAACAACTGTGCGGTAACTGCCGGGGTCCAGGCCGGCGACCGCCAGAATGTCCAAGGCGATCCTGAGAACGGCGGTGGACCAGAACCATCACGTGGCGATGACAGCAAATCGAAACCTTTTCGTGCGCACTCCAGAGCGGGTCTTCCGCGCAGTCGCGCGCGACCGGAATTGCATCCGTCGATTGCGTTCCACCCTACGACTCCAGCCCAGCAACGGCGTTCTCACGCCGGTCGGCAAGCGCGGCGTGGATGGTATCATCCGAAACATAATCGAGCGATGGTGCAGCCTTTCGAGAGGCGTCTTTCTATTCAGGCAGCCTATTCAGGCAGCGAATGCCAGCGGGCCCGGCCGGACGTCAAGGCATGCAAGTCTCCTCAAATCACAAGGTTATTAACTCGACCCTCCCCTTCACTCAGATAACAGGCCGAAATACGGCCAATGGAGGCGTCTGGAAATTGCCGAGGGCGTTTAACTTGTTGAAAAGAAGTGGAGCGGGAGACGGGACTCGAACCCGCGAGTTCCAGCTTGGGAAGCTGACATTTAGCGGCATTTAAGCACTGAATTGCCTCCCGCAGCGGGAGTTCAGTCGCCAGCCACGGTGCAACGCCCCACAACCTACGGCACGGTAACCGTGACCTTCGCGATCGTTCTCCCATACTGGTTGGTCGAGTAAAGACTATAGGTGGTCGTCGCGGCGGGGTTCACCACCACGCTGGTCCCGCGGACCGGCCCGACCTGCGGGCCGACAATATTGTAAATGGCTTCCGTCACGTTCCAACTCAACGTGACCGGTTGGCCTGCGCTTACCTTCGCGGGGTTGGCGGTGAAGCTCGCGATTGCCGGCGAAGGCCCGGTGGGCACGTTCGACGGCGTGCAGATCGGGTTCATCAGGATCACGTCAAAACTCGATGCCGTGATACTTTTGAGCGCGGCGAGGTCGTTGTTATTCCAATTAGAATCGGGCATGCCGGTGATGTAGATGGCGCTGCCGTTGTCGGCCAGAATCATGCCGTACTTCTGAAGCGCCGTCAGGATCACCTGATTGGCCGGCGAAAAGCCCGAGATGTCGAAGCTGGCCTTCAGCCGCATCCGCATGCCCATGGGCGGCGCGTTAGTGTCGGTCGTGCTGGACGCCCAATGCGACGCAGGCGGGGTGAAAGCCTCTTGCGTAACGGGCACGGTGAAGCGCACGGCATGGTTGATGGCGCCGGCGGCCACTTCGTCGTAGCGCACCAGCCCGGCGAAGATGGGCAAGCCGGCCGCGTCGGCCGACGTCCACGTATAGGGGCGCTGCTCGTTGATGGTCATGTCCCAGATGGCTGTCGAACCGGCGGACCAGGCGCCATTCTTGTTGAACGTGTAGTACAACTCGTAAAGCCAGCAACCGCCCTGGTCCAGCACCAACACGTGACGGTCGCCATTGCCCGGATGCGGATAGCCATCGATCAGCGCATTGGCGGGGATCGGCATGGGGCCCGGGTCGCTCTCGCTGGCGTACTCGGTAATCTTGACCGGCACCTTGGCCTGTGTGCCGGCCTCGATCTGATAGGGAATGCCTATACTTTGTCCGTCGTATTCGCCGGAACCGAAATCGGGATGCAGGGTCACGTTGGCGCCGATGTAGGTGATCAGGTTCGCGGAGTTCGGATCTACCGGCGCAGTCGAGATGTCCGTGTTCCACAGGCTCGTGGACGGGAACGGCACGAAGCCGTTCAACGACGCCAGAGGACCCAGGCTCATGTCGGCACAGGTACCGGCTTGTGCGAGGGCAGCGGCCGAAATGCAGAGTAGGAGTACTGCTAGAACTATCGTTCTCATGGCACCATTGTACGCTCGCACTCGCCTGAAGTCCGCACTAACCAACGGGCATGCAGGGTTGGCAAAAAGCCGTTACTGGTACTACGATCAGCTACATGAAGGCGGCGGTGATCGTGAATGCGCACGCCGCGTCCGGTGTAGCGCGCCTTCGGTGGCCGAGGGCAGCCCGGATGTTGGCGCGGCGTCTCGGCCAGGTGGAAGTTCGCTTCACCAGGAAAGCCGGCGACGCAGCCGTGTTGGCGGCGGAATTGGCATCGGCCGGCTTCGATCCGGTGATCGCCGCCGGTGGCGACGGCACAATGAACGAGGTCATAAACGGGCTGCTTTCGAGCGGCTGCGATGTCCGCGCCGGCGTGTTGCCGATCGCCAGCGGCGGCGACTTCGCCCGCACGCTGGGTCTGGGTGGACTGGGCGGCGCCGTGGAAACGCTGGCGGCCGGTTACTGCCGCAGGGTCGACGTCATTCGAACGCGGTTTCAGGGCCCGGACGGGGAAACCGAGCGTCATTGCATCAACATGGCCAGTATCGGACTGGGCGGGCTGGTCGCGCAAGCCGTGCAGGAGGGATGGCGGTTTATGCCCGGAAGCCTGCGCTACCTGGCCGCCTGTATCCCGAGGCTGGCCGCTGGATACGTCTTCAAAGTTCGATTGTTCCTGGACGGTGCGGAAACCGGAACGTTCGACGCGACCATCGTGTCGCTGGCCAACGGGAGATACCAGGGAGGCGGCATCCTGATTGCGCCGGCGGCGGCTATCGACAACGGTCTGATCCACATCACGTTGGTGGAGCAGGTGAGCCTGGCCGAGGTGGTCAGGCACCTGCCGATACTCTACTCCGGGGCGATCTACACGTACCCCAAGGTGCGGCATTGGCAGGCAAAGCGCGTGCGGGTGGAAGCGCAAGATGCGGCGCCCTTGGAACTCGATGGGGAACCCGTGGGAACGGTGCCCGTCGAGGCTGAACTGCTGCCGCAAGCGCTTCGGCTTATCTCCCCAAATCGCAAACCCCTCTGATACGATGAGCGTTCTATGAAAACATCGACGCCTTGCCGCCTCTCGCCCTGCCTGGCGGTGCTGCTCCTGCTTGCCATTGCCGGAAGCCGGACTCCAGCGCAGTCCCCCGAAAGATTCTCCCCCGGCACGATGGACACGGTCCTCTACGGCGCCTCTTTCTATGAGGAATACATGCCGGAGGACCGCTTGGACAAAGACGTCCAATTGATGGAGCAGGCCGGCCTCAGCGTGGTCCGCGTCGGCGAATCCACGTGGAGTGTTTGGGAGCCGCAGGATGGCCAGTTCGAGTTCGCCTGGATGGACCGCATCGTCGAACGCCTCGCGCGCGCGCATATTCGCGTCATCATGGGCACGCCTACCTACTCGATTCCGCCGTGGATGTTCAAAGAGCATCCCGAGATTCTGGTGACCCGCCTGGACGGTCAGAAGTCTACCTACGGCATTCGCCAGAACATGGACATCACCAACCCGGATTTTCTGCGTTACGCCGAGCGCGTGATTCGCAAAATTGCCGAGCACTATCGCGACAACCGCGCGGTCATCGGTTATCAGATCGATAACGAGACCAGTTCGTACGGCACGGCGGGCCCTAATGTGCAGGCCGGATTCGTGCGCTACCTGCAGGAGAAGTTCTCCAGCGTCGATCGCCTGAACAAGATCTGGGGGCTGGTCTATTGGGGCCAGAGCCTGCATGACTGGTCCGAGGTTCCGCCGCGAAACGGGATTCTGAATCCCGGGTGGAAGCTGGAATGGGACCGCTACCAGGACTCGCTAGCGACCCGCTATCTGGCCTGGCAGGCTGCATTGGTGCGCGAATACCTGCGCCCCGATCAGTTCGTCATGCAGGATTTCGGCGGCGCAACCCGGTCGGACGTCAACGAATACGACATCTCGAAGAGCCTGGATATCGTGGGCATCAATCCCTACCATCCGACTCAGGATCGCTACGACGGCGAAGGCTCCAGTTACGGCGGAGACTTCGCGCGCTCTCTGAAAGGCGCTAACTACCTGGTGACTGAAATCAACGCCCAGACTATCGGATGGGACTCGCGCTCGCAGTTTCCACCCTACGACGGCCAAATGCGCCAGGATGTCTACCTGATGGCCGCCACCGGCGCCAACATGGTCGAATACTGGCATTGGCACTCGCTGCATTACGGCCAGGAGACCTACTGGAAGGGCGTGCTGTCGCACGATCTGGAACCTGGCCGCGCCTACGCCGAGGTGGCGCGCACGGCGCACGAATTGCAGCGCATCGGCCCGCGCATCGTGGATCTGAAGGCGTCTCACCCCGTGGCGCTACTCTACTCTAACGATTCGCGCCGCGCGACCGACTACATGCCGTTTCTGGTGTCGCAGCCCGCCGGCGACATGCCCTGGAGCCATGCGGGCGGCTACGACTTGGAATTGCGCCGCTTGTACCGGGCGCTTTACCGCCTGAACGCCGGCGTGGATTTCGTCTTCCCCGAGACCGAAGATTTGAGCGCCTACAAAGTAGTCGTAGTGCCGCCGCTCTATATCGCCAGTGACGCGCTGTTGGGGCGTCTGGCAGATTACGCGCGCGCGGGCGGTCACCTGGTGCTGACGCTGAAAAGCGGCTTCTGCGACGAGTACTCCACCGTACGCCACGAGATGGCTCCGGGGCCGCTGCGCGAGGCCGCCGGCTTCCATTATCAGGAGTTTTCCAATCTCGAGAAGCCGCTGGCGCTTAGGGGCGACCCGCTCCATGCAGGCGCCGAAAACCACGTGAGCGACTGGGCGGATATGCTGCTGCTCGACAAAGCCAAGGCGCTGGCCTACTACGATCACCCGTTTTTCGGAAAGTATCCGGCCATTACGGAGAACCACTTCGGCAAGGGCATGGTGACCTACGAAGGCTCCGTGCTGAGCGACGGGCTGCAGCAGAAAGTGCTGGAACGTGTCCTGGAGCAGGCGCAACTGGTCGGACCAGACCAGAAGTTGCCCGCCGCCGTGAAGGTGAAACACGGCGCCAGCCGCGCCGGCAAGACCATCCACTATTACTTTAACTTTTCCTCTACGCCGCAGCGGATCGTTTACCCTTACGCCACGGGCCAGGAGTTGCTTTCGAGCCATTCCCAGGTCAGCGGTGGGGCTCTCAGCCTGGAACCCTGGGGCGTCGCCATCGTGGAACAAGTCCGATAGAGTCGCACGAAGATCACATTCGTGCTATGCTGCGCGAGACGATGCACATTCCGGATGGCTACCTCAGTCCCTCGACGTGCGTGAGTCTGGCCGCCGCCGCCGCGCCATTCTGGTACGTGGCCCTGAAGCGCGTCAAATCCGCCTTCGACGCGCGGCTCATCCCGCTGATCTCCCTGTTCGCCGCGTTCTCGTTCGTGATCATGATGTTCAACCTGCCGCTGCCCGGAGGCACCACCGGCCATGCGGTGGGCATGGGGGTGGCATCCATCGTCCTCGGGCCGTGGGCTTCGATTCTGGCCATCTCGATCGCGCTGACGATTCAGGCGGTGTTCTTCGGCGATGGCGGCATCACGGCGATCGGCGCGAACTGCTTCAACATGGCGATTGCCGGGTCGCTGGTGGGCTATGCCACGTACCGGCTGGTTGCCTGGCGGGCAGGCCTCGGCTCCGCGCGCCGCGTGGTGGCCGCCGGACTGGCGGGCTACACGGCGATCAATGTGGCCGCCCTGTGCGCGGCCATCGAGTTCGGGATTCAGCCGCTGCTGTTTCACGACGCCTCCGGCGCGCCGCTCTATGCACCCTATCCGCTGCGCATCGCGATTCCCGCCATGATGCTCGGACACCTGACCCTGGCGGGCCTGGCGGAGTTGGTCATCTCGTCGGGCATGGTGGCCTATCTGCAGCGCACCGATCCGGGGTTGCTGCGGCTGACCGCGCCGGACGCTCCGGTTTCGGATGACCGCTCCCTGACGGTCGCGGCTCGGACTGTCGCGGCTCGGACTGTCGCGGTTCGGCAGATGCCCACCGCGCGCAAGTTATGGCTGGCGCTGGCGGCGCTGCTGATCCTGACGCCCCTCGGGATTCTGGCGGTCGGCAGCGCCTGGGGTGAATGGAGCGCGCGGGATTTCTCCGATCCGCAGATGCGGCGGGAAATCGCCGCGGCGTCCCGCAACCACGCGCCGCCGCCCGCCGCGCCCCGCGGTCTGGAGCGGCTCTCCTCGATTTGGACCGCTCCGCTCTCGCGCTACGCGCCCTCGTTTATCCGCGGCGCAGCGTTCGGCTATTTAGTCTCCGCGATGGTGGGGGTCGGAGTCATCATCGTGCTGGCGCTGTTGTTGAATTGGGTGCTGGCGCGGCTTCCGGCTGCCGCGGGACGCCGACGCCGCAAGAGTTTCGTCGAAAAGACCGCGCGCGGTTTACTGGAGGCCACCGGGCACGCCCTCTTCGCCGAGGACATGGCAGCTACCAGTGGCTTCCTGCAGCGTTTGGACCCGCGCGTGAAATTGGCTGGTATCGGCGCGCTCATCGTGGCGGCTGTGGCCGTGCATCGCCTTTGGGTGCTGGCGGGCATCCTGGCCCTCGGCATCGTTCTGGCGGTGGTCTCCCACATCCCCATCCGGCTGCTGACCGCGCGCGTCTGGCTGGCTGTGCTGGCGTTTACCGGAGTGATCGCGCTGCCCGCAGTTTTTCTGACGCCCGGCGCACCCGTCTGGCGCCTCCCACTGCTGGAGTGGCCGGTCACGCAACAGGGATTGCGCAGCGCCGGCTTCCTTATTTTGCGCGCCGAAACGGCGGCCACCTTAGCGATGCTGCTCATTCTCACCACTCTTTGGACGCGCCTGCTGCGGGCGGTGCGATACTTTCGCGCGCCCGTAGTGGTGGTCGCCATCCTGGGGATGACCTATCGCTATATGTTCTTGTTCCTGGCCACCGCGCGGGATATGTTTGAATCGCGGGAGAGCCGCATCGTGGGCGTGCTACAGCCGGGCGACCGCCGCCGCCTGGCTGCCGCCAGCGCGGGGGTGCTCCTCGGCAAAACGCTGCAGGTGAGCGGCGAAGTACACATGGCCATGCAGGCGCGCGGATTTCGCGGCGAGATCCGCCTGCTCGACGAATTGCAGATGCGCCCGAACGACTGGCTGCGGCTGGCGGCGTTCGTGGGCGCCGCCACGCTGGCGGTGTGGCTGGGCCGATGACGGAATTAGCCTTCGACGTGCGCGAAGTGTCTTACCGCTACAACCAGGTGGCGGCTTTGAACGGGCTCTCCATGCAGGTGAAGCGCGGCGAACGCGTGGCGCTGCTGGGCGCCAACGGGTCGGGCAAGTCCACGCTGCTGCGTCTGCTGGCGGGGTTGTGCTTCCCCGAACACGGCGAAATTACGTTCCTGGGAGAGAGCCTGACCGAGCAACGCCTGCAGGACGAGGAATTCTTCTTTGGCTTCCGCCGCCGCGTGGGCCTGGTCTTTCAGAATGCGGACGTGCAGTTGTTCAGCCCCAGCGTGTTCGATGAGCTGGCCTTCGGTCCATTGCAACTGCGCTGGCCCGCGCCGAAGATTCGGGAACGTGTCGGGGAAGTGCTGCGGGCCATGGACATCGCGCACTTGCAGGATCGCGCGCCGCATCGTCTGTCGGGGGGCGAGAAGAAGCGCGTGGCCCTGGCGTCCGTGCTGGTCCTCGATCCGGAAGTGCTGCTGCTCGATGAGCCCAGCGGGGCGCTTGACCCCAGCAGCCAGGCGCGCATCGTCGATTTCCTGGTTTCCTGCGCCAATGGCTCGAAGACGGTGATTATCGCCACGCACGATCTGGATACGCTGGAGGACATCGCCGACCGCTGCTACGTCTTCGCCAACGGGCGCGTGGCGGGGGAAGGCACACCGCTCGAGATTCTCCACAACGTGGAGCTGCTGGAGCGCGCCAAGCTGATCCGGCCGCATGCGCACGTGCATGGGGAAGGCGTGGTGCAGCCGCACCCGCACGTGCATCGGCACGAAGGGAGTTAGGCATGCGGCGTTATCCGCCCACGTCAAGTGCGTCAAGATCGCGGTGCAGCTCTTCGATCTTCTCTTTCGTCCAATAGCCACTTGCCCGCGTCTCAGCAAGCAGGGAAATAGTCGGATTGTTTGGCCATTTGCGGAAGAACTCCTGATTCGTCCGGGAACTAACGAGCAAATCTGGCGCCTCGTCGAGAAAGAACTCTCGCAACTTAAGCAGTTCGCCCGCAATGTCGTTGGTAACCGGCTGAGTCTTGATCCTGAGCACCAATTTCGCGAGCTTATTCTGTTGAGCGAGGCGCGCATTCTGAAGGACAGTGTCTACTTTGATTCCCAGAGCAGTCGGCTTGCCGCGCGGATGGCCTTGCGAATCGCGGGTTACGTCCAGGAACTGCTCGGTTGCCAGTCGCTGGAGATCGAACTCGTCAGCACGCACCTCGACTTTGGTCTGGGGACCGCTGTACAACAAGTTGGCGGCATGGCTCGGCGTTGGATGCAAGAATACGAACGGGGAGTGGCAACCGCTCCTATATTAATTGTATACGATGCGATGACCCATGCCGGCCGGGTGCTGCTCATTGGTTCGCATCGCGGCGATGCCGGACGCAATGGACGGTGATGGCATCGGCGGTCTCGTCGAACAGGACGCGGTAGTTGCGGACGCGAAGCCGGAGCAGACCTTCGCATTCTCTCGAGAGCCGCTTTTGACCTTTCCGTGGCCTGTTTCGGCGCAGCGGTGAGGGCTTTGAGAATGCCAAGGGCGGTTTGCTGGGCGATAACGCGGATTTCTGATGGTACGTTTGGTTCAAACCGGATCGTCTTCACGCAGCCTTCAGTCGCCTTTGTTGCCGCGGATCTGATCCATGGTGAAGCCGAGATCGGCGACCACCTGCTCGAGCGTGACGCCTCCCTCGGGGTTTTGCCGGAAGTACTCGCGCGAGGCGGCAACGGCGCGGCGGTCTTCTTCGGTCAGCGGTTCGTCGTCCGGCTCGACCATGACTTCGAGAAGTTGCGGAACTGCGGCGATCTGGTCCGCGCTGAGCTGTTCCAGTAGTTCGTGCGCGTGTCGTTTCGCGTCGACTTCCATATGGGTATGCTCTCAAATACAGCGATCCGAGGTCAAGAAATAACATTACCAACGGCTGTCGCGGCGCTCGCTTAGGAGCGGGGCTGAGAGCCCCGCGCAGGCCGAGGGCCTGCCCCACAAAAAGGCCAAAAGCGCAGTGCAAGCTTTGGCTCACTGTGCCGGCGCCACCACGAAGACGTATTCCAGAGTCTCGCGACCCGTGTTCGTGACGTTGTGCCGCGTTGCAGTGGGGATGTACACGTATCCGGGCGCCGCGAAGCTCCGCTTGGGTTGACCTTCGATAAGGGCATCTCCCTGCCCGTGCAGGATCACCAGGGATTCCTCGTTTTGCCCCGTGGAGTGCCATCCCACCGACTTACCAGGCTCGAGCCGGACGAAGCCGCTCCGCATTCCCGCTGTCTGCGGTGGTCCTTCGAGCAACGGGCATTCCACGCCCGGGCAGCGGAGCGCAAATGTCAGAGGCTGCCGCGAAGGATCTTGCGACACCAAGGGCGCTAACGCTAACGCGGCGAAAACCAAAGCGCAGATTCGGATCAGGCGAGTTGTCAGCATATATCTCTACCTTAACCATTCATCCAGATGCTCCTGCACGAAGGCATCGTCATTCAGGTGCGGATACGCGCGATAGACGCGTTCGATCTCCTCCGCCTGACCCGGCGAGAGGTCCTCGTCCGGATTGAGACACCAGCGGCCCGCGAGCAGACCCTGCCGGCGCAGCACTTCATGAATGCCGGCGATCGAGCCGCGGAACTGGTTGGCGGCGTCGAACAACGCGGCGTTGGCATCCGTGATTTCCGCGCCCAGGGTCAGCCAGGATGCCGCCAGCGGCCTTTCGCCGCGCACCTCGGCGTGGATCTGTTCCAGCATCCTGACCGCGCGCAGAGTCCAGACGGCCCAATGCCCCAACAGGCCGCCGACCATGCGCAGGGGGCGCAGGGGGCGGGGGCGCGCGCCGAAGCGGAACGGGGTCGCGAGATCGGCGACGATGCTGTCGTCGTTGCCGGTGTACAGCGCGATCTCGTCCGCGCGCCCGGAATCCGCCACCGCGCGCAGCACATCCAGGGTCTGGTAGCGGTTGAATGGCGCAATCTTGATAGCCAGCACGCGGGGCATCTCCGCAAACTCGCGCCAGAATGCATAAGGCAAGTGGCGGCCGCCTACGGCCGGCTGGAGATAGAATCCGAACAGCGGGATGACTTCGGCCACTGCGCGGGCGTGTGCCAGCAGTTCGGGAACCGGAGCATCGCGCCATGCGCCCAGGCCTAGCAGGCCTATGTCGTAGCCGCAGCGCGCGGCGAACTCCGCCTCGCGCACGGCCTGCGGCGTGCGGCCCACGATGCCCGCGACTTTCACCACATCGGCCGCAGCGCCGGCCCCTTCATCGGCGGCGCGCAACTCCTCCATGGCCAGTTCCAGGACCGGCTCGAACAGGCCGAAGCGCGGGTCGCGGATTTCGAATTGCGTGGTGTGCACGCCCACCGCCACGCCACCGGCTCCCGCGGCCAGGTAGTAGCGCGTGAGGGCGCGCTGACGGCGCTCATCGAGCTGGCGCGCGGCGGTCAACGCCAGCGGGTGCGCGGGGATCGCCACGCCTTCCCGCAACTGCTCGCGCCAACTCATCGCTTGTAGCCGATCTTGCGCAGAAAATCGTGGCGTGCGCGCGCGTCTGCGTCGGTCTCCACGCCCATGGGCGGAAAGCCATCGATCACACCCAGCACGCCGCGGCCTTGCTCAGTCTGGGCCACCACCACCTCGACCGGATTAGCGGTAGCGCAGAAAATCGAGCAGACCTCGGGCACATCCTGGATGCGGCCCAGCACGTTGATGGGGTAACCGTTGAGCAGCGCAATCACGAAGATGTGGCCGGCGGCGATGGCCATGGCGTTGCGTTCCGCCATCGCCTTGAGCGCATCGTCATTGCCATCCACGCGCGTCAGGCAGAGGCCGGAAGCCTCGTTGAAGGCGATGCCGAATTTCAGATTCGACACGCTGTTCACCAGCGCCTCGTACAAGTCTTCCACCGACTTGATGAAGTGCGTCTGTCCCAGAATCACGTTGCCGCCCTCGGGGATCTCCAGGCGGACCGTCGTTAGATCCATGGCCCCAGCATACCGCCGCGCCCGCCGCTATGAATCGAGCAATATACTTGAAGGATGCAATGGAGACTGAGAGGCGCATGCCTGTTGCTGGCTTTAGCCCCGGCACTGGCACCAGGACAGGCCGGGAGGCCTGTCCTACTTACCAATGACCGGTGCAACGATTTGCTGCAGAAGGCGTTGGAGAACAAGAATCCGGACACGCGCAAGCAAGCCGTAGTGGCCCTGAGCCTGGCCGCCACGGACTCCCCAGCCTTTGGAAAACTGGAAGGGATGCTCCAGGACAAGGACGTCGAGGTGCGCCTGGCAACCGTTGCCAGCCTGTCCGAGGTCAAGACTGACAGCGCGCGGGCGGCGCTTCGCCAGGCACTCAACGACGATGTGCCGGAGGTGAGCTTTGCAGCGGCCAAGGCGCTTTGGGCGGTCCAAGACCCGGCCGGCGAAAAAGCCCTGCTGGCCATCCTCGAACGCCAGGGCAAGACAGCCTCGAACTATTTTTCCAAGCAGAAGCGCGATGCGCTGCGCATGATTCACACGCCGCGCGTCCTGTTCCTGTTCGCGGCCCGGACGGGCGCGGGATTCGCGCCGGTACCCGGCTTGGGCCAAGGCATCAGCTCGATGCAGGCGCTGCTCAGCGATCCCGCCGGCTCCGGCCGCGCAACGGCGGCCTTGCTGCTCGGTAAGGACAAGTCGCCAACGGTGCTGGACGCTCTCAAGGACGCGCTGCTCGACATGGATTGGTCGGTGCGCGCGGCCGCCGTGCATTCGCTGGCGTTACGCGACGATCCAACGCTGAAGAAAGATCTGGAGCCGCTGCTGAACGACGACAAGGAGCCTGTGCGCCTGCGCGCCGCGGCCGGAGTTCTGAGGCTCTCGGCTATTGAAGAGAAGCAAGCCAAGAGAAAGCAGGCGAAGCCTGCCAAGCGCAAATGAGCTCAACACATTCTTCCGGACACTGGGGTGGAACCTCACGCCGTCATCCGCTCTGCGGGCGCCGGCGCCGTGTTGTTGGCATTGGATCACCCGGTGAGACCACCTTCGCCGACAGATCCTTTTAAGGGAAGTCCCTCCGGTTTAGAGTCGCAATGAAAGCCGCGCGCCCCTGCTCTCGACAAGCGCAGAACGGATTGTCGTCTGGATCGGGCGATACGTCAGTTGCGAGACGGACGTCAACGAACTCTGCCTCCTCCCTTAGTCGATCGACGACCTTACCTATCCGGTTCCGCCGAACACCGAGTCTTGCGAGAACCTCCTTGTATTCCGCGAGAATGTCCTCGGTGACGAGCCAGGTGAAGTCGCGTTCGCAAGCCAGTCGCGAAGAAGCGCGGCGCTCGGATTCCGTACGGCCCGCCAGGACTTGAATCCGGCGATGCCGGCCGCAAGTACCGAAGTGTCAATCACTCCTCCAGGCCGATCTTCTGGCCGTGCCCACGGTAATCTCCGGCAATCGCTTCTTTCCGGCGCGGTAGCCGCGAATCGCCGCCACGATCCGGGACTCCGTCACGCCGGATAAATCGCGCGCGGCCGCCTGCAAGCTGCGTGCGAACTCGCGCTTCCATCCCGGCCTCTTTCGTCCCCGGGGCAAATCCCGGTACACGGCAGCGCGAGGCAGTTGCTCTTCCAGTTCCTTAGCCAGGTCTCCGAGGGGGATCCGAATCTCGATCGGCTCGCGGCCCTTCGCCGGCCGGGACTGAAGCCACACATACCGAAGCCGGGCCGTGTCCTCGTCATTCAGCTCGTTAGATAAAGCCTGTATGAAACGAGCGAGCACTTCGGTGGACGCGCCGAGTGACTCCTTCAAGTAGAATGCGACCTTCGCTTCCAGGAGAAGCCGGCTGTTGAACCAGTAGAAGTTGACGCGGCGCGGCGGGCGCAAAACCTTGAACTGCGCAAGATTCTGCAGATCTTTTGGATCCACGCCCAGGACCGCGCTGGCCTGTTTAAGCTTTAGCTCGACGTGATGCGGCCTGAGAGGCCGCCGCAGGCTGGGAGCCTGCCCCACAATGAGCCAGAGTCATTCTTCCCGCAACGCCACCGCCGGATCGATGCGCGCCGCACGCCAGGCCGGCGCGGCGCCAGCCACCAGCGCGATCGCCAGCATCAGCGCGGCCACTCCCGCGAGCACCAGCGGGCGGCCCGGACCGGTGAGCAGGAAACTTCGCAACAGCCGAATGGCCGCCATCGCCGTCGCCGATCCCAGCACAATTCCGATGGCCGTCAGCAGCAGGCTGCGCCGCACCACCAGCCCGACTACATCGCCCGGCGATGCGCCCAGGGCCATGCGTACGCCCACTTCACGCCGGCGCTCGTCGACCGTTTGCGACAGCACGCCGTACAGCCCGATGGCGGCCATCAGCAGCGCCAGCGCGGCGAACACGCCCAACAGCGCGGCGCGGAAACCGGGCTTCGAAAACGCCTGCTCCCGCAGGAACTGCCGCATGCTGGCGACGTCGGAAAGCGGCAGCGTGGGATCGACTTGGCGGACCGCGCGGCGCAGCGTGGCCACGAGCGTGTCCAGCGGCCGATCATCCGCGCCCAGCCAGTGCCCGCCCGCGCGCATCATCACTACCAACTGGCGCCCGCCGTTCGGCTCGCTCTGCGGGAACGGCACGTATGCGTGAGGTTGCACATACCAGTGCATTTCATCGGACGCGTTGGTCTGCTTGATATTGCCGGTCAGGCCGACCACGGTTCGCCAAGGAGAGTCGCTTTCCATTTCTTCGAGCCTGACGTGCTTGCCCAGAGGGTCCTGGCCCGGAAAATAGCGGCGCGCGAATTCCCGATCCACGATGGCCACCGGCTCGCTTTGCGCGGTGTCCAGCGGTCCGAACTCGCGTCCGGCAGCCAACGGTAAACCCGTCACGCGGAAGTATTCCGGAAAGATGAGAGCCGCGGCGATGAGGCCAGTCTCACGCGCCGGACGGCCACCGGCGGCCTCCGCGTGCACCAGCCTGCCAGATCGCACTGCCGCTTCGAGCGCAGGCACGGCGGCCAGCGATTGCGTCAGCCGGCCGCAAAACAGGAGACGGTCGGACAGCGCCGGATAGGCGGCCTTCGGCAGATCGAGCCGTGAAATCAGCAGACCATCCATGCGGTATCCCAGCGGCTCGGCGCGCAATCGGAACAGGCTTTCGATCAGCAGAGCCGCGCCGGTGAGCAAGGTCAACGACAAGGCCACCTCGAGGATCACCAATAGGCTGCGGGAGCGCTGCTCGGCGCGTCCAGCCGACCCGCCGCGCCCGCCCTGCTTCAGCAAATCGTGGAGCTGGAGGCGGGATGCCTGCAAGGCCGGCAGCAGTCCGGAGAGGACCGCAGTGAGCACGGCCAGGGCTGCGGCGAAGGCCAGCACGCGCCAATCCAAGGAGACACTTGCGGCCGGGACGCCGATGGGCAACTCCACAGGCTGCACGGCGAGAAAATAGCGCAGCCCGGCGTACGCCAGCAACACGCCCGCCGCGGCTCCGAGCGCGCAGAGCAGCAGATTCTCGGTGAGGATCTGGCGGATCAGGCGTCCCCGTCCGGCGCCCAGCGCGGTGCGAATGGCAATCTCGCGGCGGCGCTCCAGGGCCCGTCCGGCCAGCAGATTGGCGATGTTGGCACAGGCGATGAGCAGCACGAATGCGACGGCCGCGAATAGCAGCAGCAGTCCGGAGCGCAGTCCTCTGCCCGCCAGCCACGTGAATTCCTCCTGTAAGCTGCGCACCATGGCGCCCGCATGCGGGAACTCGTCCGGGTCGGTCTGCTCCAGCGCGGCACGCAGAGCGGCGATTTCGGCTTCGGCCGCAGCCATCGAAACACCTGGACGCAAGCGGCCCACCGTGCCCATGCCATGGTATTTGGCGCCGGCCTGGCGCGACACGTCGGCGGGCGTGAGCAGCGTCCAGAAGAGAGCTTGCCTGGGATAGAACTCGAAACCGCGCGGCATGATGCCAAGCACGATGTAAGCCCTCCCATCAAGCGTCAGCGCCTGCCCGATGGCGCCCGGCGCGCCGCCGAAAAGGGACTTCCATCCGGCATCGCTTAGCACCACGACCGGGCCGCGATTCAGGTCTGCCGGACCAAACGTGCGCCCCTGCGCGGCGGGCACGCCGAGCGTTTCGAAGAAGCGCGACGTGACGGTTTCGCCCAGCGTGCGGCGCGGGTCGCCGCGCCCGGTGAGCGTATATTCCATCCACTGCCATCCGGCGATGCCATCGAACGAGCGGCTCTGGCGGTCGAAGACCTCCACATCGCGATAGCAGGCGAATAGTTTAGGGTCCCAGTTGTGCGTGGTCTCCCAGATGGCCGCCAGGCGCTCCGGATCGCGGAAGGGCAGCGGGCGCAGCAGGATTCTGTCCACCAGGCTGAACACCAGCGCATTGGCGCCGATCCCCAAAGCCAGCAACAAAACGGCGACTATGGCGAAGCCCGGATTGCTGCGCAGCGCGCGGGCGGAGTATCCGAGGTCGGCAAGAAACTCGCGCATGGGAGATGCGGTCCAAGATATCAGATTTCTTGTGTAAGCCTGGAGCGGGCGCTTTGGCGGCGCGGAAGCGTGCGCCATGAGTTGCGAAACCGCTTCGGCGAACAAGCGGGGCTAAAGCCCCGCGCGGGCTGAAGCCCGCCCTCCAAGCCAGGAAGCTTGCGCCACTCTACGCGAGTGCCAGATTGGCGCGCGCCGGCAGGCTGAGATCGTCGAATTGCTTTCGCGCGAGCCGCGGGAAAGCGGCGGCTGCGATCATGGCGGCGTTGTCGGTGGAGAGACCGGGCGAAGGAAAGAGGGCGGGACACGGAAGGCGGGCGTCCCGCGCGGCGGCGCGCAAGCCTGAGTTACAAGCCACACCGCCTGAAACGATCAGGGTACGGGCGCCGATGCTTTCGGCGGAAGCGGCGGCCCGGCGCAGCAGTTCCTCGATCACGGTGCGCTGGAAAGACGCCAGCAGGTCGCGCGTGGTTTGCGGAGTGACAGCAAGCCACTGCGCGAGCGATGGGTGGGGAACGGCGCGCAGCAGGTCGCGGCGCGTTCCGATCTCGGCAGCGAGATCGTGGCTTTCGACCCAGCGCAGCACCGCCGTCTTCAGACCGCTGAAGCTGAAATCGAGCGCGTTGCCCTTCATGCGGGCCAGCGTGAAAGGCACCGCACGCGGATTGCCGTAAGGCGCCAAGCGGTCGATCACCGGCCCGCCCGGGTAGCCGAACCCGAGCAGCTTGGCGACCTTGTCGAAGGCTTCACCCGCGGCATCGTCGCGGGTCTTGCCGAGCAGGCGGTAGGAGAAACCCTCGCGCACCTCGAACAGGTGCGTGTGGCCGCCGCTCACCACCAGCGCCAGCGCCGGATACTCGACCGGATGCCCGTCGCGCGCGGATTCCAGCACGACCGCATGAATATGTCCTTCAATGTGGTTGACGCCGATCAGCGGAATCCCGCGGGCGAACGACAGCGCTTTGGCGTAAGTGATACCCACCAGGAGCGAGCCGACCAGTCCAGGCCCGGCAGTCACCGCGATGGCCTGGAGATCCGCCAGCGTAGTCCGGGCGCGGCCGAGCGCTTCGCGGGTCACCGGCACGATGGCGCGCAGGTGTTCGCGCGAGGCCAACTCCGGGACCACGCCGCCGTAGCGGCCGTGGGTATCCAACTGCGAGGCGACGACCGAGGAGAGAATCGCGACGCCGTCGTCCACTACCGCGGCGGCGGTTTCATCACAGGAGGTCTCGATCCCCAGGATTCGCATGATCTGCTCTCACTCTAGCGCAGCGGATCAGTTTGCTTGCGCGGTGGGATAGCTGGCAATGCTCGAAGCCGCCTAAAAGGCGTCCCCAGAGGGGACCCCAGGGCAAGATTACCCGCCCTCCAAGCAAACTGGCCCACTACCCACCTTAGCGTAGCGGACCGACTCGCGGGCGCGCAGCGTCAACAGCAACAGGCTGCGGGTAGTCTCGGCGCAACGCATGGCAGCGTGCGTCAGCTCGACGATGCCATCGCTGGCAGGGTGCTCCGGGCCGAGCAGGTCGAGCGAGACTTCCGCGTGATTCAGGATGAAAGTGAGTTCGTCGTTGTAGTCTTTACCGGCGGCCATGGTGAGGCTGCTCAGGCGGTCAAGCTCACCGACGAACGATTCGAGGCGCCGGGTTGCGGAGGCAGTTTGTTCCTTCACATTTGAGCTTAGCCCCGCGGTGGAAGAGAAAGGCTGCACCGGGACGCCAGGAGATTGAAGGGCAAGGAGTTAAATATTCGCTGCTTGTGTCACCGGCGGTTGTGGGTGATGGGTTGTGGGTGATGGGTTGTGGGTGTTGGGTTCTGGGTGATGGGTTGTGTTGGGTTCTGGGTTGTGGGTGGCGGATTGTGCGCGCTTGTGCGGGATTGGGCATCCGGCTCATTTTTTGGGTTCGTTTCGTAATCCGCTGGTTTTGAAGGCGTTGAGGGGGATTCGGGGCTCGGTTTTGAGGGTTGGCGGGGGTCGGCGGGGCTGGGGCCGAGGGTGTTGCGGGCGGCTTGGAAGGCTTTCAATTGGCGGAGGCAGCGATCGATGGAGCGCTCGATGCTGGTTTCGTAGCGGGCGAGCTTGGTGAAGGAGTTGGGACCGGCGCAATCGGCGTTGAAGGCGCGGGCCAGGAGGTCGCCTTCGTCGGGCGGGGTGGGTGGGAGCGGCACCGGTTTGCCGTCCTCTTCGGCGTGCTTCTTTTCAGTGGCGTAGTTTTTTTGGCGGGACTTGTCCTTGGCGGCGACATCGTAGAAGCGGTCGCGGAAGATGCCGGCTTCCATGGGGAAGACGCGGTCGAGGCGCCATTGATCGGCGGCGATGCGCAGGACCAGTTTCTCTTCGCCTTCACCGACGGGGCGGAAGGTATCGAAGAGGTCGTTGACAAGGGCGAGGAAGTCTTCGGGATCTTCGCCGGGGAGGAGGTGTTTGGCGGCGCAGAGGCCGTGTTTGAGGCCATTGCGGCTGGATGCTTCCTTCCCCGCGGCGGTTCGCGGGCCGGTAGATTTCTTGGCGTTCTCGCGGTTGGCATTGATTTGCGCCTCGGTGGGTGTGGGGGGATGGTCCGTTTGTTTCATCTGGTTGTCTCCGTTCATATGTTACGCGGGAGAATTTGGGAAACACGGGGTCAGTTCTCGTAGGTGGCTGAAAACAGGGGTCAGTTTTTTCGGCTCGGGCTGTGACTGGCGGCCTGAGGGGCCGGGCCCAGAGGGCGCCCCGGCCGGGGATGGGCGTTAAGATAGGGAAGCCAGATTTAGTTTAGTCACTGCACAGGTTGGGCGGTTGGTGGCTACTTCCCCGAACGGGAAATGGGCGCAACCGGGTAGCTTCACTTCTACGAGCGGGACGTTTCCCGTCAACTTGACGTGATCCGGAACTTACCAGGATCTATTTTTCGGAAAGTCAGTAAGGCTACCCGAATCAGCAGATTAGCTTGACCACTGGCGATCGTTCCATGAGGACGACAACACGGCGCGTCACGATGATCCGAAGCAGGTTGGGCCACGCCAACCTCGATACCACGAATCACTCCGCGCAGGCCAGCCTTGAAACAAAGCGCAAAGCGCTGGAAAGGGTGGATTCCAAACTACGCCTTGGTCAACCGCCACGCTGGAAGCCTGACGCCGATCTACTGGCATGGCTCGATTCGCTGTGAGGGCCGGAATTATGAGAAGGATTCCGCGCAAAAGGGTGGTAACCGCGAGGACAGTCATGTCATAGACTCGCCCGCCCGTGGTGGCGGTGGTCCGACGGCAATCGCGATCTTCTTCCGTTTAGCAGCCCGGAAGGCATCCACGTCTTTCTCCACGGAGAGAAGAAATTTCAGAAACGACTTCCCCTGAAATTTGCAGGATTGGCCGATGCCCAGTAGCAAGAGATAATGAGGCGCCACACGCTTAAAAAACGACCCCGATATTTTTCTCTGAACTGCCAGCTCCTTAATTGCCCTCTCGGCCATATTGTTGTTCCAAGGGATGTTGTCTTCGTCGAGAAAGACGAAAAGACTTTCCCTATAGCGATCAAACCGTTTCTGGTATGTGCATGTTACTTCGGATTCATAAACCCTGTCGCAGATGGTTTTCTCGTAAAAGCGCTCTACGGCCTTTTTGAACTTGCTCAGATTTCTCTTCTTCAGCCCATGCTTTTCGATAGCCTCAAACATTGGCATAATCAGATCTCGTATATCTGAAACGAATGCCTCAAACTCGGGGTTGAATGGATTCGCCCATAGATCATCATTGAGGTCCCGGATCAAATGAACCCAACATTTCTGTTGCCGGCAAGGGACCGAATCGTAGCCTGAATAGAAATCGGTCACCAGCACTCCTCGATACCCCTTCAAGAACTTGTGAACCATCGCTGCTTCCCTGGTCTCGGTCATTCGGAAGACCACATGGTTGCCATCCGTGAATATCCAAACATAATATTCCGCTCCCTCGATATTGAGGCGCGTCTCATCGATGTGGACGAACGGGCTCTGCATTATCCGCTCGATAAACAGCCCTTCTGTTCCACGGTATTCTTTTGCAAATGTCGTGATGAACCCTACGATCGTGGTTGGGCTCATCCTTTCATTAAACATGTCCTCCATCACGCGAAGAATTACGAGGTAAGGTAGCCGCAAGACAATTCTTTGATAAATCACCCAAGATCGGAAGGCACGGCCGAACAACTGCTTGTGAAGTTTCTTAATGCCGCGTGGTACGTAAGTCATGTTACACTTACGACAATATCCTTTTTCCCCTTCATATCTTATGGTCGTCTTTCTGCATCCAGTAGCCGTGAACACGAGGTCAATAACCGTTTGCTTTGTAATCCGACCAGTCCTCCTAAGGATTACGTCGGGATGTTTGGGACACTTTCGCCGCGGCCTTACTCGAACAACCCTTCCAACCGTACGTGGAACGTTTCGTATGTACGCTTGTTGCCCTTCTCGTCTACCGCGCCTCTTCTTAGGAATTTCCGTCGCAGATTCCTGTCGAAGGCCTAGTCTGTTGCGGTCGTAGTCGGCCCAGGCGCTTCTTCCTATCCAATTAAGTTGCTTATGTATCACCTCCCCGATTGCCGTCGCGTGCCTTTTTGGCTGATCAACGAGTTCGATGACCGGATTGACTTCTAGCCCATGCTTAAGTTGTGAAACCGCATCAACGACCAAGCGCAATGCCCGACAGTCTTCTTCGTTATAGCTGATAACTAACTGTTTGTACTCATCGTTTCTAGTATCCTCCCATCGATGTCGCCACACCAAGGCATTCAAGCCGGAGGCATCCGAGGAAGACCAACGTGCCCCCAAAAACGTTCCCACCGCCTTAAGGCCATTGGATCTTACGGGGAAGTACAGCTTTCCATAGATCCAGGCATTGACGTTGACCAGCCGATTCATCAGTGCACGGGACGCGCCGCCATAACGTTGAATAAGGCTCTTCATGGCCCGAGCATCGTAGTTTCCGTAATGATAGATTGGGGCGGAAGGATAGTGATTGAGGGCCTTCACCAACTCCCTCCACACCGTTTGTTCGCCCGACTTGTCGTCAGCCCAAAAGGAATGATGAGTAAGGCAGTTGCCATCGGCGATCAGGAGTCCAACGAGATAGTTGAACCGTTCATCTGGTATTCCCTCAAAGTCCAAAAAGAGTTCTATCCTCGACCGGTCAAGACTCTGTAATTGGGTGAAATAGATCTTGTTTGTTCTTATGGCGAGGGCTTGAAGCTCGGGACTGAACGTCGTGCGAGGAGGCCTTTTCCGGCGTCTTCGTGGCCGAAACAAAAACGACAGTTGCTTGACTGTGAAAATGCCCTTTTTGTGGTACTTCTTGATTAGGGGCGGTGTTATTCGGTCCAGAAGGCTCAAGTTATCGTCCTTGATCGCCAGTTCAGTGCATTCCTTCCCGAACTGGCAATAAGGGCAATGCTTGTTTAGGATCACCGGGGGTGGCTCAGGGGGAGGGCTCGCAATCCAACCGCGCAACGTTCGGAG
>Ga0181533_1002289_pt1 | contig 22751 bp, 19 predicted proteins | sample PEATcosm2014_Bin_45_FD_119772 | JGI IMG/M metagenome (GOLD analysis project Ga0181533, IMG submission 119772) | Peatland microbial communities from MTU Mesocosm Facility, Houghton, MI, USA - PEATcosm2014_Bin11_60_metaG | ecosystem: Environmental > Terrestrial > Soil > Wetlands > Peat | place...
CGGCCCAGACCACGGCAGATGCGGCAAAGCAGATATCCCTCTCCACCCAGCAGCAGAAGACAGCAAGCGGCCAAGTGGTGGCGGCCCTGCGTGAGATAGTGGCAGGCTCCAGCCAGACCACTGATTCCATCAGCCAGATCAGCGCTATTACCCGGACACTTTCAAGTCTCTCGGACAACCTGCTTAAGCTGGTCGCAAAGTTCAAGGTGCATGACAGCGGGCTTAAGGAAGGGAAAGAGGACAAAAAGTAATGAAAGAGATTCGGACCCTTGTGGTTGACGACAGTCCGTTCGCCCGGGAACTGATCATTGACATACTATCCACCGACAAGCAGATAAAGGTGGTGGGAGAGGCGGCAAACGGCTTGGAGGCGACGCAGAAGGTCAGGGATTTAAAACCCGACATTGTTACCATCGACATCGAGATGCCGGTGATGAACGGCATTGACGCCATTGAAGAGATCATGGCGGTCAATGCTGTCCCCATCCTGGTCGTCACAACCCACGGAGATGCCAAGACTGCCTATGACGCAATTTCCCGTGGAGCGCTGGACCTTGTGGTGAAACCCGACGTAAGCATGGCAGGGGCCAGGGAATTTATCGAAAAAATTAAGCTCCTTTCCAGGATCAAGGTCATTACCCACATCGGCAGGAGAGCCCTGAGGGAAGTAAAGCTCATAGAGAAGCCTTCCTTTGGGGGCGGAGAAACGGACAGGATAGTGGCTATAGCTGCTTCCACCGGAGGGCCGGAAGCTCTTTCGATTATTCTCTCCACCCTGCCTGCCGGGTTCCCATGTCCCGTAGTTATTGCCCAGCATATCTCTGACGGTTTTGTTGCGGGAATGGCTGAATGGCTCCGGAAGTTGTCGAAGCTCTCTGTTAAGTCCCCTGCGGAAGGCGAACCGCTGCTCCCCGGCACTGTCTATATAGCCCCTTCAGAGAGGCACATGGAAATAACCGGCTCAAAAACCATTATGTTGGCGGAAAGGCAGGAGAAGGACATCTACCATCCTTCCTGCGACAGATTGCTCTTCTCTGTGGCCCGGGTCTTTGGCTCCAGGGGGATAGGAGTAATTCTCACCGGAATGGGCAGCGACGGCGCCAGGGGCATGGAGAAAATCAAGAAAGCTGGAGGAACTACCATCGCACAGGACGAAAAGACCTCCATTGTCTTTGGGATGCCGAAGATAGCAATCGAAAGCGGCTGCATTGACAAGGTGCTGCCCATCGAAGAAATAAGCAGCGAGATCGTACGCATCATGAGCGGGGCTGCCGCGGTGTTGAACAGGCGATGAATATAAATCTTACCCCCTTCAAGAACCTGATCAGGGAGAGGTGCGGCCTCTTCTTTGAGGATGTGCGGATAGCGTCCCTTTCCGAGGGCATCAGGAACAGGATGGAGCAAAGGGGGATGGGCTCGTACCCTAAGTATTTGGATTGTCTGATGTATGACCAGGACGAGTTCCAATGCCTGGTGAACCTGCTCACAGTGAACGAGACATATTTTTTCCGGGAGCCGGTCCACCTGCAACTTTTGACCGATCGTGTAATGCCGGAGTTATTGGCCCGAAAGAAAACAGAGAAGAAGATACGGATCATCAGCGCGGGATGCTCCACAGGGGAAGAACCCTATTCCCTGGTCATTGCGGTAATGGAGAAATACGGTGCAGCAGCGAAGACAGTTTGTACCGTCATCGGGGCGGACATCGATGGCGATGCCGTGCGCAAGGCTGAAAAGGGGGTCTACAACAAACTTTCTTTTCGCGGTCTTAGCGATGACCTCAGGGAGCGGTATTTTGGACCGCTGCCAGGCAACCTATACCGTATCAAGGATTGCATAAGAGAAAGTGTGGAATTCAGAAAGCTTAACCTCCTGAGTGACGTCTACCCGCCTGAATTCAGCGGAACAGATGTTATTTTCTACCGTAACGTCTCGATCTACTTCGAGCCTGAGGCGCAGAAACATATTTTTACCAAACTTGCGGGTCTCCTCAATGATAACGGTTATCTTTTCGTCAGTTCCACCGAGACACTTTCTCACAATATCGGTGTCCTTTCCCTTGTTGAGATCGACGGGGTATTCCTCTATGAAAAGCATGTCGAGATATGTATTGATGAAAGGCGAAGGCCACCGGCGCCAAAAGGGAACACTGAAGCCGGTTTTCCACTTCAGGGCCGTTCTTTCCAGATAGTGCGGGAGAGGCCGGAACGGCAATCGCCCATACGCGGCGCCGGCGCCAAAGAGGAAAAAGAGGCCTTGACCTCTCCGGCAGCAAGGACCGGCGAGAGGAGAACGGGCGGTCCTTCGCTCTTTGACGAGGCCTTGTCCCTCGCTAAAGAAAAAAGGTACGTTGAGGCTTTGGAGAGGACAGAATCCCTTATCGTACGAGACCCGGCCTTTGTAAAGGCGTGTTCGCTGAAAGCAGGTATCCTTATCAATATGCAGCGACTGGAAGAGGCAGAGGCTGTCTGCTTAACGTGCATCAATACGGACCTATGGTACCTGGAAGGATATCTTCTTTTGGGGCTCATCTGCCGGATACGGAACGATGAGCAAGGCGCTCTCAAGAGATTCAAGGAGGCCCTTTACATTCAATCGTCCTGCTGGCTGGCCCATTTTTATCTGGCGGACATCCACGCTTCCCGCGGTGAAGTTGAGAAGGCATGCCGCGAATATGAGATTGTGATAAAGCTGCTGACAAAGGGTGATGTTGCAGAACACGGACTCACTTTTTTCCCCCTGTCGTTTCCTGCAGAAAACATGGCGCATCTCTGCAGTCATAACCTGGTTGAACTGAGAAGAAGGCTGACTTAAAATGGAGTTTGCATGGCTTTAGATATGGCGAAATTTCTGGCCCGTTTCGTGGAAGAGGCGCGGGACCACGTGGAGAAGCTCAACGAAGGCCTTGTGCGTCTCGAAAAGGACCCGGAGGACGCGGAGACTACCAACGCCATCTTCCGTTCGGCCCACACCATAAAGGGGTCTGCCAGGATGATGAAGCTTGCCCCCATATCGGAAGTGGCCCACAAGCTCGAAGACTGCCTGGGCGCCGTCCGGGAAAAGAAAATCAGCTACTCGCGGGAACTTGCGGACCTCCTATTCAAAGGTATCGACGCTATCTCGGAGATGATCGAGAAGACTGCTGAAGGGCAGGAACTTGACGTGGACAATGCGGCCCTCTGCGAGGAATTAATAAGAGCTGCGGAGGGACAGCATGTGTCCGCGGGCGAGGTCAGCGTGCCGGCAGAAAAAACAACAGAGCCATTGCCCTTGTCAACTCAGTCTGTTCAGGCGGCAGCACCGGCCACTCCCGTCCCTGTGACGCCTCCTCCTGATGTCTCAGTAACATCACCTCCTGCCGGCGCTCCGGAAACCACAACGCGCCAGAAGACAATAACAGGTGAGACAGTTCGAATCAATTCGGAGAAATTGGATGATCTCATCAAGCTCATGGGAGAGATTGTCTCCAACCAGAACCGTCTGAAGCAGAGACTGCGGGACGTGAAAGAGCTGGAAGCGGTTGCGCAGCGATATTCAAAATTCCTCACGAGACTTGAAAGTGATGATATTTCAGGTTTCAGGGAGGAGATCGTTTCTACAACCAACTCTCTTTCGGGCAAGATAAAACAGCTCGTATCAAATGTAAGGAATGATACTGTCATACAGGAACTGCTTACGGAGGAACTCCAGGAAAAATCACTGATGTTGAGAATGGTCCCCCTTTCGACGGTCTTTGATTCTCTCGGGCGGATGATGAGGGACATCAGCCGGTCAATGGGAAAAGATATTGATTTTATTGTGGAGGGAGGAGACATCGAACTGGATAAAAAAATGGTGGACAAGCTGGGTGATCCACTCGTCCATATGCTTAGGAATTCCCTTGACCATGGTGTCGAAACCATGGAGGAGAGGTCCAGGGCAGGGAAGTCCGGGAAAGGGATGGTCAGGCTTTCGGCGTCCTACGAGGCGGGAAGTGTCCTGATTGAGTTGACCGATGATGGCCGTGGTATCTCTCTGGAAAAGATACGGGAAAAGGCGCTCAAGAAAGGTATGTTCACCCGGGAGGAGCTGGACGGCATGCCGGAAGCGGGTCTCATCGATCTTATCTTCCATCCCGGGTTCAGCACGAGCCCCATTATCACAGACTTATCGGGCCGGGGCGTTGGGATGGACGTTGTAAAACGGAACATTGTGGAGGAACTTCGGGGCACAGTGAACATCGAGACGAGGGACGGTCATGGTACCGCCTTTTTTATCAGGCTGCCTTTGACTCTCGCGGTCATGCGTATCCTCCTTGTCAATGCTTCGGGTATGCCTTTTGCCATCACCTCTCACTACGTTTCGGAGATTATACGGGTCCCAATCGAAGACCTCATTACGGTAGTGGACAAGAAGGCGGTGCGGCTCCGGGAGGAACTCATACCTGTCACAGGCCTCGAAGCGCTTCTGAAACTTCCGTCCGGTGACAGGAAAGCCGACAGGGACAAAGAGGACGCGCTGATCATTATCGTGCGCGTAGGAAACGAGAAAGTCGGCCTCATAGTAGACAATATTGTGGACGAGGAAAACATGGTGATCAAGTCGCTGCCTTCCCACATGAGGAACATCCCCCTGGTCTCGGGCGTTACCCTTTCAGGGAAGAACGAGATCATCAATGTACTGAATATCCCTGCATTGATAGAGGCGGCCAAGGAAGTGCGCGAGGCAAAGGCTTCCAAAGGAACTGCGGACAAGGAGAGCATCCATGTCCTTGTAGTGGACGATTCCATTAACACGCGGGAGATCGAGCGGAGTATCCTTGAAGCCTACGGGTATAAAGTCACTTTGGCAGGGGATGGCATGGAGGCACTGGAAAAGACGAAGGAGTTCTCCTACGACCTCATCATAACAGACGTCGAGATGCCCCGTCTCGACGGTTTTTCCCTTACCCAAATGCTGCGGGCCAGTGAAGAGTACAAAGGAACGCCTATTATCATAGTCACATCACGGGAGAAGGAAGAGGACAAACGGCGTGGAATAATGGTAGGCGCTGACGCTTACATTGTAAAAGGAGCTTTCGACCAGTCCAATCTGCTGGAGACGGTACAGAACCTTGTGGGATAAAAACATAAGCATCTGAGTGTATGAGTAAGGAACATGTATGTTTTAACTCATAGCCCCTTATACTCATATACCCATATACCAAATAGGAGAGAGATTATGGGACCAGAAAATACAACGATTCTTGTGGTGGATGACGATTCCTTTGTGAGAGAGATGCTATCCATGATTCTCGAGACTGGCGGCTATGCCGTGGCCACGGCTGAAAACGGCGCTGCCGCCTTTCAGCAATGCGTAGGAGAGCAGAGGGCCGACCTCATCATCTCTGACATGAACATGCCGGAGATGAACGGTCTTGAGCTTATCCGTAAACTTCGCGAAAACAACATAGACACGCCGCTCATTATTCTTACAGGCAACAACGAAATATCGGTGGCAGTGGAGGCGTTGAACAGCGGCGCCACTGATTATCTTCTGAAGGACGAGAACATACAGGACACCGTTACCCTCTCGGTGGAGAAGTCCCTGGAGAAATACCGGCTCAGGAAGCAGAACATCCAGTTGCTGGAAGACCTCGCCGGCAAGAACCGGGAACTTGAGGATTCAAACAAAGAACTCCTTTACCTGAATAACCTGAAAAACAAGTTTTTGGGCATAGCAGCCCACGACCTGCGCAACCCTCTGACCTCTATCAGGGGTCTCAGCGAAATACTTATCGGCGAAGCCTTCGGTCCGCTGACTGCGGAGCAGGAAGAATATCTGACCATCATCAACACGACATCGGACGAGATGCTTTCGCTGGTAAATGACTTGCTGGATGTTTCGGTCATCGAGAGCGGTAAGCTCGAACTGCGCACAGCCCTCGGATCTCTGAAAGATACGCTGGAAGAGAGGGTAAAGATAATTACGGTGATAGCGGAAAGAAAGGGTATTTTGATCGAAACAAATCTTGCTCCGGTTCCCGATGTTGTCTTCGACAGCAACCGCATTAGTCAGGTCATCGACAACCTTGTAAGCAATGCAATCAAATTCTCGCCGGCAAACTCAACCATCCATATCACCCTGGCAGAGGCAGGAAACGGCGTCAGGGTGAGCGTGAGGGATGAGGGTCCGGGAATTCCTCGTGAAGAGCAGGCAAGGCTTTTCGGAGAGTTTCAGCGTCTGAGCGCTCAGCCCACTGCGGGTGAGAAAAGCACCGGCCTGGGGCTGGCCATCGTCAAGAAAATCATTGATGCGCACCAAGGAGTCCTTGAGGTGGAAAGCGAAGTCGGCGCTGGTTCGATCTTCAGTTTTACCATGCCCCTGGAGCGCGGCGGAGGAAATCCTAGACTGTGAGCGGACCATCCATAAAGGACAAACTGAACCGGCTGCGCGAAGCATATGCGGCGCAACTTCCTGAAAAAATCAACGGGATCGAGAAAGACTGGGTTGTTTTGCAAGGTGACCCTGACAATGCGGAGGGGACCAGGGCACTGTTCCGTGCTGTTCATACTCTCAAAGGATCTTCCGCTTCTTTCGGTTTTAAGGAAGTGAGTATTGCGGTCAGTCAACTGGCATCAGAACTCAAGATTGTGGTGGAGAAGGGCTGTCTTGGCCAGGACCTTCTCGAGGTCCCGATGGCAATTCACATAGAGAAAATACGCTCCGCCTTTTCCGCCACTGCCGGCAAAGGGGGAGAGGATGCTCATGATACGACGGTAATATACGAGGATACTGAGACGCAGCCGTTTGATGAAAGCGGCCAGAATAACCAGGAGCGGAAGATAATATTTCTCGTGGAGGATGATCCTGCTGTTTTGGAAACCCTTAGTCTGCAGATCAGCCATTTCGGCTATGAGGTAAAGAGTTTCGCCGACCTCGCTCCTTTGAGAAAAGAACTCGAACGAACGGAGCCTTCGGCCATAATCATGGATATGGTCTTTCCGGGAGGCGAGCTGGCGGGCGCCGTGACGATGACAACCGTACAGGCGGGCAGAAAAACCAAAATTCCGCTCATCTTCATTTCGATACGCAATGATTTCGAGGCGCGGCTGCAGGCAGTGCGCGCGGGCGCCGACGCTTATTTCCTCAAGCCGGTCAGCGTCGGGCCCCTCGTCGACAAACTGGACGCAATCACCAGGAAAGAAGTGGTGGAGCCCTATCGCATCCTCATCATTGACGATGACGTTGACCTCTCCTCCTTCTATTCTCTGGTCCTCCAGGACGCCGGGATGGCGGCCTGCGTGGTGAACCATCCGAAGGACGCGATTGCCGCCATTATTAAATTCAACCCCGACCTGATTTTGATGGACGTGTATATGCCGGAGTGCAGCGGCCTGGAACTGGCGAAGATCATACGGGCCATGGACCCGTATGTGAGCATTCCCATCGTCTTTCTTTCGGCAGAGACTAACCTCATGCAGCAGATGTCTGCCATGAGCATGGGAGGTGACGACTTCCTGACCAAGCCAATCCAGGCCGGGCATCTCATCTCGTCGGTCTCCATGCGGGCCGAACGTATGCGCATCATCCGCTCGTACATGGAAAGGGACAGCCTCACCGGTCTTCTCAACCACACGAAGACCAACGAGCAGTTGGACATCGCCATGGAGAGGGCCCGCAGACAGCATACCAGCCTTTCTTTTGCCATGATCGACATCGACAATTTCAAGGAAGTGAACGACTCTTATGGACATCCGGCCGGGGACAGGGTCATCATGAGCCTTGCCAGGCTTTTCGAGCAGCGCCTCCGCAAAACAGACGTGGTCGGCCGCTACGGCGGGGAAGAATTCGCCGTGATATTGAGCGATGCGGCCCCAGCCACCGCTGCCAAAGTTCTGGATGCCATCCGTCTCAGTTTTTCGAGGCTCAAGAACCTCGCTGATGGCCGGGAATTTTCAGTCACCTTCAGCTGCGGCATCGCTGCTTTCTCGGGTCATGGGGACGTCGCTCTGCTAAGAAGCGCTGCGGACAAGGCACTCTATGAGGCCAAACGCGGCGGCAGAAACCGCATTGTACTAAGTGCCCGCGAATAAATAACTTGCACAGTGATACAGGGCCCCGCATCCATGACGCACACCCCGCTCATTCACACTAATAGAAGCATGCTTGATGATAATGCTATAATAGGCTCTGGCAAGTCGCCGTGTGCGGAGTTCCGGATGGTCCCCGGCCTGACCAGGAACTGTAAATAAGCAACTGGAGGTTGTCATAACGGAGAAGCCGAAGTTAAGTATGTACTGGGCAGCAGCTTGTGGTGGTTGTGAGATTGCCCTTGTAAATATCAACGAAAAAATACTGGACGTGGACGCGGCCTTTGATTTCATCTTCTGCCCCTGCCTTATTGATACCAAGAAGAAAGACATTGAAGAAATGCCCGACAAGAGCATCGCCATTACCCTTTTCAACGGCGCTATACGAACAGATGAAAACCAGGAGATGGCATGTCTTTTGAGGAAGAAATCCCAGTTCCTCATTGCCTTCGGCTCATGCGCCTATGAAGGGTGCATTCCCGGTCTCGCCAATCTCTCTGAGAAAGCCGATGTCATGAAGACTGTTTACCTCGACAACGCCACCATCGACAACCCTTCCGGGATCGTCCCTCAGACCGTTACAGAGGCCCCCGAAGGCGCCCTGCGCCTTCCTGTATTTTTTGACGCTGTGAAGACCCTCTCGCAGGTGACGGACGTCGATTATTTCATTCCGGGATGCCCTCCCGAGCCTCGCCAGATATGGAACGTTGTGGAGGCGTTAATCTCGGGCAAGCCCATGCCTCCCAAGGGCAGCGTCATCGGAGCTGGAAAATCGTCGGTCTGCGAGGAATGCGACCGGATAAAAGAGGACAAGAAGATCAAAGCGTTGCGTAGAACGTACGAGTTTATTCCTGACGTGAAGCAGTGTCTCCTTGAGCAGGGATTGATCTGCATGGGCATTGCCACGCGGGACGGATGCGGCGCCCTCTGCCCTAAGGTGAATGTGCCTTGCACCGGCTGCTACGGCCCGCCCGAAGGCGTACCTGACCAGGGAGCTAAGATGGTTGGGGCGCTGGGTTCCATTATTGACATCGGTGACTTAAAGGGTCTTTCGGAAGAAGAGATTGATAAAAGGACCGACGCTATCATAGATGCGGTCCCCGATTTTGCGGGGACATTCTATAAATATACCCTGCCCGGGTCGATTCTCAGAGGCAGGTTCTCATGAAAAAAATCAGCATAGACCCCATTACAAGGCTGGAGGGACATGGGAAGATAGAGATATTCCTGAACGACGAAGGGGATGTTGCGAATACGTACTTTCAGGTGCCTGAACTCAGGGGGTTTGAACAGTTCTCTGTCGGAAGGATGGCAGAGGATATGCCGGTGATCACCAACAGGATATGCGGTGTCTGTCCTGAAGCCCATCATATGGCCTCTGTCAAGGCTTTGGACATGCTCTTCGATGTGGAGCCCCCGCCGGCCGCAAAGAAGATCAGGGAACTCGTGTACATGGCTTTTTATGTCACCGACCACACAACGCATTTCTATGCCCTGGGCGGACCGGACTTTATAGTCGGGCCCGATGCTCCTCCTTCGGAGCGTAATATCCTCGGCGTGATAAAAAAAGTCGGTCTGGATGTTGCTAGACAGGTTATCGATTGCAGGGCGAGGAACCATCACGTAATTGAGAAACTCGGCGGCAGAGGGATACATCTCGCAGCGGGTCTTCCTGGAGGATGGAGCAAGTCGGTTTCGGAAGAGGAACGGAAGGAGATTGAAGAGATCGCGAAAAAGAACATCGACTTCGCTCTCTTCTCACTTAAAATATTCGATGATATTGTTCTGAAGGACCCGGTCTATCTGGATCTCGTGGCCTCGGACATTTATCTGCATAAAACATATTACATGGGAACGGTCGATGAGAAGAACAGGGTCAATTTTTATGACGGTATGATACGAATTACAGATCCCGAAGGAAAGGAACTCGTTAAATATCATCCGAAGGATTATGCAACGCACATTGCGGAACACGTCGAGAGCTGGACGTATCTCAAGTACCCGTATATCAAGAAAATCGGCTGGAAGGGTTTTGTGGACGGCATGGACAGCGGCGTGTACGCTGCGAGCCCGCTGTCGCGGCTCAACGTATCCGACAGTATGTCCACGCCAAAGGCCCAGGAGCATTTTGAAAGAATGTACGAGACCTTCGGTTCCAGGAAGGTTGACGGCAGGTACCAGCCCATTCATCATCGTCTGGCAACACATTGGGCCAGGCTGATAGAGCTTCTTTATGCTTCCGAACACATGCTCGAACTCGCAACCGACCCTGAGATCACCTCCCCCAATGTGAGGACTATTCCCGGAAAGATCAAAGGTAAGGGCATAGGTTCAGTGGAGGCCCCCCGGGGGACGCTTACTCACGATTACGAGTCAGACGAAAGGGGAATTCTGACAAAAGTCAACTTGATCGCAGGTACGACCAATAACTATGCGCCCATGACAATGTCCATCAAGAGGGCTGCGGAAAAGCTTATCACCAAAGGCAAGGTGGTTGAAGAATCCCTCTTGAACAAGATCGAGATGGCCTTCAGGCTGTATGACCCCTGTCTTTCCTGCGCTACCCATTCCATGCCCGGAAAGATGCCCCTTACGGTGCACTTGAGAAAACCGGACGGCGAAATTATCAGGACGTTCAAGAGAGACGGACAAAGTTGAAAACAATCATCATCGGGCTCGGCAATCCCATATTATCTGATGATTCGGTGGGGGTCCTGATTGCGCGGGAGTTGAAGGAAAAAATGGACAGTGCTGGACAAAGCGATGTGGAAGTCATAGAAATGTATGCGGGAGGTATCCGTCTCATGGACGCGATGGAGGGATACGACAGGGCCGTTATAATTGATGCCATGGTAACGGGCATGGAGAGGCCCGGGACAGTGCGGCGGCTTTCGCTTTCTGATCTGGTAACCACGCGAAACACCCTTTCGGTGCACGATATGGACTTGCCTATGGCAATGGAGATGGGGAGGATGCTGGGCGTCCCCCTCCCCTCTGAGGTTGTCATCTGGGGGATTGAGGCAAAAGACGTCGAAAACTTTGGGGAGGGGCTCACAGAAGAGGTTGCGGCATCGGTGTCCCTCACCATCGAACTAATCGTAGAGGATTTGCATTTTTCGCTGCGATAGCCTCGGGTAATGCTTTTTATAAAAAAGAATAGAAAAAAGGGAACCACAGAGGTCACTGAGAAAAGAATGACTTATCATAAGCAAACGAGATTAAAGACAAAATGCATAGGTTCTCCGTTAACTCTAATCGGGTTATGACAGGAAGAAGAATGCGAGTGAAAAGTCAGAGATACAGAGAGGACTCAACAGCGAGTATTCTTTATTTGTCGTTTCTGAAGTATTTCTCTGTGTACTCTGTGGTTAATTTTTGACGATACATAGCGGCATATAGGGGGTATTTTTATGAAGATCGGCATATATTTCTGCAAGTGCGGCACTAATATCGCCGATAAAGTGGACGCTGACAAGGTGAAGGAAAACATCAGCGTCTCTTCGGGTGAGAAACATTATAAAACCGTTGATTTCCTCTGTTCAGAAGAGGGCAAGGAATTTCTTGAACGGGACATTCGTGAAAACGGTGTCGAGCGCGTGGTCATTTCCGCCTGCTCGCCCCGAGACCACGAGAGCACTTTTATGCGCGTGCTCTCGAAGGCGGGGATCAACCCATACCTCATGCAGATGGTAAATGTTCGGGAACAGGTGGCATGGGTGACAACGGACATGAAAAAAGCAACCGAAAAGACGTCGCGCTATATCAACTCGGCCATAAAGAGGGTCGTGCTGCACCATGCGCTGGAGAAGAAAGAGATCGATGCAAGTCCCGATACCCTGATCATTGGCGCCGGTCCTGCGGGACTCAAGATTGCCATGGCCCTGGCGGAAGCGGGCCGGAAGGTGGTCATTGTGGAGAAGACCCCGGTTATCGGCGGCATGCCGGTGCAGTACGAGGAAATTTTCCCCGACATGGAATGCGGACCCTGCATGCTCGAGCCGATCATGGGTGAAATCCTGCACGGCGAACACGCCGGGAACATTGAACTGCTCACCATGGCCGAAGTAGAGGATGTGGTGGGTTCATACGGCAACTTCACAGTGAAGATACGCCAGGCAGCACGCTGCGCAGACCCCCATAAATGCATCGGCTGCCACGAATGCGTCGAGCCCTGTCCGGTCTCTGCGAAAAACAGCTTCAATTGTGACCTGAGCGAGCGGAAAGCAATTTCTTTCCCCTTCGCGGGCGCCCTTCCCCACGTTCCTTATATCGACAACTCCCTCTGCCTGCGGATGAAGGGAGAGGATTGCCGGCTCTGCAAGGACGCCTGCCCCGTCGATGACGCCATTGTTTTAGACGAACAGGAAACATTCATCGAAAGGACAGTGGGCGCCATAGTCATCGCCATCGGCGCCGGCATATACGACTGCACAAAGATCCCGAACCTGGGCTACGCCACTATTCCGGATGTCTATACGGGGATTGAGTTCGAGAGAATCATGGCATCCAATGGTCCTACCGATGGTGAAATACGGACATCAAAAGGCGGGGTACCCCGGTCCCTGGCAATTGTGCACTGTGTGGGAAGTCTCGACAAGAACCACAAGGAATATTGCTCCGGCATCTGCTGCCAGTACGCGTTCAAATTCAACCATATAATCGAAGCCAAACTGCCCGGAACAAAGATCTACCATTTTTACAAAGAACTTTCCATTCCCGGTAAGGATGGGTACATGTTATATAACCACGCAAGGAACAATCCCGACGCCGTTTTCATCAGATACTCTGATATCAGGGACCTGACGGTGAAGGTAAAGAACGGGGAGAAGATCATCGAGTTCAGTGACTCCTCCGGAGCGAAGGGTTTCTCACCCGCAGACATGGTGGTACTCTGTCCCGCGGTTGTGCCATCAAAGGGAGCGGCCAAACTAGGCCATCTGCTGGAGGCTTCCGGGGACAAAGCGGGGTTCTTCGAAGAACTGCACGGAAGGATGGATTCGGCCCAGAGCAAGATAAAAGGCATTTATCTTGCTGGTTCCTGCCAGTCGCCTATGGACATCCAGAAGACCGTTAACCAGGGCATGGCGGTGGCTGGCTACATATTGTCCGGACTTGTGACGGGAAGGAAGCTCGAGATCAAACCCATCGCCGCCAACATTAATTCCGATTCGTGCTCCGGCTGCCGCGTATGTTTATCAGTATGCCCGTACAAGGCGATTTCCTTTAGTCCCGAGAAGAAGGTCTCGGTGGTAAACGAAGCCCTTTGTCAGGGCTGTGGCGCCTGCGTGGTGGCCTGCCCGTGCGGAGCTGTCACTGGCAACCACTTCACCAATGAGGAGATTATGGCCGAAATAGAAGGAGCATTGGCGTAGTTTGAGAAAAAGAAGCAATGACACAGCTGAAGCTGTGGGACCAAGTTTTTTTACTAAGTGGGGCATATATGGCAACGGATTTTGAGCCGAAAATAGTCGGATTCCTCTGCAACTGGTGCTCCTATGCCGGGGCCGACAAGGCAGGAACAGCGCAGAACCCTTATCCGCCGAACGTCAATGTGGTAAGAGTCATGTGCAGTGGCAGGGTCGATCCGCAGTTTGTAATGAACGTCTTCGAAAAAGGGGCAGACGGGGTTCTAATACTGGCTTGCCACCCGGGTGACTGCCATTATAAGGAAGGAAATTACCGGGCGGCCCAGCGATACCGAATACTTATAAAGCTGCTGGCCCAGTTAGGTATCGAAGAAGGAAGATGCCGCTTTGATTATGTTTCAGCGAGCGAAGGCGATAAATTCGTTTCGGTGATAACGGACATGGTTAATACTATTAAAAAATTGGGTCCCCTCCGCCTGGCGGGTGAAGCTAAGTGCTTCAGTTCATAAATGCGGTGTCGCACCTGGAGTGTCGATCCGCCGTGCCGGCGAGGCGCGCGACTGAGGCGTACAGTAGCGTACGGGGAAGCAGCGCAACAAAGCTGGAGCGGATGCGGGGTTCCGAAAGTCGTAGACTTTGGGGGCAGAGCGGCGCTCGAATGCAACCGTATTTATGAATTGAAGCACTAATACATCAACATGCAGCAAATAGTTGAGGGAAAAGGTTAGGTGGTGAAAGTTTCTTGCCAGACCGGCAGGATTGGCAAGGCCGGGGAAAATATTGAAGGAGGTACAGAATGGCTGTTCAGGTTCTCGAAGCGAAAGGTCTTAAATGCCCTCAGCCGACATTGAAGATTACGGCAATGGCGGTAAAGATGAAGCCGGGCGACGTGTTGGAGGCGGTTGCTGACTGCCCCACCTTTGAAAAGGATGTGCGGGACTGGTGTACCCGCTCCAAGAAAATCTTACTCTGGATGAAGGATGAACCCGGGGGCGGCAAAAGGTGCCGGATCCAGCTTTAACGGTATAGTGCAGTGACTGGTTCGGAAAATATCGACGACGCTGAAACAGGGAAAGGTCTTGAATGGCTGGAGGGAGACAGTAAGATCCTAAAGGGAATACAGGCCCTCTTTGTGAAGAACGTGCCGAGTCAAATGGAGAAACTCCGTGAGGCCATAGCAGCAAAGGACGCCTCTCAGATCGAATTGCTTTCACATTCCATAAAGGGCGCCGCAGCTATGGTGGGGGCGCTTCCCCTCAGGGATGAAGCCGGCGAGGTCGAACGGGCTGCCATGGGTGGAGACATGGAGAGGGTGCGCGTCCATTTAGAAGGTATGTCTCAGGAATTGACGAAAGTGCTTACCACCTTAGTGTCCGCGAATAAATAACTTGCACATTGATTCATCTAAGCTTCCGGTCACCCCTGTCAGGTCCTAAGTCGCAAAAATCCTCAATGCAGCTCTGTTGCAAGTGCCTTTTTTGATCAATCAGATCGGCTAAACCCTGGCCCAAATCTGAGAGTCTGAATGCACAAGTTACTCATTCGCAGACCCTTATTGACCGGCGCCTGCGCCGGAGGTCCGGGAGAAATGCTGTAAAAATACCGAGCAACGGCAGATAAGAGCACACATGATAAACGAATTCGATGCCGTAATGATCAGCGAGTTTGCCGAGTACTGCGGCGCCGATTCCAGCCATGCCGAAGGCAAGGCCAAAGAAAAGACCGGAGACAGTACCGACCTTGCCCGGAATAAGTTCCTGCGCAAACACGAGGATGGCCGAGAAGGCAGAAGCCAGGATGAATCCAATAATAAAAGCGAGGATGCCGGTCCAGGCCAGATTTGCATAGGGCAGAGCCAAAGCAAACGGCGCCGCACCCAGGATCGAAATCCAGATCACGAGCTTTCTGCCAATGCGGTCTCCGATGGGTCCGCCTAAAAGAGTGCCTGTTGCAACTGCAAACAAGAAAGCGAAAAGATGCATCTGCGCAGCTTTCACAGACAGGTGGAAATGGCTCATCAGGTAAAAAATGTAATAGCTGTTCAGGCTGGCCAGGTAAAAGAACTTAGAGAACATCAGGACCAGCAGAATCAGCATGGACAGAAAAACAGTGCGCGCCGGTAAAACCGGTTGCAACCCTTTATCAGCTGCAACTCTGTGTGAAGTCAGCGCCTGGCGCCGCTTATACCAGCCTGCCACCTGCCAGAGCACCGCTATAGCGAGCAGAGCCGCGAGTGAAAACCATGCAACGCTGCCCTGCCCGTGGGGGATAACAATCCACGCTGCCATCAGGGGGCCCATCGAGGTACCCATATTGCCGCCGACCTGGAAGATAGACTGCGCCAGCCCGTGTCGTCCACCTGATGCCATTCGGGCAACACGAGAGGACTCCGGGTGGAAGATCGATGAACCTGTCCCGACGAGTGCTGCGGCAAGGAGAATCGTATTGTAGTTCGATGCGGTCCCCAGTACCAGAAGGCCGACCAGTGTGCTACCCATTCCGAAAACCAATGAGTATGGCTTCGGATGGCGGTCGGTGTAAAGCCCGACCATCGGCTGGAGCAGAGAAGCGGTGAGCTGGTAACTCAGCGTAATCAGGCCGATCTGCGCAAAACTGAGCTGGAACCTGCCCTTGAGCAGCGGATAGATGGCAATGATCAATGACTGGATCGTGTCGTTTAGAAAATGTGAAAAGCTGATCGCGCCAAGCACTTTGAAGGCAGTGCGCTGAGTCGTCACGCTTCCTATAGTTTCTTCCATATGACCTCGAAATTCTGGTATTTTCGAATAGAGTGAACGCGAAAATAGCCGGTACGTGCCAGCTCGTTTTCGCCTTGTTCCCCCTAAATTTCCTCACAGAGAACTACCCTGTTGCGGCCTTGATTTTAGCCTTGTATAAAGCTTCATCAGCATATTTGATTCTGCAATTCAGACAAGACAGTACAGGGTAATTTTTCTTTGCGGGCGAATAGCCCGCTGTGCCAGTCCAGCTGTCTGTACGGAACATCATCTGTATTCCAGTTATATATGTGGGCTCGGCGTTACTCGCCCACCGCCGATAACCCAAGCGCCCGACTGCAGAAAAACAACCCTGTACTGTCTGAATTGCAATATTTGATTATGTCGGATGGATCCCGACTTGCATTTGCCAGTGATAACGCCCTCTTATAATAACCACCTTAATACCCCCTATATTATACATATGCATTAATTTTTAAAACACCTGCGCCACTGGTTCAACACACTATCTTCACAGGGAACATTTGAGATGATATACTTTTTATAAGCCCTCCAGGCTATAAAGAGATATGCGCTTTCTTTCACTTGCAGTGCGTGTGAGGATAGGAGTCAGGAAACACACATAAACAAAAGAGGAGGATTGGAAAGATGAAGATGCTAAATGTTCACAAAGTTGTGCTATTGGTCTTAGGTTTCATCCTTTCGCTCTCTTTGGTCACCGGCGTGTCATATGCGAAGACAAAGGGAGAAATAAACGCCAGCGTAAGGGCGGCCATGGAGCATTTTAAAAAACGCGTGAAAGGCAGCACCGCCTATCTCAAGGGCGCTAAGGGAGTACTCGTCATGCCCGGGATCACCAAGGCCGGGTTCGTGATCGGCGGAAAATACGGCCAGGGCGCGCTTATGGTCGGAGGCAAGCCGGTTGACTACTACAGCCTTGCCGAGGGGTCGGTGGGATGGCAGATCGGCGCAGAGAAGTACGATATGGTCATACTGTTCATGACCGATATGGTACTGAATAACTTCCGTAAAAGTGATAATTGGGAGGCCGGCGTAGACGCGGAGATCACGCTCATCGACATGGGAGCTGCTGTCTCTGTCGAGACACTGCGGAGCCAGCACCCTATTGCAGGCTTTATTTTCGACCAGAAGGGCCTGATGGGAGGGGTGTCTCTGAAAGGCGCTAAATTTACCAGGATACATCCCGGGTGAGGTGAGGTCCCCGGTGGGGTGACCGTCTGTGCCCCACCGGAAAGGTACTTAGTCAGGTCCGCATCAGTGCGCCGCTAAAAACGAGCCGAAACCGCAGTTGACCAAATCAACCGGGTTGCTCCGGCGAGTGTGTCTCTCCATCTTTTGGAATTGTGACCGTTATCGTGGTACCGCTATTTTGACTGCCGGCTATCCGCATTTCGCCATTGCAGATCTGTACGCGCTCCCGCATGCCCAGAAGGCCGAATGAATCGGCCTTCGACATCTGCTCCTTCGTAATCCCAACGCCATTGTCGGCAATCTCGAACAGGATGCTGTCACCCCGGTCATTTAGCGTCGCCTTGACCTTTGTCGCTTTTGCATGCCGAAGCACATTGCTCAGTGACTCCTGAAAGATCCTGAAAAGGGCGATAGAATGCTTTCCGTCAACTGTAATGTCATCTGGTACTATATTGACCTCGCATTCAATTCCGCTCCTTTTCTGGAATTCCCGGGCCTGCCACTCGATTGCCGCCCCAAGACCCAGATGGTCCAATATCGCCGGCCTCAACTCCGTGCACAGCCTTTTCACTGTATTTATAGTCGAGTTGACAAGCTGCAAATCAGCCTTAACCAGTTCCGGAAGTGTTTCAATCCCCTGGTTCGTTGCCAGTTTCTTTTCAATCACCGACAAGTCCATTTTTAAAGCTGTCAGCGTCTGCCCCAGTTCATCGTGTATTTCACGGGCAATCCAGGTCCTTTCTTCCTCCCTGGCAGATTGCAGATGGGCGGCAAGATTCCGTAATTGCTCATGGGATACCCTAAGTTCTATAATCGCCTTCATCCGTTCCAACTTCTCCGCCACCTCTTCCAAGGCCCTGCGCACCGAAGGCGCCAGCCTTGATATCCTGTCTTTCAGAACATAATCCTTCGCTCCTCGCTTGAGAGTTTCGATGGCCAGTTCTTCGCCCATCGTCCCGGAGATGAAAATAAACGGTATGCCGGGACATCTTTCTTTTGCGATAGCAAGTGCCGAAAGCCCGTCAAAGCCCGGCAGGGAATGGTCGGCAAAGATTATATCAAATCCGCCGCTGTCTATAGCCTCGATAAAATCATCGCTTGTCTCTACCCGGAATATTTTACAGGCGATCCCGTCCCGATCAAGGGCCGATTCGACGAGTTCGCAGTCGAGCGGTTCATCCTCAAGATGCAGGATCCTCAAAGGTGATTTCATCTGAAAAACCCCTTCATTGCATGCGGCCTCTTTCTTATGAGCAGGCATGCTCAGGTCTCCTTTATTTTTGGAAGGGTAAAGTAAAATGCGGCGCCTTGTTCCATAACACCTTCGGCCCGGACTCTCCAGCCATGGCGGGTAATGATTCGCCGCACAATTGAAAGTCCAATACCGTTGTCTTCGAATTCATTCGCAGTATGGAGACGCCGGAATACGCCGAAGATTTTATCCACATATTTCATTTCAAATCCTACTCCGCTTCTTTGACGGAACAATTGAAATTATTTTCATCATCCATGCATCCGATCTTGATTTCAACTGCCTTCCCCTGCTTAGTGAGCTGTTTATTTTTTTTATCACGATCTGTTGGTCCGCACAACAAACCTGTCAATAATAATATACATATTACACTAATACCTTCAAAAAAAACATTAGCAACCCCCGCTGGAACCATATCTCCAGAAATGGCCATTGCGGCTTCAAGCTCCATAATATTTCGCGGGATCAAGTGAGGATGCTATAGCCTGTCGCTGTTGATCAAGAACCTGATCCAATATTATCTGCCATAAACTCACTCTATTCCCTGCATTTTCTTCGGCAAATCACGTTTCGGGCACTACCCATCTGCTTTCCCTCACAAATTCCTCGGTATCTCAATCAACATTGACTTATCAGTCTCAGCCGCGTCGACGCGGTAATTATAAGTTTCAAGAATCCGTCTGAAACCGTTTTTCAGTTTGTCTCTTGTGAAATAAGATAACTCCTCTATATTCTGCCCGACAAAAGACTCTATAGATTCAACCGCTATACGCCCCGGAACCATAAGCTCGGCATTTTGCCTGGCCCCCGTTACAGCCCTTTCTGGTACGAGCAGAAATACTCTGTATCCACTTTCAAGATTGTGTTTGCATTTTTCATAAACACCGATCATAGGCGCCACCGTCACATGAAAGGCAGTGTCACCTATATAAAAGTCACCGGGTCTCCCCAACTGCTCATCGGCGGTGCTGTATGATTCATTGCTGACCGCTATGTCCGGAAACCTTAACTGGAGTTTAGCGCCGACGAGATGCTGGGCCACAGGTCCCTCTTTCCCGGTTTCTCTGGCCGCCGACAGCAAACCAAGAATGTTTTGCCATGTACTCATTGATGAATCGTATAACATTTTTATGCGTTCACGATTGTGAAACTCAACGACCTTTCTGACAAGTAACCGTTGCATCTCTGTCAAGATTTCATTACGTCTATCGGCGGCAAGCTTTTCGAGGTCTGCCTTCTTCAGAGCCTCAAGCATCGTCTTGATGTCGCCCCGGCCACCTCTATTTGTACGACCCCCTTCTTTGGCAAAGGGTCTTGTTTCTCCGAAACTTGCAAGAATCTTTTTCACAGCCTGCCCGCTGGCGCCGCTGATCTGCGCGCCCCCTTTTGCTGTGTGAGCTTCTATCTCAAGCCGATAATCTTCTTTTAATCTTTCCAGCACAGCCAGAGCTGCCGATATCGTACCTTTGGCTGGACCGCCGCTTGCCTTATGGACCGGCAAATGATTGTACCAGGCCTCAAACAACTCAAGCGTTTTTTTCACTATACCGCCGGGGATTTTTGCCGCCGAAAAAAGGCGTCAAAGGTCTTCCCTTCATCAGCTCGTTTACCACAGGATTCAGGTAATATTCCGCGATCCATTCGATTACAGGCACGCAGACGGCGTCACCGAAACCGAACAGCGCCTGATTCAAAGGAGCTTTAATCATAAAGTCATCGGCGCCCATCAACCGGGCGCACTCCCTGGGATTGAGAAGCCTGACAAAATATTTCCCTCTGCCAGCCTTAAAGAGTATTTGTCTGCCGCTGCCTCCGCGGGGTGTCCTCAGACATCCGGCGACGCCGTCAGTCCTCAACTCTGCCATTGATTTGTCATTGCGAATGCGTCTGAATACGGTCCCATATGAATATCGTCTTCCACGGATCATCCGCTCGGCCACCTCCCGATGTCGTGGGCTCATTTGATTCAAAAGGTATTCGGCCCGTTCAGCGCTCCACCACTCCGGGGATGTCTCATCCGGCTCATTAAGAATATCGACAAGCGAAAGATCCCTCGTCGGTGGCACGGGCAGTGTTCTGACATTCCAGTTTATATCGGTGTTTTGGAAAATAAAATCGGACAGAGCCGGGGGTCTGACCGGACTTTCATAAAAGCTCAGTTGCTCCCTGACTTCGTTTGAGGGAATGCAGTCTTCAAGGATACCGATAACAAAGAGTCGTTGCCTGCTTTGAGGCACGAACACCGCCGCGTCCAAAATAAACGCGTCCGTTGTATAACCGAGTTTATTCAGTGCGAGTAATGCCTGCCTGAAATCATTCCCTTTATGAGAGGAAAGAAACCCAGTCACATTTTCCAAAAGCACGATTGGAGGTCTTCGGCTCTTCATATTTTCAAGAGCGGCGATAAAACCCCAAAAGGCGGAGGACTCCTTCCCGCGAAGACCTTTTCTTGCCCCGGCGAGCGACAAGTCATTGCATGGAAATGAGGCTGTCGCCAGCGTAACAGACGGTATAAGTTCAGCCTTCAAGTGATGAATGTCGCCGCATACGAGATGATTGTCGGCATCCGGGAAATGGTCTCTGTACATCCCACATTTTTGAGCGTCTATGTCATTCGCAAATACTATCTGCCAACCTTTCCGTTCTAACCCTACCCGCATCAGCCCGATGCCGGCAAAAAATTCTGCAAAGGTCCTGTTTGGGACTATAGAGCAGACATCTGATTTGATTTTCTTCTTTGAGGCATCGAGGGTGATTCTGACGCAAGACTCCAAATCCTTGCCAATCTGACTCTCCCAAAAGCGGATTACCTTCCAGCCTTCATCAAGCAGCTTTTTCGTATTACCAAAATCCCTGTTCACATTACGTCTGATTTTGGTCACCCAATAATCTTTTTGTGGTGTTTCCTCAAATTGTTCCTCCAACGACGCAAGTTTTCTCTTCCTCCATTGCCCTCCATGCCAAAAATCCCCATCGATAAAAATGGCTATGCGCTCTTCAGGCAACACAATATCAGGTTTTCCTGGCAGACCATCTCCGCCGTTATTACTGAAATGCAACCCCCTGTCCTCAAGCGCCTTGCGAAGGGCGACTTCAGGCGAAGTGTCAGTGGAGCGGACTTTCCGCATGATAGATGAGATATCCCGTTTGCCGTTTTTTGGAGATGACATTGACATGGCCCGATGTAATAGATTTTACAGGATTAGTCGCCGTTAAGGAAAGAGTTATCTCTGTGAGAAAAACTTTCAAAAATACATCTTTCCTCTGTGAGCAAAAGACTGCCTGTAACAGCAAGGGGAATTAACTAAAAAAAGTACCGCAATAATAATTACTCTCACCTTGTCCCGCTTGAAATGAATAATACTCGCTCCCAGCACAGGTCGCTATAAGGAGAGAGGTCTTAAAAAGTGCACCCTACAAAGTCACAACATAACCTATGATTTTTTCCTTGTTTTTGCACTAAATACCGAAAACTTTTTCTGCACATTGTCACTTTTACAGTGAGTACATTTGATTTTTGGTTTAGCTTCAAATTCTTTAATAGATAGGAAGACAGTTATCTCATGGTTACAGTCTTTACAGACATATTCATAAGCTGGCATAACGACCTCCTTATTGTTGGATTATGTGCGGCTATGAACAATTATAGCAATATTATATCAGAATGTTAACGCTGACCTTGCTTTGTGGAAACTGGTCATGCCGGTAATATAAAAGGGGCGGGAATGATGGGGCGCCGCTAATGGAAGAACCGCTGTTGCATTAATTTAATGGGAGGTATGAAATAACCGATATATGAAGACCGATATCCAATGCATTTCAGTTATAACTATCGCCTGAAACATATTTTTCCATGCAGTGATACAAGTTGATAGATCCTCTTACACAGCCCAATATAGCGATGATGTCCCACCTCGCGGTCATGCAGCGCTTTTTGGTCAACCCATCGATTAAACTGGAAGATCTCAATAGTAAGCCATTTATGGAATATGTCAATGATGTGACAACATCCCTGATTCACCATCAAACCACAGAGGACACAGAGAAACTCATGGATTTAAGAAGACATAACATCAGATATGACTTTAATCTCTGTGCACTCTCTAGCTAACGTTCAGTTTTGTCTCTTTTC
>Ga0181533_1002290_pt1 | contig 22744 bp, 15 predicted proteins | sample PEATcosm2014_Bin_45_FD_119772 | JGI IMG/M metagenome (GOLD analysis project Ga0181533, IMG submission 119772) | Peatland microbial communities from MTU Mesocosm Facility, Houghton, MI, USA - PEATcosm2014_Bin11_60_metaG | ecosystem: Environmental > Terrestrial > Soil > Wetlands > Peat | place...
AGTTGAGCTCGTATGCCCGCAAGGCCCTGCGCCGGATGCGCCAGCGCCCCACGCTGGTGATTGCCTTCTGGCAGCAGGCAGAACTGTTTCCGTTGTAACTATATTATGCAATGCTCAATAAGTGCACCGAGCCATCGAGGCCCTTCCTCAAGGCAACTATTTCCGGAAGCAGGAGGAATCAATGGACGGCAACACGAGAAGGTCTTTCTTGAAAAAGTTGGGGATTGCCTCCGTTATGGCTACCAGGCGGATCCGTCGTGTGTTCGCGAGCAACTTAGCCACATCGGCGTTCGCCCAAGATTACGTTCCTCCGCGGGGAAACATCCGGGTGCCGGAATCGGACGATCAATGGAAAGCGGTGAAAGATTACGTTGACGAACCCGGTCCGGAATATCGACATGCTTCCGAATCCGCCTTCGAAGCGTTTCGCGATATTAAATATGGCGTGCGGATCCACTGGGGGCTGTACGCACTCAAGGAGTGGTGGGACACTAGTTGGCCATTTCTAAAATTGTCGCCTGCGGAGAAGCAAGAATATCAGGAACAATACAAAACTTGGAATCCCACAGGGTTCAACGCCGATGAATGGATGAAGTTCTTCAAAGAGAATGGGATGAAGATGTTTGCCATCACTTGCAATCATCACGAAGGCTTCTCCATGTACGACACGAAAAGAAGAGTAACGAGCCGTGTTGACTGGACGGCACCGGGAGGACCCAAACTTGAGAATTGCGACCTGGCTTACAGCATTATGGAGACGCCGTTCAAGCGAGACGTGGTAAGAGAAGTGTGCGATGCAGGTCGCAGGCATGGGCTGAAGATTGATCTCTACTTTTCTCATCCGAACTGGTACGACGCAGACTTTCGTCCCTATTGCAGACATCCCCTTCAGCCAGGGTTGTATGGTATTCCGGATCCTACGCAAGCAGAACAAACGCGGATGATGGCGCATCATCGTCAGCAACTTACGGAGGTGCTGACGAACTACGGCAAGATCGATATGGTGTGTCTGGACATGTGGCTGGGGAAAGAGGTGTGGCCTCAATTGCGAGAGACGATGTTGACACTCCGTAAGCTTCAGCCGGATGTAATGTTTCGCGCACGCGGCATCGGGAATTACGGTGACTACTACACACCCGAACGATATGTGCCTGGTGGAAAAGGAACGACGGACATACCCTGGTTCGTGATCTATCCGTTGGGCCGCGGTTTTTCTTATGGCGGCGCCGATGACCATTTCAAGGGCAGTAGGTGGGTCATCCAAAATCTTGCCGACACCGTGGCGAAGGGCGGCAATTTCATGGTCGGTATCGGCCCAGACCGCAACGGCAGGTTCAGTCCCACGGCGATGAGTCAACTGGAGGAAGTCGGCCAATGGCTGAAGGTAAATGGCGAAGCGATTTACGAAACGAGGCCGCGACCGGGTGATTTGTGGAAAGAGGGTGAAGACGTTTCCTTTGCCGAATCCCGGCCCGAAAATGGCGAACAGCCTGCTGTAACCAGCGAAAATGGCCCGATTCGTTTTACTCGCCGCAAGGATGGACGAGCGCTGTACGCCATCTGTTTGCAATGGCCTGGTCCAACGCTAAGGTTGAGGACCGTCCGGGCAGCCCATAGTGCCAAGATCACCCTGCTCGGTGTGAACCAATCATTGAAATGGCACGACGATACCTCTGGAGGACTGGTTATCGAGACTCCGAGTGCACTTCAAGATGAAGCGAAACGGCCTTGCAAAGTGGCATGGACCTTCAGAATTGAAGGCGAACAGGCGTAGTGCGGATCGTTCGGGAAGCTCTCCAATCAGGCGGTTCAGTTGCTCGGGAGTACGAAGTTCCCGTTTAGGCCGGCAGTAACCGTGGTTTCTTTAGGCGATTAAGCGGTTTTTCCGCTGTCGGCACTAGTCAGGGAGTGTTTGCCATCGCGAATGGACACTAGAAGCTATCTGGCTCTGTTGACATCCTGAAGCACTAAGAGACGTGCTACAGGCGATAAAGATTGTACGTCAAACCCAACAGCAGGGCTTGGCGGCGCTGCGTAAGCAGACAGCGACCAGGAGCGCGGCACGACAGTTTGCGTTTGGCAACGGAGAAAACAGTTTCAATCAGCGAGCGACGGCAGTATTTCTGACGAGGAAAATGGTTTCGCATCTGGGCACGAACGCCGTGAAGGGTCCAGGTCTTTTTCCCGCGCTTGGCGGGGATGACGCTCAGAGCATGCAGCTGCTGGCGGACGAAAGTGTGGTTACGCTCGGAGTCGAACTCGGCATCGGCCAACACGCAGCCGATCGGAGTGTGGGCATGGGCTTGAGCGACCAATCCGGGCAAGTTGGCACAATCGTTCCAAGGGGCCTGACCGTGCCGACTGCGCCAAGATGAGCTGCCGCTTCAGGTCCACCACGGCCAGCCATTTCAACCAGTGCCGCCAAGGCAACGGTTGTTGGGTGTGGTGATACATGCGGCGCACGAAGAAGGTGCTGACCGCGCCTTGGGCAAGCCCCGTCGCATCCACCGCCACCTGGGCGCGGCGTCGCGGACTGGGCGGCGCCATGCGATGAACCACTTCGTTCAAGGCGCGAGTGATGGCGGCTTCGTCCAGCCGCCGCAAGAAACGATACAAAGTCGTGTAGTCGGGAACCGAGCGAAGCCGCAGAGCACGGCGCAGTTCCGAGTGTTCGGCCAGCCGCACTTCGGCTTCCCGGTAGGTCCAGTCCTCGTAGCGCATGAGGCACAAGATAGCCAACAACTGCGGCTGCGTGAACTGGTGTTTGCTAAAACGCTGTGCGATACCGCGGCACGGTGGCGGTGGCTACGTCCAAGGCCACCTGCGCGAAGCGCACCAAACCCACTTCAGCCATGGCCAGTTGCGAGTTTCGCCGGAGCTGATCGCAGCATAACCCGGTTTCGCTCCTGTCAGTGCGAAGTGGAACTTAGGATGTCAACAGAGCCAATGGCTTCTAAACGATACCCGCATGAGCAGAGTTGCTGTAGGAATTGTGTGAATCTTGCTAAAATGAGCGTGCTCGTTGTTTTTCGTCGAAGGACAACATGACACCGCTTGTCGCGCATAGGGCAACTTCAGTACCGACTCGACGCAACACACCGGCCGATAGCCGGATTACGGCCAAAATACTCGAAAAGATCAAACGCCTTATCTCCACTGGGACCATTGCACCAGGAGGAAAATTCCCCCCTGAACGTGAACTGGCGAAAGAGTTTGGGGTAAACCGCGCTTCATTGCGCCAGGCGCTTAAAGTGCTTGAGATCATAGGAGTGTTGACCCAGAGGGTGGGCGATGGGACGTACCTCAGCGCCAGCGCCGAATCGACTCTTAAAGAGCCGCTTGATTTTCTGGTCCTCTTGGACGACCTTTCCCATCATGAGCTGTTGGAGACACGGATGATCGTCGAACCGGAGCTCGCGGCCCGAGCAGCTCAGCGTGCCACCGCCGAGGACCTGATCGGGCTCCGAAAGGCGATTGTTGCAATGGAGCATTGCCGGACGAACCAAGAGAGGTTGGATGCGGACCTTGCATTCCATGAGTGTATTTTTCGCGCCAGCGGCAATCGTATCTGTCATTTGTTGTTTAGAGTGATCCACCGCAACTTGCTGACCAGCATGGCACAACTGTCCCCGCGCGTGCCCCTCGACCGGCCGCTGATTTTTCACAAGCGAATCTATGCGGCGATTCAGGAGCGAAATTCGGAAGAAGCACGCCGCCAGATGCTGGACCACATTGCCGACACTAAAGCACTCCTGGCGTCTGCATCGAAGTACCCTGCTAAGGAATGACATCTGACGGAAGCTACCCATACCTCTAATACTCGCCTCATTTCCGGTACATGGTACTTGGCTCCGGCATTGCCAACCAGGGTGCTGTGCTTCTTTACAGGTCGAAAGACTGAAAGACTTGCCCTCCCCGCTACACTGAAAAGCATGTGGGGCGAACAAAAACCGGAGACGGTCTTATTATCCCTGGACCAAAGATTGAAGGCAGGTCAATCGGTCGTGCCATTCCGGTAGTCCCGGTGGATATGTGTTCGAAGAAAGACTGACCGGTATCGGCGTTTTTGCTTGGTGCCCCCTTCGCGGATATGCGTCCCCACCCACGGTCCTCTGCTGGCAAAACCACCACGAATCGCGCCTTCGGAGAGCCTCAAGGACGAATACTCCCGCCCAACGCGAATTTTCTTGACAATCATGGAGACCCTGAGATAAAACCTAGCGGATATTGGTCCAACCACTTGGCCAAACTTCTAGGAGGTCCCATGGAGCGCCTAACAGCAGTTTCGATGGCTCTCGTCCTCGGTCTGTTCATCTCGGCTTATCGGAGCTTTGGTCAGACGCCAACGGGCGGAGTCAATGGCGTTGTTACAGACTCCTCGGGCGCCGCAATTCCGAGCGCCACACTGACTCTTACCAATCCGGCAACCGGGATTGTGACTACCGCCGTGACGAACGCAAGCGGAGTCTACGCTTTCGTGAATGTTGCACCGGCTCTTTACAGTCTCAAAGCAGAAAAATCCGGTTTCAAAGCGACCTCGGTAGCTGCCTTCAGGGTAGATGTCAATGGGACTGTAACGTTGAATATGACTCTTTCTGTGGGGCAGGTTTCGGAAACAGTGCAAGTAACCGGCGAAGCTCCCTTGCTCCAAGCCTCCACATCTGAATTGGGCACGGTCATAGGAACGGAGGCCGTCCAGGACTTGCCGATCAATGGCCGGAACTTCACCGAAATGACTATGCTGGTTCCCGGCGTCTCACCAGTGAACACTGCGCAAGAATGGGGCAGCACGGTCGCTCTCCCTGGTTCCGCCTGGATCAAGCCAAGCGTTGATGGGCAATGGAGTAGAAGCAATCTGTATTTGATGGATGGCATTATCAACACCGAAGGCGAGACCGCCGGTTACAGTATTCTGCCCAGCCTCGATGCGATTCAAGAATTCAGTGTTGATACACACAATGATAAAGGTGAATACGGCTTGGTCATGGGCGGCACGGTCAATCTCGCGACGAAGTCCGGGACTAACACGCTTCACGGCTCAGCGTTCGAGTACCTGCGCAACCAGATTTTCGACGCACGGAACCCCTTTACCGATATAAGCACCGACAGTGCAGGAAACATTATCCCCATCCCTCCTGCGACATTTCGCCAGAATCAGTTCGGCGTTACTCTGGGTGGACCCATTTACATCCCTAAACTCTACAATGGCAAGAACAAACTTTTCTTCTTCTTCAGTTATGATGCCTGGCGGTATTCGTCAGCAGCAAAATCGCTCTATCACGTCCCCACAACGGCTGAACTCGGTGGAGATTTTTCAGCGTGGCCGGTTCAGATATACGATCCCGCAACTACGCGTCCGGATCCGGCGAACCCGGGAGAATACCTACGCGATCCGTTTCCTGGCAATATCATCCCGAGTAACCGAATCAGCGCAATGATGGTGAACACGTTTACGGCTTTGTACGACACTCCTAACATTCCCACCGAAAGTTATGAAAATGGCTTCAACAATGTGATCAATAACCGGCCGGACGTAAACAATGCCAATGCGTTTGAGGGAAGGATCGATTATCAGGCCACGTCAAAGGCGCGCCTGTTCTTCCGGGTGAATCATTTTAGTCAATGGGACCTCACGGCCGACACCCTCAAGAACGGCGGCTTCGACTATCACACGCCCAATCAACTATCTCTGGGCTGGGATCAGACATTCAGCCCTAATACTCTTCTCACGACGCGCGTGTCAACGACAGGCACTCCCTGGACTCGGAGTCCAGAACATCCCGTGTCCGCATCGCAGTGGGCCAGCCTCGGTTGGACTCAAATTAACCGATACGGAGGCCAGATTTTGATAAACACCCCTGGCCTCGGGCCAACCGGAATTGAGGGTGACCCGTACAGTATCGCTTCAGAGCGGAATTACCAGTTGTCTCAGGATTTCAGCTGGGTAAGAAAGAATCACCAGCTGAAATTCGGATATCTGTTCTTTCGTCAGCACTGGTGGGGTTCTGATCCCTACGCCGGAGTGGATTACTTAACCGACCAGACCGCCGATCCGGAGCAGACTGGTGGAGTGATATCAGGGATCGGCCTTGCTTCCGCCTTGCTCGGAGTTCCGAATGACACGTTCGGTTCGGACCAGTACTACAACCAGAAGTACAACACCTGGGGCTTTTATGGTCAGGACCAGTGGAAAGTGAAGCGGAACCTGACAGTGAACTACTCGCTGCGCTGGGAGTTTGTTGATCCTCCGAACTACATCAAGGTCACGCCCGGCGACTTCGATTTTGCCACGGGAGATTACTGGATAGGAGGCACAGCCCTGCCCCCAGCGTGTGGAACGCCTGCAATTCCACCGTGCATCCCGGGCGGAGACTTGTCGGCCCTTCCCGGGGGCAATCACATCATTCTTGCACCACGTCCAAACATTAAAGCGCCTCACCGGAAGAATTTTGAGCCGCGCGTGGGATTTGCCTGGCAATTTATGCCCAAGACACTGCTACGCGCCGGCGCTGGTGTTACCTATGACATCTTCTCCGGGATTACTCAGGAGAACAATAATATCCAGGCGCTGTGGCCGAATAACAATTATGGTTTCGCAGTTTACAATCAAATAGGACAGCCGGTAACCACAATCGATGCTGCTGAAGGGCAGGGCCTCGATTTCGGGCCGGATCCCACAGGTCCTTGGAATTCGGTGCAGTCTAACTATACTATGGATCCCAACAAGAAACCCCCTTACTCGATTCAGTACAACGTACAACTCCAGCGTGAGTTCACACCGGACCTCACGCTGTCAGCGGCCTATAGCGGAAGTATCACTCGGAGATTGGACTACGGCTATTTCGCTAACGCTGCTACCACGCCTGGACCAGGGTCCGCTGACCAGGTGAATGCTTTGCGCCCGTTCCCATACGTCGGAGGCCCGTTTCCCTATAGCTTTGACACTGGCCGCGCCAGCTACAACTCACTGCAGGTTGAACTAAACCGCCGCTTCAGGCGGGGATTGATGCTACTCGTTGCCTATACGTGGTCGAAATCGATTGATAACGGCGCCAGCGGCTGGTTTGGCTCTGAAAATGGTGCCAGCGGCACCTCGTCCATTCAGAATGAGTACGACATGAAGTCCAACCGCAGCGTTTCTAGCTACAACGTACCTCAGAATCTCGTGGTCAGTGGCAGCTATGAATTGCCTGTTGGGAGCGGGAAACGATGGCTCTCCAGCGGGCCACTTTCTTGGGTGCTCGGCAATTGGCGGACCGATGTTATCCAGGCGATTCATTCGGGGGCGCCGTGGAATCCGTACATCGACGGCGACTTGGCCAACGTGGGAAGGTTTGATTCGTATGAGCGACCTAATCTTATCGGCGACCCAAACCCTGCACATCGTACCATCCACGAGTGGGTCAATCCTGCGGCCTTCGGCATTCCTCAGTTCGAGTATGGAGATTTGGGCCGAAACGTATTCCGGAGCGCACCCGTGTTTGAGACCGACTTCACCTTGGCTAAGGTGTTCCCAATCACGGAACAGATGCACCTTGAATTCAGGGCCGAGGCATTCAATGTGTTTAATATGATGAATTACGGCGTTCCCGACCTGGATATGAGCGATCCAACCTTCAGTCAGATCACTTCCCTTGCGACCACTCCGCGACAGTTGCAACTGAGTCTTCGGCTTAATTTCTGATTCCTCATGCCATCGAGCGGTTGCTGTTCGCAGCAGCCGCTCGACCTCTGAATGGCTGACAGGCGGAGAAGGCTGCATGGAGTAGCCCCCATTTCGAAACAGAACCTTTTGTCGTGACCAAAGATCACATACGTGGAGACGGAAGCATAGGGGAGACATCTGACGCGGCGCATGTTTGGAAGCATGCTGCAGCGGATTCTGGCTTTGCCGCTGCCAGCCGGATAGGCGCGGCAGCCAAGCCAAACCAATCTGGACGGCGGCGGGGAGTTGACGGGAAGGTGTCCGTGAAATTGCTTCGAAGTGGGACAAATGCTGGCTTTTTGGTTCGGACAGAGGCCCTGCCGAGCACGCGCGGGTCTTCGCCCTTGGAACGAATACAAGAATGCACGAAAGATTGCGAGCCGGACAATCGGGGGTATATTCTTTCGTGGCCGAGAAGGCAAAATGGAAATTCCTGCTGAACCTAGCTCTGATCCATGTCAACTCAGGTGACACGTGGAAAGAGCATGACATACTGGGCGAATACCTCCTCACGCAACGGGACAGTCCCGACGTTTGAGACTGATTGAAAGAGATAGACGGAAGAAAATGAACGGGCTTCTCTCCAGAGGCGTTGTGATCCGCATTCCTTCCTTAATGGTCCTGCTCGCCATCTGGATCGGGGGGGGCTCCCTTGGTCAATCGGAACAGCAAATAGTGAGTATCACGGGAAGAGTGAGAGGCGCTCGAGAGCAAGCCCTGCCCGGCGCGAGCGTCACTCTATCGAGAGCCGAAGATGGCGTAAGGCTCAAGATCACCTCAACCGACTCAGACGGCATATATCGTTTTGTTGGCATCGTCTGTGGTCGGTATCGGTTGTCGGCCACGATGACAGGCTATAAAGAATCGGCACCTGACCTGATCAATCTTGCTGATAGAACAGTCGTCGTAGACTTCAACCTCCTGCCTATCTCGCTGTCGAGCCCAACCACCGGAGGCTCTACGGGCAAGAGCAGTAGCCACAGCAGTCCTCCGTCGTTCCGCGTTACCGGTATCGAGGACACGACCGCTCCAAGTGGGTACTCTGCAGGAGCTAGCGCAGAAGACACTGCCCTTGTCATGGCTCGAGTGAGCAGGTTGGATGATGAAGGCCTTTCCCTAATACCTCCTGCCGAAACTATTCCGGACTGTAACCAAGAGAGTGCCCTTCTAAAGGCGGCGCAAACAAATTCTGAGAGCTTCGACTCGAATTACAAGCTTGGCGTTTTCTATTTTGAACACGGCGACATGATCCAGAGTATTCATTACCTCAACTTGGCGTCCGATATCAAGCCACATGATGCCAATAACGCACGCTGGCTATCACTGGCATGTGTCCGAACCAATCAATTCCCGAAAGCCATCGACTTGATCCAGCATCTCGTTAAGCAAAGTCCTAGAGATCCAGTGCTAAATCTGCTCCTGGCCCGGATATACGATGCGTCGGGTGACCGGCCAAAGGCTATTGCACAGTATTTGTTGGCCGCAAGTCTGGATGATGGAGAAGAGAATGTCTTCGCATCCGGCATGGGCTTAGTTTCGCTCGGAGCCGCAGAAGAAGCAGGGCATGTGTTCTCTGAAGGCACCAGCCACAACCCAGCCTCTCCCGAGATGTGGATGGGGCTGGGGATCACGCAGAGTTTGAGACAGCAAAAAGCTGGATCTGCGCGATCTCTGATCCGAGCCGCCGATCTTGGTCCGGAATACCTGCCGACCTACCTTTTTCTTGCGACCTTGTCCGGAACATCGATTGAAACAGACTCCGAAATTCGAAAGCGGCTTGAGGTCCTCGTTGCCTCAAATCCGGAGAGCGCCGAAGCGCACTACGACTACGCACTTGCGCTTTGGAAGCATATGGGGCTGGACGCTTCCGCGCAGTTGGATGCTCAAATTGAAGCGCAACTCAGACTTGCAATTGCGAAGGATCCGGCGTTTGCTATCGCGCATCTCAAGCTCGGGGCGGTGTACGAGGAAACAGGTGACTATGCTCGGGCGACAATTGAACTACAGCGTGCCGTGCAACTTGATCCAGAAAATGCTTCAGCGCACTATCGCCTGGCGCAAGCCTATCGACGAAATAACCAGGCAGCACTGGCCGACCTTGAGCTGGCAAAATTCAAGGAGATGCATTCTGAGCCGCTGAAAGAAGACGACACCACAGAAGAGGGTCTGCGCGCATTTACCGCACGGCTTGCGCGGGAACTGCCCCTTGCGACCCCGTGTCATCTACCGCAATAAACTTATGAAAGACTTTACCCCACCGTCCCAGGAGCACTCTGCTTTGGGCAATGACCGAAGGTCGCGCCAGGACCGGATGCCCTCGCGCCGCGAATTCTTGAGGTGGTGCAGCAGCGTATCTGCCCTCTGGCTCCCCGCAAGCTACACGGCGGCGCCCCTGGTCATTGGCCAGGTACCAGATCCCCAACAGCAGAGCCCGCTGTCCACCCCACTGGACTATCGCCTTACTCCTCACTACCCCGAGGGAGTGCCGCTCGATGACGTGATGCGGAGAGTTCACTCGGAGCTGGACGTCTTTCCCACTGAGAAGTACGCAGAAGAGATTGAAGCCATTCTCGCCCGCTGGGGCGAGGCTTTACGCCAGCCCACCCCTGATTTTGAGCCACTTGAAGGTTCACTCTCGCCAGAGCTAATGGCCTCTCCCCTCGTAGCCTCTGATGTCAAGAAGATCCGTTCGGGCCCACCCCTTGAGGTTTGTCGACTTCTCTTTCCAAGCGGTCAAAGCCTGCGTCGCGACTCACTCGTCGTGCAACTCCGCACGCTGTTGGGTCCCTCAGACCAACTTCTGGTGGCAGAATTCAAGATACCCTCCCTCTCTGTGATTTCTTCGTCGCCCCTCGTGGCCCAGACCCACGTGTGTTACGACTGGGTCTTGACGGGATCGGATTTCCACCGCGAAGAGCGGCTCGGGGAGTGGAGTATCAAATGGGGCCAGGAGCCCGGTGGCGAGTGGCGGGTACTGGAATGGCAAGTGCTCGGCGAACAGCGTTGCCGCACTTCGAGCGCGGCGTTTGTGGACATCACTTCGCAAGCGTTCGATAGCAATGCGTCGTACAGCGGGCAGCTCCTGCACGGAACGGACTACTGGCGGACGGTCCTCGACGGTGCGTCGGGTATCGACATCTATGGAAGTGTCGGCGTCGCCTGCGGGGACATCGACAACGATGGTTTCGATGATCTCTACGTGTGCCAGCCGTCTGGGCTCCCCAACCGTCTCTACCGCAATCGGGGTGATGGGACCTTCGAGGACATCACGGAAGTGGCTGGTATCGGCGTGCTCGACGCCACCCCTTGTGCGCTGTTTGCTGACGTGGACAACGACGGTTATCAGGACCTCCTCGTAGTGCGAGTAACGGGGCCTCTACTCTTTCTCAACCAGCGAAACGGAACCTTCCGGCTGAAATCTGATGCCTTCCGGTTCGCGGAAGAGCCTCAAGGCGCATTTACAGGTGCGGCCTTCGGAGACTACGACCGCGATAGATGGCTCGATGTGTACTTCTGTCTTTACAGCTACTATAAAGGCCTCAGCCAAAATCAATACCCGATGCCTTACTACGATGCTCAAAACGGACCGCCCAATTTTCTGTTCCGCAATAACCGCGATCAGACTTTCACTGACGTAACCGCCCGAGCCGGTCTCAACCAGAACAACAACCGCTACAGTTTTGATTGTCATTGGGCCGACTACGATAATGACGGCTGGCCCGACCTTTACGTTGTGAATGACTTCGGGCGGAAAAACCTCTACCACAACAACGGCAACGGGACTTTCACGGATGTAGCCGATAATGCTGGAGTCTCAGATATTGGGCCCGGGATGAGCGCGTGCTGGTTCGACTACGACAATGACGGCTGGCTCGATCTCTATGTCTCTAACATGTGGGAGGCGCCAGGCCTGCGTCTTACCATGCAGGAGGCCTTTTCCAAGCAGATGCCGCGCGACATCCTCGCGCTTTACCGCCGATTCGCCAGGGGCAATTCGCTATACCGGAACCTCAAGAACGGAAAGTTCGAGGATCGCAGCGTATTTGCTGGGACTGAGCAGAGCGGCTGGTCTTGGTCGAATCATGCCTGGGATTTCGACCATGATGGTTACCCGGACTTGTACATCGCCAACGGCCTGATCTCCGGCCCCCGTAAGCAGGAGTTGCAGAGCTTCTTCTGGCGGCAAGCTGTTGCACAGTCGTTTCCTACTGGCCGCGCTTCAGGCTACCAGAGAGGTTGGAGCGCGATCAACGAGTTGATCCGTTCGGACGGCACTTGGGGAGGTTATCAGAGAAACGTCTTTTACCTGAACAACCATGATGGGACGTTTACCTCCTGCGCGGGAGCACTGGGACTGGACTTTATCGACGACAGCCAAGCCTTTGCCCTTGCTGACTACGACCACGACGGGCGGCTTGAAGCCTTCCTGACGAATCGCACTGGGCCACAACTCCGGCTTCTGCGCTGTGAAACGCAGGATCTCGGGCACTCTATCGCCTTTCGCCTGCGCGGCACTAAGAGCAACCGGGATGCGATCGGGGCGGTCATAAGCTTGGAAACGGAACAAGGAACTCAGACCAGGCTTCTGCAAGCGGGCACAGGGTTTTGCTCACAACATTCGAAGGAGATTTTTTTTGGACTGGGAAAAGGCGCTGTTCCGGTTCACGCGCGGATCCGCTGGCCGAGTGGGCTGCTCCAGGAATTTCGAAGCCTGCCTGTGAATCATCGGATCGAAATTGAGGAGGGTTCTGAGCGGTTTCACGCCGAACCCTTTCGGCTCCTTTCGGGGCAATCTACTCTTCATCCTGAGCCTCAGCAAAGCTCGCCCCTGCCAACTGCATGCGAGACCTGGTTGCTCGACCCGGTGGCTGCTCCGGACTTCGAACTGCCGGATATCATGGGTCGCAAACACACTCTTGCTGAGTTCCGAAGGCATCGGGTTTTGTTGAGTTTCTGGGCTTTGGAAAGTCCTGCTAGCCTGAAGGTCCTGGAGGTCTTCGAGCGGCATCAGATCAAGTGGGCGGGCGAGGGGCTTCATCTCATAGCTGTGAACGTTGACGAGCCGGTGGCGGCGGACAAGGTCCGGGCTTTCGTCCAGGAGAAGGAGCTCTCGTTCATCACTGTGCTCGGTTCGGTGGACATGGCGGGTGTCTACAATGTTCTTTACCGCTATATGTTCGCCCGGCGGAGGGACTTGGGAATTCCGACATCTTTCTTGATTGACGAAAAAGGGGATATTGTCAAGGTCTACCAGGGAACCCTCAGCCCGGGCCACGTCTCGGACGACTTGTACCGCATCCCAAAGTCCCCGGAAGAGCGGGCGCGCAGGGGACTCCCATTTCAGGGCATTTCTTTCGAGGGAGGATTTCGTCGCGACAACCTTGCTTATGGGATCGCGTTCTACCAGAGAGGTTACCGGGACCAAGCTCTGAAGCTATTCCAGCTCGCTGTCCGCGACAACCCTAACGACGCTGGGGCCCAATACAACCTTGGAACGTTGCTTCTAATGAAGGGAATGCCTGCCGCAGCTCGCGAGCCCCTGGAGCGAGCCCTCCAAATCCGACCCATCTACCCTGAGGCTGAGATTAACCTGGGAATAATTGCGGCGCAGGAGGGGCGGCCGGAGGAAGCCCAACATTATTTCGAGGCAGCGATTCGGCAAAAGCCCAACGACACGGGCGCACTGATGAGCCTTGGAACCCTATATCGGCTACAAGGTCGGTTCGCTGAGGCGCAGGGGCCTCTTGAGCAGGCTCTTCGATCCGATCCGGAGGACCCAAAGGCAAACTACGAACTGGGGATGCTCTTTGTCCAAAAAGGAGATGCCGAGCGAGCCCGCCAATACTTGCAAGCAGCATTGAGATTGCGCCCAAATTTCCCTGAAGCTCTCAACGACATGGGGATTGTTTATTGGCGGACCCAGGATCTTGAAGATGCTATTAGAGCATTTCAAGAATGCATTCGAGTATCACCCGATTTCGACCAACCCTACCTGAACCTCGCCGAGCTCTACGTTGCCACGGGCAAGCGAGCCCTCGCTCGGGAGATCCTTCAACAACTCCTAGCACGAGTCCCAGAACATTCCATTGCGCGCAAAGCGCTCGAGGAGTTGATGCAGTAGCTCGTTGCTCTACCTCGGTGGCATACCACACGGGGCCTATTATAGATGCGCATCTCTATGAAGACCTGGAGAGTCTAGCAGGAGTGAATCAGTGAATCCCTGGTTTCGCAGCTCTGGCTTCTGTCCGCTGTGCGAAACCGCTTATCCGAATTAACATCAAAGCAAGGACACTGATCGAGGATCGAGGCTGGCCTGACGCTTTTTTCAGCGCGGAGCATCCCATGCGTCCCAGTGCCACCGCAGAGCACGTCGGTGGAATTACGAATTTCCGACGATCCGCATAGCGTTGCTCCCTTGAGAAAATTGTACTTTCGACAACCTAGACCTCACATGAAGACTACAGCGAGTTTCTTGCACTCAGCAGACCTGGCGGGGCCACCGAAGAAATCTCGTAGCCCAGCTGACGGCGATTCAGGAGCGAAATTCGGAAGAAGCACGCCGCCAGATGCTGGATCACATCGCCGATACCAAAGCGCTCCCGACCTCGACAACCAAGTAAGGATTGCCATATACCTGTGAGTGACATCGAAGCAGAATGTATTGCATCGTTCGCTACCAGACGCCACAATGGATGATCCAATCGCGCTGGAGGCATACCTCGGTATGCCTCGACTCGAGCTGTGAACACGATTACTTAAGCGCATGCGAGTATCTAAATTCTCCTGCCGCTTGACTTTTCAAATAACCAGTGTACGATTTGGTTCGTCCATTGTGCTCCTATGAAACGTCGAGAGTTCTTGAAACTTAGTGCGAGCGCAGCTCTGGCTGGCGTTTACAGCCAAGGCGAACTTCTGAAGGCGGCGGCCGCGCCGGAGTTGGGCGAAGCCGCAACTTTCTATGTTTCTTCTTCCGGGAGTGACAACGGCCCGGGGACCAAGAAACTGCCCTTCGCAACTCTTCATCGCGCACAAGAGGCTGTTCGGCAATCACGAAACGGCACCTCTCCGGTCAGAGTCCTGGTCAGGGAAGGCACCTACTACTTGGACAGGCCGCTGACTTTCGGTCCCGACGATTCCGGCAGCAAGGAAGCGCCGATCATGTACGCCGCATATCCCGGGGAGCGCGTGACAATCAGCGGCGGACGCAAGCTCACGTGCAACTGGGACCCGTACAAGAACGGCATCATGATGGCTTCAGTTCCGCCAGGGCTGCAGTTCTCCCAGCTTTTCATCAACCGCAAACGCCAGATTCGCGCCCGGTATCCGAATTACGATCCGTCGAATCCGGGGAAGTCGGGATATGTTCAGGCGGCAGGTCCGATCCCCGCCGGTGCCGTGAACCCCTACGCTGATGCGGACGACGACATGACATTTTCCACCCAGGCCCCCAGGGGCATACGATTTGACCCCGCCACGTTTACAAAACAAGAGTGGGCAAATCCACAGGAAGCGGAGATCCACATTTTCCAAGCTGCCTACTGGGGAAACCTGCAATGGAAAATCAAGGGTATAGATTTCAGCACCGATTCAATCTGGTTCGGCGATGGCGGGCAACAGATGGGCGCCAAGTGGAGCCATCATCCCGCGGTTCTTAATGAAGGCTCACGTTTTTTCATCGACAACGTATTCGAGGAGTTGGACGCGCCTGGCGAGTGGTTCCTGGACAAACAAAAGAGCACTCTTTACTACTATCCGGAGCAAGGCGCTGACTTGCGAAGTGCACTCGTGGAAGTGCCTCTTCTTGAGCACGCGATACAGTTCACAGGCACACAGTCCGATCCTGTGCAACATTTGTATTTGCGTGGTTTCCGCATTACGCACACCGCCACGACTTACCTCAAAGGCTATGAGGTCCCGTCGCTGAGCGATTGGGCGATTCATCGTGGAGGTTCAGTCTTTGCCGAAGGTGCCCGCAACTGCTCAATTGAGGCCTGCTGGTTTGACGCTGTTGGGGGGAATGCCATTTTCGTCAACAATCACAATCGTGACTTTTCGGTGGTCGGCTGCAAGTTTACGGAAACAGGCGATAGCGCGATCTGCTTTGTGGGTGACCTGGAGAAAACGAACGGTACACAGCGTGCTTTCCCGTATGAGTGTCAGGTAAGCAACAATCTGATTCATGATTGTGGTTTTTACGGAAAGCAGATTGCGGGCGTTTACATCTCCCGCGCCAAGCGAATCACGGTCAGCCACAACTTGATTTACAACATGCCCCGGGCGGCTATCTGCATCGGCGATGGCACGTGGGGCGGGCACGTCATCGAATACAACCAAACTCACGACACGGTGCGCGAGACCAGTGACCACGGTCCTTTCAACGCCTGGGGCAGAGATCGCGGTTGGGCCTTAGCCCAGTCCCACGCTCCCTATACCTCGGACCGCAGCCTTGATGTCTGGGAAGCGCTCGTCGATGCCATGGAACCTGTGATCGTTCGCAACAACTTCTTCGATGAAAGGTCGGGTTGGGGGCTCGATCTGGATGACGGTGCCACGAACTACGAGATCTACAACAACATCTCAGTAGGTGGCATCAGCATGAAGCTCCGTGAGGGAGCGTATCGGAAGGTCTACAACAACATCTGGTACTTGTCGAAAGGAGCACCGTGCTTCCACGTTGGGAACAACTATAACCACGACCAGTACTTTAACAACATCACAGTCATGGACGCCGGAAGCACCAAATGGCCGGATGGATGGCCGTGGTGGCCGCAAATGTTTTACTCGGTGATTGCCCCTCCGGCTGTTGGACCGTGGCTCGAAAAAATCGATAACAACTGTTTCTATTGTTCCGGTGGAGAATTCCAGGCGGTAGTAGATCAGTTACGCTCTGAAGACGGCAGACGCAATCCGAAACGCTACAACTTGGAAGAATGGCAGAAGCTAGGCTTCGATGAGCACTCCATGTTTGCCGATCCACTTTTCGTCGACCCCGAAAAACGCGATTTCCAAGTGCGCTCTGAATCGCCGGCGCTGAAGATGGGCTTCAAGAACTTCGACATGGGCAAATGGGGATTGACCGCGGAATTTCCCGAGCAGTGGCGCGAATCAACAGGTTAGGAACTCAAAGAGGGACACATGAGAAAACTCGCAATTGCAGCAATATTCACTGTTGCCGCTCTGTTGGCCGCAGTATGTGCCAAAACGGAAAACTCACACGCACAGCGCATCGGCATGGTAATCGAGATAAAAGCCGATCAGATCAGCGCATATGAGGCCCTGCACGCCGCATCCAACCCTGGAGTTCGTGATTTGCTCCAGAAGTACCACATGCATAACTTCTCTATCTACATGCGTCAACTCGACGACGGGAAGTACTACCTATTTGGGTATTACGAGTACACGGGCACGGATTACAAAGCGGACATGGAAAAGCTGGGCGCGGAACCTCGCAACCAAAAGTGGCTCTCGGTAACGGGCCCGATGCAAGTCCCGCTTCCCGGAGAACAGTCCTGGGCCATGATGAAAGAGGTCTATCACAATCCTTAGGGATGAGGTTTCGGACACAACTCACTGCGCCTCACACTTTTTCGCGTACAGCAAGGCGAGAGCCTTGAGCTTGTGGAATGTCATGCTTTTTGAGCGGCTGCCGCCACAAGTCCAACTCCCGAAAGCCGCCATATGATCCAACCAATCACAGCGCGGGCCTCGGGCGACTCTCACTACCTGTCTCAAGCTGATTTAGCGCTCCGAAAGCAGGAATGTGAAAGTACTTGACAGTAAAAATGGGGTAATGCTAGCGTTCCTGATCGTCATGTGGCTGGACCAATCGTCGTATGCCTTTGGAGCAGGGACCTTCGGAAACAGAAGGGGGTAGGAAAATGAGACCACTGAATCGCGCATTCTTCAATGCTCTGCTGGTGGTGTTTTTCTCGACTAGCTTGTTTGGTCAAACATTCACTGGTCACGTCACGGACAGCAGCGGTGCTGCCGTGGCAGGGGCAACCATCACTATCCACAACCAACTGACCAACGTCGACATTCCAACCAAGACGACAGACGCCGGGACCTATACTGCCCCCTACCTGGAGCCCGGTCTGTACTCTGTGAGTGCGGAGATGAAAGGGTTTCAAAAGCAAATTCGGACGGACATTACCCTTGACGCGGACAGCACAGTGGCCGTCGACTTCACACTGAAGGTGGGCGCCGTCGGAGAAACTGTGACAGTCACAGCCGATCAAGTGTTGCTAAACACCGACAACGCGAGCCGTAACGAGACTTTCGCAAGCAAGACGGTCACCGAGGTCCCAAACAACGGTCGCGACGTCAACATGACGGCAATGTTGAGCACCAGTGTGAACTTTTTTGATACCAACGACTATACGATAACGGGTACGGAATCCGGCAATGCGGCTTTTGGTGGCGGATGGTTCACCATGTCGGTCAATGGGGGGCAATACTCTGGCGCCATAGTTCTGATGGACGGTTTGCCTAACGATTCTGCGGCGGGGAGCGGGCCAGCGCTGCAACAGACGTTGACAACTGCCCCCATGGAATCCGTCCAGGACTTTAAGGTCATAGCCAGCGCCTACGATGCCCGGTATGGCAATGGGTCGGGCGGCGGCTTTGACACAATCATAAAGACCGGCACCAACACGCTGCACGGGTCCGTGTACGAATTTGCGCGACGCTCATGGTTGAATGCGAATCCCTGGGTAACGGATTACTACGCGAACACACCCAGCGCTTCGGCGAACGCGGCGCCGCAGAGTTCCGAGGATTTTTATGGTTTCGCTCTGGACGGACCGCTGGTTATACCGCATGTCTACAATGGCAAAAATAAGACGTTCTTCTTTATTCAATACGACGACCATAAACAGAAAACTCCCGGTACTACGACCGACTCTGTTCCGGACTGCAGCACCTGGAACGCCACTGGACAACCTTGCGACTTTTCCAATCCCAACACGATCGGTGACTTCAGCAAGCTGTATGCTCTTGGCCCCGACGGCGTGTCGCATGTGCCGATAATCCTCTATGATCCTCTAAGCGGTACTCCGACCAACCGCACTCCATTCCCCGGTAACATAATTCCTCCGTGTGTGGGTTCTACCAACCGCAGCACAACGGGAGGAGGCTGCCTCAACCCGATAGCGATGAAAATCCTGTCGTATTTTCCCGCCCCGAACGTTACTCCGCCTGCCGGGACCAATCCCTATAACAGCAACTACTTCGCACCGTGGACATCTAACACCATCGTGCGCAGTGTGTTGGCGAAGTTTGACGAGAACTTTTCAAATGCCGATCGCTTCAGCTTTCGCGGTAGCTGGTATGTTAATCGCAATAGCTTTGCCAATCTGTTCGGCGGTACCTTTTTCCCGGGACCATCCGGAAACGGAGAAGGCGGCTACAGCAAGGGTTGGTCCGTCAACCCAGACTGGGTTCACACCTTCAGCCCCACTCTCTTGCTCGACGTCCGGGCCAGCGGCGGCTATGCAGACACCTTCCAGTATTATCAGCCGTTTTTCAATCCAGCTACCCTCGGCGGAGGCTGGACCACATCGTTAGTTTCGCAGCTTGGATCTTTCGGCAACATCTTCCCGAATGTTAATTTTACTGCGGACGGATTTTCCAGCCTTGCGGCCAATCCTCTCCCACCCAATTGGATAAGTGGTACTAACTTTAACTTCTTTCCCGACCTTACCTGGGTCAAAGGCAAGCACACGATCCATGTCGGCTTCGATATGCGTTATCGAATGCAGGGCTATATTGGGACGCCCGGGGGATTAGGATTCGTATCCCCCAATTTTAGTGTAGGAAACGGATGGACCCAGCAGGATTATCAAAACAGCGGGCTGGCGTTCCAGGGTTTTGACCTGTCCTCGGCCTTGTTGGGCTATGCAGATAGCGGGAATACCCAGCCAGTAGTCAACCGTACTTATTCGTCGTATTACTACGCTCCATTCGTGCAAGACGACTGGAAGGTGACTCCGAAGCTAACCCTCAACCTGGGTGTGCGTTACGACTTGTCCCCTGCGCCGACGGAACGCCACAACTCAGCGAACTACGCTTTCGATACCACTACCCTCAATCCAATCAACTCGCAAGTACAGGCCAACGCCGCATCTCTGGGAATTACGGTGCCGCCGATTCTCGGCAGCTTCACTTTTGCCGGCGTCAACGGTAACCCACGTTCGCCGTTCAAGCTGGGTAAGTTAGGCTTCCAACCTCGATTTGGCTTCGCCTATGCGGTTAATCCCAAGACGGTGGTGCGCGGCGGTTTGGAGGAGATGCTAACGGGATTTATGCTCGGCTATTTGGGTCCGGTCACCGATGGCCTGACGGGTTTCTCCGCGTATAGCCCCTACATTGCCAGCTTAGATAATGGCCAGACGCCTAATCCTAACCTCAACCTCGGGAATCCGTTTCCGCAGGGGTTGACTCCCATCAGCGGTGCGTCGGCAGGGGCACTGACGGCGTTGGGTCAAGGCGCGAATTTCTATGATCCGAACTACAAAGCAGCAAATTATTGGGGTTATTCGCTTGGCGTTCAGCGTCAACTCTCCAGTCACGACGTATTGGAAGTCAGCTATGTGGGGAGCCGAACCTACAACCTGTTCACAACCACCAACCTTAACCAGATGAGCCCGGCCTGGTCAAAGCAGTGCGATCTGGGGTTTGGAGGCAACCCGGCGATCTGCAATAACGACTTAGTCACGAGCCCGTTCTACAACATCAGCGCCTTCAATAATGCGAGTGCTTTCTCCAACACGGCCCAGACGATCTCAGGTGGACAGATGACTCGTCCCCTCCCCGCATTTGGCGACATCTTTGAAGAGGTCAACAATGGCAGGTCTTGGTACAACTCCCTTCAAATGACAGTAAATCACAAATGGAATAACTCTCTCACTCTGCGCGGTGGCTTGACTTGGCAAAAAACCATGGACGCGGGCGCTTGGGTCGATCAAAGATACGCCATTCAACAGAGAGTGATCGATCAGTTCGATATGCCGGTCAAGATTTCGGTTTCAGGGGTCTATAATCTGCCGGTGGGACGGGGGCGCACGTTCCTGGGAAGCGCTAATCGACTTGTAGATGGCGCCGTGGGCGGATGGGAATTGGGCAGTTCCTATACCTTTATTACCGGCATGCCGGTCACTATTGGCGGCGTGTCCCTGAACAGCCCGCCTAAGGTTCCGCTGCAGACGCAAGACCCTGTATTAACCCGCACCTTCGCGCCTTGTACCAACCAGTGGGTCCAGGCGAACGACGGCAGTTGGTCTCTACAACCCGTCACGGGCTATGTCTATTCGGGATCCTGCAATCAGGCGGATTTCACACTTATACCTCAATACGGGTTGAATCCCAACATCGAATACACCGGTATCCGTTCGCGACCCACCCAGCTGTTTGACGTTAACTTGTCGAAGTTCTTTGCCATCACGGAAAGGGTGAAGTTCCAACTTCGCCTCAATGCATTCAACGTACTCAATCACCCGGAGTTTGGCACGGTCCCGTTTGAATTCGACACTGGAGCCACTGATCCGAACTTTGGCACTTACAGCAAACTTGCGGGGAATAATCCACCACGTAATGTGGAGTTAGCCCTAAAAGTGCTCTGGTAACTAAGTCTCCGCCCGGAGAGAGTCACAGGTCGAAGACAGTGTGCGGTCGCCCGGGCCGCTTCTACGGCCAGTCTCCGGGGTATTCAAGTGAGACTTTCTGCCGACACTTGGTGCCTCTTGCCATCCTGAAGCGAGCTAGGATTCACGCAATTGAAGCTTTCACTCTAAGAAAGCGGCAGAAAATGGCCTACCGTGGGTTGGATCTGAAGGGTAGGACCGCAGTTGTAGTTGGCGGCACATCTGGCATAGGCCAGGCAATCGGCTTGGGACTGGCGCACGCGGGTGCTGATGTCATCGCAACCGGTCGCCGACCTGAACAGGTAAAGACAATTGCTGCCGAAATCGAAGCCGTGGGTTGCCGCAGTCTGTCCATCACTGTTGATGTCAACGATAGAGCTTCACTGGAACGCCTGCTCTCTGCTGTTCTGGGTGCATTCGGAAAAGTGGATATCCTCGTTAATTCCGCCGGGCGCATACGACGGGAACCCACGATCGACTCGTCTGAGAGTGACTGGCGTGAGATTCTGGACACAAACCTGATGGGCGTGCTTCGCGCCTGCCAGATTTTCGGTCGACACATGCTGCAAAGAGGAGACGGACGAATCATCAACATTACATCGCTCAATGCATTCGTCGCACTGCATGAGGTGGCGGCCTACGCGGCGAGTAAAGCGGCGGTCCAATCGCTGACGAGGTCTTTAGCTATTGAATGGGCAGGCCGTGGAGTCTGCGTCAATGCAATTGCGCCCGGTGTGTTTCCAACCGCCCTGAATTCGGAGTTATTGCATGGCACGGCCCGAGGGCAGGAATTGCTGATGCGCACACCGATGAAAAGGTTTGGAAATGCGGAAGAAGTAGTTGGAGCGGCAATTCTTCTTGCTTCAGATGCGGCCAACTTTATGACGGGTACCGTGGTGATTGTCGATGGCGGTTTTTTGGCCAGCGGTGTAAACCAGTGACTCGCGGTTTCTTTAACTTTGGCACACTGGCGCGTGGCAAAGTTGGACAAGAAGGTTGGTCATTGCAGCGAGAACTAACCGCACTGATTACAGGTGCAAGTAGTGTAATAGGTGCGGAGGTGGCATTTCGATTTGTGACCAAAGGCGGGTATATGCTTACTTACAACTACGAACAGAGGTTCTCGACGCAATTCGCCGAGCCAATGGCGATGGGAAACTGATCTCCGCAGATTTGAGCATCAGTTCGAGCAAACCGCAATAGACCGCTGTTACCAGGAGAGTAACAAAATGGGCTACACACGACGAGATATCTTGACGACCTGTTTGGCCGCTTCTGCTGGCTCCCTGCTCGCGAATACCCCTTTAGCGGCTAGTACAACTCGTGTGGCAAAAGAGACGAATGCAGACAGGGCAACTCGCAAGCCGTTTCAACCGTCATGGAACTCGCTGCGGAGCAT
>Ga0181533_1002294_pt1 | contig 22682 bp, 19 predicted proteins | sample PEATcosm2014_Bin_45_FD_119772 | JGI IMG/M metagenome (GOLD analysis project Ga0181533, IMG submission 119772) | Peatland microbial communities from MTU Mesocosm Facility, Houghton, MI, USA - PEATcosm2014_Bin11_60_metaG | ecosystem: Environmental > Terrestrial > Soil > Wetlands > Peat | place...
GCCGCTCCTACGGAGCTATTCCTCGTCCAACGGTTACATGCGGCTATAAACATGCCGCTCCTACGGAGCTATTCCTCGTCCAACGGTTACACGCGGCTATAAACATGCCGCTCCTACGGAGCTTGAAAGGCGCTTAGCGGTTACACGTTGCTATAAACATGCCGCTCCTACGGAGCTATTCCTCGTCCAGCGATTTGAAAATGAACCGCTCGTCGTGCGCAGTCTCGAATTGCCTGAGAAGCCTCACGACAGCCTTTTCAAAAGCCAAAGGAGACCCTCGCGGACGGGGCGGCGGTGGGGGGAACCGGCCTTTTGGGCGGCCAGCCGGTCGTAGTTGGCCAGGAACCAGTCATAGCTCTGCCGGAACATCTGGTCGTTGGAGAAGCGGGGTTTCCAGCCCATGGCCAGGAGCTTTGAGACATCGAAATAGAACGGTTTGTGATAGGTCAGATAATGCCAGGGGGCCAGGGGGCTCAGGCCGAGGAAATCCAGCGCGCGCAAGCAGCCAATGGTCGGGGCGGCCGGAAGAGGCTTCACCTTCGAGGAAGAGCCGGCGTAGGAGATGAGGTTCTGGAGGGCCTGCCGCACGGAGCCGAACCGCTCGGCGCCGACGTTGTAGGTGCCGGGTTGGCCATGGTCCAGGGCCAGGAGGTAGGCATCCATCAAGTCGAGCGCGTGGACGAACTGGAACAGGCCGTCGCCGGGGCCGATGACATAGACATTGCGGCCGTCGCGAATCCAATCGAAGAGGATTTGGAAAATGCCCAAGCGGCCCTCGCCGAGTATGGTCCGGGGCCGAATGACAATCAGGGGCAGACGGGCTTGATCGCAGACCTGCCGGACCGCCATCTCGCCGGCAAGCTTGGCGCGCCCATAGACCTCCACCGGGCGCAAGGGCGCAGCCTCGGTAATGGGACATTGCCCGGGGACGCCGAAGATGGCCGAGGAACTCATGTGAATGAAGGCCAGGGCGCCGGCCTGCGCGGCGGCCTCGGCGGCGATGCGGCTGCCTTCCACGTTGACCTCCCAGAATTTGTGCCCGGACTTGGTCAGCGGCACCAGGGCGGCGTTGTGGTGGACGATTTCCACGCCGCGCATGGCCTCGAACACCCCTTGGCGGTCGCGAATGTCGCACGGGATGTACTCTATCTCCCGGGGCCGGGTCGGGTCTTCCCAGATGTCCAGGACCTTGACCCGCTCGCCGCGCTCGAGCAACCGGCGGGCGATGAGGTTGCCCAGGAAACCTGAGCCGCCCGTGACAAGATGAGAACGAGGAATGCCTGCATTCGGCTGCATGAATAGGTCTATAGTCCAACCAACTCCCACGCCGCAAGGTTTCCTTGGCGGCGCGGCGGTCTCAAATCTCCAATCCGTGGCTCAGGCACCACGCCAGCGACCGCCTCATGCCTTCTTCCAGCTCGATGGCGGGGCGGTAGCCCAACTCTTTCTGCGCCTTGGCGATGGAGCAGGCGATGGTCTTGTTCATCTCAGACAGGACATGGAGCTTCTGATTATAAAAGCCCGACCCCTGGATTGCGGCGTCCAGGACGGAGGCGATGGAAGCGGCGAGCCCGGGGAGGCGGAGGCGCTTGTGGGCGCAGGGGCGGCCAAACTCCGTCTCGAGCAGCCGCTCGACGGTATCGATGATTTCGTTCATCGAGTAAGGGCGTCGGTCAGCGAGCCAGTAGGTCTGGCCGTTGGCGCCCGGGGTCATCGCGGCCAGGAGAAGGCCCTGGCAGAGATTGTCGATGTAGCTCATCGAACGCAGGTTGCCGCCGTCGCCCACAATGGGGGCCTTGCCGGCGCGAATCATTCGGAAGAAGAGGGTTTGGCGAGGGGGCTGCTTTGGACCATAGAACCAGGGCGGGCGGACCAGGACGGTCTCGATCTCGCCGCGCTGCCGGCGTTCATTGACGAGGAGTTCCATCTGCATCTTCGAGCGGCCATAGTTCAGGGCCGGATGATAAGGCGACAACTCATCGAACAGGTGGTCCGGGTGCGGGTTGCAGCCGCAGGGCGAGTTCGAGGAGACTACGACGGCGCGCCTGACGCCGGCCCGGACTGCCGCATCGAGCAGTTGGGCGGCGCCCCGGACATTGACGCTGTAGAACTCGGCAGTGCGGCGCGGGTGGATGAGGCCGGCGGTGTGGAAGAGGATGGCGCCCTTTGCCCCCTGGCAAAAGCGGTTGCAGTCCGCCGGCTCTCGGAGGTCGCCGCTGACCACCTCGATGCGCTCGGGGAGCCGGGGCAGCGCGGAGGCGTCCTGGCCCGGCAGGACCAGGCAGCGGATGCGCGCCTCGAGCCGTGGCTGCTTGAGCGCCTCACAGTCCGGCAGCCCGCCAACCAGGGCCTCAATCAGGCGCAACCCCAGCCAGCCCAGCGCGCCAGTGACGAGGATTTGATTGGTTGGGTCGCCTTCCATCGAGCCTGCGTCAGAGGATTCAACCGCCAGGTCTTTCAAGGCTCGCACAGGAAATGAAGTGCGTTTCGACGGGCCAAGGCCATGATCGAGCCTTGCGGGTTCACACCGGGAGCCGTGCACAAGAGGCTGGCGTCATTGACGAACAGGTTGTCCAACCCGTGAAGGCGGCCGAATGAATCCGTGGCGCACTGGCGTTCATCTTCGCCCATTGGACAGGAGGAGAAGAGATGGACTGTCATGAGGGAGGCCATGCCTCTGGGGAGTGTCTCGGGCAATCGGGCGAGGTCGTCGCGCGAGCGCAGGGGCGGGCCGCCGGCCAGGCCCGGATAGAGGGCGACCGCTCCGGCGGCGAAGAGGACCTCGGCCAGTTTCCGAAGGCCCTCCGCCAGGTGGCGGCGGTCTGGTTGGCTGAGCCGGTAACGGACGAGCGGGTCGCGAAACCCGGGCAGGGACCGAACGGTTCCGCGCCCCTGGCCCGCGAGCATGACATAATAGTTGGCCATGCAAGTCCAGGCCCGGCGGACTTCGGAGGCCCAGGCGGGGTGATCGATCATGCCCAGGGCCAAGTAGGGGGGTGAGCTGATCGAGCAGCCGAAACTGAGCCGGGGCGCAAATTCCTTGACCTGGTGCGCCGGCACGCCCATGTCTGCGCCGTTGACGGGTTCAGCGAAGCGGGCGACGATCTTGACCGTAGGGTGCATTTGCAGGGCATTGCCGATGTTGCGGGTGATGCCGCTGCGGCGCAGCAGGGCCGGGGTCTGCACTGCGCCGCCGCACAAGAACACGGTTTCCGCCTCGATGCGCAACGCCCCCGCCGCCGCATGGCGGCCCTCCAGGAGCCATTTGCCATCCCGCCGCCGCAGGCGCTGGATGCGGGTTTGGGGCAGGAGCTTCCCGCCGGCCTGGAGCAGGCGCGGCACGAAGGTCCGGGTCATGGACTGGCGCTCGCCCCCGGCCGCGATGCCGGGGCGGCGGCGAAACCAGCGGGGCGCCTCGAGCGACTTCCAGCCCAGCCTCGAGGCGCCCTGGTGGAGCTTGAGGGAAGCCGCCGGGGCCGTTCCCGGCAAAAGGGACACCGAGAGATCGCGCTCACAGGCCTCGAAATGCGGGCGCAGGTCCGCCTCGGCCAGAGCAGAGACCTTGAACTGGCGCCGCCACAACTCCAGAATCTCCGGGGGCGCGCGATGATAGATGCCGCTGTTGATCTCGCTGCCGCCGCCGACGCAACATCCCTCGACGTAGGCCACCTTGTTTGCGCCCAGCGCGACGGTCTGCCCGCCGTTGCGGTATTTCAGGAGCATTTCCTCTTTCGAGAAAGGCCGGCACGATTCCAAGGCGTAAAAGGGGCCCTCCTCAATCAGCAGAACATCACGGCCCCCCTCAGCCAGAAGGCAGGCGGTGATGGCCCCACCTGGCCCGGAACCGACGACCGCAACGGCGCATCGCAATTCCCGCGCCGGGACTGAAACGACCCCCTCCGCCTGCGCCACCGGGGCAGGCAACGCAGGGGGGGTGCTCTCAGGGCCTTCGGCCGGGCGGCTGTAAAGGGCGAGCATGGCCAGGCTCTCGTAGTAGCGCATCAAGTCGCGCCGAAAACCGAGCCGGGAGCTTTTCCAGGCTTCCACCTGGCGCCGGCGGTTGGCTGGAGGCTGGGCATGAAAACGCTGTCCGGTGACAACCAGGCCCGCGAGATCGAAGCCGAGGGTGGCGGCGCGCATGGGCAGGCGCAGATAATCGGGCAGCTTCGCCTGCTGGCAGACAATGAACCGGGCAAGGTCGTTGTAGGGGGCCCGCAAATCGGCCGGCCCCGGCTCCGCGTGGGCCTGCGCCAACGAATACGCCAGGGCCGAGACTGCGTCATCCGTCCTCATTAAGACCTTGTCGCCACCCAAAGCACCACCAGCGTCAGCAGCCCGACCACATAGCTCGGGCGGTCTCTGAGGGCAAAGACGATCGGGTCCCCGTGCATTTGGCCTCGATAAGCAATCATCCAGACCCGGCTGATCCAGTAGAGCAGCAGCGGGCAGACCAGCAACAGGAGCATCGGGCGGCGATAGAGCACGATGACCTTCTCGCTGTTCACATACAGGGCGAGCACCAGCACCGCCAGGCAGCCGGTGGTCAAGCCGAGAGCCGCCACCGGTTCCGCGTCCCCGGCGGCGTAGCCCCGACCTTGGAGAGCGGGCTTGTTCTGCCGGCGGAGGGCGTCCAATTCCACAAATCGTTTCACAAGGGCCAGGCTCAAGAAGATGAACATCGAAAAGACCAGCAGCCAAAACGAATACTCGACCCCAGTGGACTCGTGCCCGCCAATCAGCCGAATCGTATAGAGGGCGGCCAGGCAGAAGACGTCCAGCAGCACAACCTGTTTCAAGCGCCACGAGTAACTGGCGGTCAGGACCAGGTAGGTCCCCAGGACGGCGGCGAAACTCGGGGCCAGGCGCCAGCCCAGAAAGAGGCCCGCCCCCAGCAGCAGCGGGAAGGCGGCCAGACCTGCCGGGATGGGCAAGCTCCCCGCCGCAAACGGGCGCGAGCATTTGTCCGGATGACGCCGGTCGGCGTCCAGGTCCAGGAGATCGTTGGTGACATAGACCCCCGAGGCGCAGAGGCAGAAGGCGGCAAAGGCCCAGAGGGCCTTCAATACCAACGCCGGCCGGGTGATTTGGTGGGACGTGATCAAAGGCACAAACAGGATGAGATTCTTCACCCACTGGTGGGGCCGCAACGCCCGGACCACTGCCTTGCACCGGGAATCGGGCGGGTCGAAGACACGGCTGACCGTGGCGAGCTTAGCCACCCGGGCGGCCAGCCCGGGGAAGGCGTTCACGACCAGGGCCTGGCGGGCCCAGGACCAAACCGGCAAATCGACTGACGAATTGCCGGCGTAGTCAAATCCGCCTTCGCCAAAGCGCTCGACCAGGCGGGCGGCCTTGGCCCTGCCGCGAAGGTTGGTCCGGCCGTCGCTGGCGAGCACTTCGGTGAACAGACCCAGGTGCGCGGCCACGGCCCCGGCCAATCCCTCGTCCGAGGCGGTGACCAGGCAGACCTGCCGGCCCTGACGGCGCTCGCCTCGCAGGAACTCCAGGAAGGACTGGTTGCAAGGCAGAGCGGCAACGTCAACGCCGGTGCGCTCGGCAATCCGGCGCTTGAGCCAGGCCCGCCCGCGCAACCACCAGAAAGGCAGGGCCGCCAGATAGAGCGGATTGCGCCGGAGCAATCGCACAAGTGATTCCCAGACCAAATCGGTCCTGATGACCGTCCCGTCGAGATCAACGCACAGCGGCACAGGCTCGGGAACATTCATTCAACCTCTGGAAAGTACCCAAGGGCATTGGCCCTTGACAAGCCATTACACACAATTGCTGTAACCGACCATTGACGCCTTACTAATGGCTTGTGGGCTGGATGTTCGGCGGTTATAGTCAGGCATCGCATGTCAAGCTGTGATCTATCGGGTTTGAGCATCCTGCTCGTGGAGGATGAGGCGATGCTCCGCCGGCGCCTGGCGGCTCAGTTGGAGAGACTTGGCGCCGAAGTAGCCGCAGCCGAGGACTTGCGAACCGCTCGCCAACTCCTCGCCGCCGGCGGCTTCGATTTCGCCTTGCTGGATGTGAACCTGCCCGATGGTTTGGGCACCGAGTTGCTGAGGGAGAAGGCCTTCTCACCCGACACCGGCGTGGTGGTGCTTACCGCGCATGGCGGCGTGGGCGGGGCAGTCGAGGCCATGCGCCTGGGGGCCCTGGATTATCTGCTTAAGCCATTCGATGCCGATCAGTTGGCCTTGGTCATCGAGCGCACTCGCCACGCGCGGCAGTCCGCCCGCGCCGAAAAACACCGCCAGGCCAGCAAGCCCGCAGATGACTTTTTCTTCAGCCCATCCCTGGCCGGCCTGGAAGACCAACTCAAACGAATCCTGGCGGCCGATGAGCGGACCGGCGGGGCTTTGGCGCCAATTCTCATTCAGGGCGAGACCGGCACCGGCAAAACTGCCATCGCCCGCTGGCTGCACAAACGCGGTTCGCGTTCCGGCAAGGAACTGGTCGAGGTCAACTGCTCTGCCCTCCCGGAATCCCTGGCCGAATCGGAACTCTTCGGCCATGAGGCGGGCGCTTTTACCGATGCCAGGCGGGTACGCATGGGCCTTTTTGAAGCCGCCAGCGGCGGCACGCTGTTCCTGGATGAATTGCCCAGTCTTTCCCTGCCGATCCAGGCCAAGGTCCTGACTGCCATCGAAGACCGCAAAATCCGCCGCGTCGGCGCGACCAGGCCCCTGGCAGTCGATGTGCGCCTGATTGCTGCCACTAGCCGCGACCTCAAACAGTCGGTCGCCCAGGGCCTTTTTCGCCAAGACCTTTTCCAACGGTTGGACCTTTTCCGGGTCCTTTTGCCTCCTTTAAGAGAACGAGGGCGAGATATTGTGAACTTGGCCGAAGTCCTGGCGCTGCGCCTCTGTGAGAAGCATCGCTTGGAGGCGCGGACTGTTTCCAACGGGGGAAAGGAGCGGCTCATGAGATACGCTTGGCCCGGGAACGTGCGGGAACTGGCCCACGAACTGGAGAGGGCAATCGTTTTCGAGGATCAGGCCCAACTCGAGTTCATCCACCTGGGCGCAAGCCCTCAGGGCCAGCCAGCCGGGGATGGGTCCGGATGGCTCAACTCCTCGTTCCGCCTGCCGGAGCGAGGCTTCTCGTTGAATGCGGCTATCGACAGCCTGGTTGACCTCGCTATGTCTCAAGCCCAGGGCAACATCTCGGCTGCCGCCCGCTTGCTTGGAATGCCCAGAGATTTCGTCCGCTACAGGCTGAAGCAACGCGCCGCTGTGCATGATTCCCATGAGCTATCGAAATGACATACTGCGGACCGCTGAGATTGGAATTGGTTCCCAGTCGCATCGGGGATTATTCCCCAACCTGCGGCTGAATGCCTTTGGCACAGATTCACAGCGCATTCGTAAGGCGTTGAAAGCAAGTGTCTTGGGAGATCATTATCCTGTTTGGCATCCAGTGTGCTTTCAGAATAGCGATGTCTCAGGACAAGACAGATCGTCCGTGGCAGGGGACTGAAGAACTACTGAAAACGGTTATGAAAAGATTTGCGATTGTTTGCCTGCACATGCTGGCACTGGTGCTCTTCCAAGCGCCGTCCCAGGTGTGCGCTCAATCGACCACGCCGCCGATAACCTGGTGGAGCAGCAGCTATCCGGCCCAGTGGACGAACGGCTGGTGGACCAATCATACCAGGTTCACGAATAAATCGGCGCCGCCCAAGTCTTCAACTAACAACACACACGGGATCATTTCGCCCGGTCAGACGCCGTCGCCGACTCTGCCCAACAGTGTGCGAACGCTCTTGCAGCAGTTCCAGCAGCAGCGGAACCAGCTCATGAACAACATCCAGGGCCTCACCGAGGAGCAACGACAGGCAGTCCTGGGACAATTGCAGCAACTGCGCGACCAATTGCAGAGCCAATTGCAAGCCATAACCGATCAGGCCAGGGAGCAGGCCGTGAATATGCGCTCGCAGTTTGGCGGCCACTTTGCCCCAGGCGGTTCCTCCGGAGGCGGCCCGGGTTCGTCCGGCCACGGGGGCAGGCCGCGCGACTAATCCCCTGGCGGGCGCACGACGGATGGCTTGACACGATTCCGGTCAGGCCGATATAAACCACGATGCGGCTTAGGACCGCAGGGTGGTTTTGTTGATCTGTTGTGCATTGTGACCGGCGCCAATCATCGAAATACCGGCTGGCCTTTCTGTTGCTGATTGCCGCCGGCGCCGCCGTCTTCTCCTCGCCGGCCCAAGAGCCGTTGCCGGCGGATCTGACAAACGACTTCAAAATCCGTCTTTGGAACTACGGCGCGGACCTGCGCGGCCTGATCGGCTACAAAGACAATGTCTTGCTGAGCCACTCCAACGTCCAGAACTCACCCTTCTGGGATTCAGGGGGCGACATCCTGGCCTTTCGCCTGCCCAGCGGCAACTGGTCCTTTAACGGCCTGATTTCGGGGGACTATGTCCGCTACTTCGGGGCGCATATCGACACCGATGAAGAAACCGCCCTGGCGGCGGCCCGGGCGACCCGCTCGTTTGGCCAGCATTGGACCTCGGCCCTCGGGGCCAATTACGCCTATCAGGACCAGATCCTGGACCTCAGCGAGATCGAGCCAGGCCATTTCGGCACCGGGCGTGTCATCGGCGACACCTTCACCGAACGCTGGTCGGGGCGGGGGGAATACGGGCGCGCTTGGGGCGAACTGGAAATGGCCGGAACACGGCAACTGCTGGAGGCGCCCCTGGACAATTATTGGCAATTTGGTCCCAAGATTTCGCTCGGCTCCCGATTCGGGCCTCGGGACGATTTGACTCTCAGTTATCAGTGGGCGCGGCTCTCTTATGACCACGAGCCGGACCTGGACAGCCGGGGCCACACTCTGACCAACACTCACCTTGTCCTTGCGTTGCAGACCGTCCAGTTAGTTTGGGGCCATGCCTGGGACCAGCGCAGCCGATGGCGCACCACCCTGACCGCCGGCTTTGGCATCGACCAGGACAACGGCTCGGGCTTCTTCAACCAATCCGAGTACTCTCTTTCTCCGAAGTTGGATTACCGGGCGGGACCTTGGAAATTGAGCGCCTCACTGACCGCGGCAGCCTACGCATTCCCGGTGCAGACCGTCCCGGTTGAAGGCGGCCCTCATCGCAGCAAGACCTGGCTTTCGTTCCGCGCGCGCGCCGAATGGAAACTCACGAAGGTCCTGAACCTCGAGGCCAATTACAGCCTCGACCGTTCTTTTTCCAATCTTGACATCGATGACTATTACACGCATACGATCAGTATGGGTGTGGAATTCCAATTCTAGGCCGTTTATGTCGAGAAGGCCGCTTGGTCCAAAGGCGATGTTCTCGTTCATGCTGGTGCTGGCGCTCGGCATCCTGGCCGGAGCAGTCATGGCCGGCTTCTGGCATTTGCACCGGGTCCTTCGCGCCCAACTGGTGAACCGGGATGGAGAGGTTCTTTACGCGGTGGCCCAGGCCCAGCAGTCCATTGGCCCGGTGACGAACCTCGAGCAGCGGCTCAAAACCCCTATCGAGCAACTGGCCCTGGCCCTGCAGATCTCCCAACTCCACAGCGGCGTCCTGGGCGTTCGCCTCTTCGACGCCGCCGGACGATTTGTGACCGCCCTTCCGCTCAACCTGACCAAGGCCACTCTGGACGCGCGCGCCTGCGCCAGCCTCAGAGAACTGCGGCCGTTAAGCCGCTTTTACAGCCACGCCGATTTGGCGGAGTTGTTCCTGATGGCGCCGCCCCCGGCCGGCGCGCGCAGCAATACCCTGCCGCTGCTGGAGGTCAATATACCTATCCATGCGCGCGGCCAGGGGCAGTTGCTGGCTTGCGCGCAACTCCTGGTGGACGGCCAGGACCTGGCGGCCAAGCTCGCCGCCTTGGATTCCTCGCTCAGGGCGGAGTTGTGCGGGGTCTTTGTTTGTGGCGGCGCGTTGCTGGGCGGAGTGCTGGTTTGGGCCTACCGGCGGCTGGAGCGGATCAACCGGCTACTCCACGAACGAACCGAGCGCCTGCTGCGGGCCAACCATGAATTGACCCTCGCCGCAAAAACCACTGCCCTGGGCGCTTTGATTGCCCACCTCATTCATGGGCTGAACAATCCGCTGGCCTGCCTGCAGCTCTTCATGTCCATGCATGCGGAGGCCCATCCGGGGGACAGCGATTGGCAGGGAGCGATGTCCGCCACGCGCCGGATGCAGAAGTTGGTCCAGGAAGTGGTTCGTGTCCTCGGCGAGCAGGACTCTGGAGAGTGCTACGAAATCACCCTCGAGGAACTGGCCCATGTGCTCGAGTCCAAGGTCCGCCCCATGGCGCGGGACCTCGGCGTGCATTGGGATGTCAAACTCTCGGCCCAAGGCCGGCTCGCCAACCACCCGGCCAATGTCGTCTTGTTGATACTGGAGAACCTGGTCTTTAATGCCTTGCAGGTCACGCCACGGGGCAAGACGGTTCGGACTTCGTTTTTCGACGACGGCTCGAGCATCGTGTGCGAAGTCGCCGATGAGGGCCCGGGTTTCCCCCAGAGCGCCTTGGGAAATCTTTTTATGCCCTGTCGCTCCACCAAGGGGGGGGCCGGTTTGGGGCTGGCTATCAGCAAACAATTGGCCGGTCATCTCGAGGCCGGCTTGGAGTTGAGGCGCAACGGCCCGGCCGGGTGCGCGATGGCCCTCACCCTGCCGGCGGCGGTCTTTTCCTCGCCCTCGCCGGAGTCGAGCGTGCTGGCTCGAGCCTCCGGCGCGGAATGAAACCATGAATCGCCGGAGTCCCTTCAAAAAAGCCATGCCGGTCGCCGCGTGGGCGGCGGTCCTGCTGCTTGGCCAGGGGGCCCGGGCGCTGGCCGACGTGGACCTGCCGCCCCTATGGCATTGGTCGAATCCGACCCCAAATGGAGCTGACATCTTCGGCGTGGCCCGCTCCCTGGGCACTTACGTTCAGGTTGGAGAAGCGGGCCAGGTCTTCACCAGCGATGACCTGGTCTCCTCCAATTCCTGGAGGGCACAGAACAGCCACACTACCGCATCGCTCCAAGCGGCCGCCTTTCTCGGAGGCCGCTGTATCATCGTCGGAGAGGCGGGGACGGTGCTTTTTTCCGATGACCTGTTCAACTTTTATCTCGTGGACCTCAACACGTCCAACTGGCTGGAATCCGTGGCGGTGTCAACCAACCTGGCGGTGGCCGCGGGCGACAACGGCGTGATCTACACCAGCACGAACGGTGTCTCCTGGCAGAGCGTTTCCACGGGCTTTGACAATTGGCTGGCCGGGGTGGCCTATGGGCACGCCAGTTTTGTTGCGGTGGGTGAAAGCGGCTTCATTGCGACGAGCACGAACGGTTCGGTCTGGAAAACGGCCAAGAGCGGGACCACCAAGAACCTGAATTGGGTTGCCTGGCAGGGCAACCAGTTCATGGCCGTGGGCGATGACGGCGTGACCGTGACCAGCGCCGACGGCGCCAACTGGGGGACGGTCAACACCGGGGCGACAAATCTCCTCTACGCCGTTTCTGGCAACACCAATGACTGGTTGGTCGCCGGCGCTTCCGAGCTGCGCGTGAAGGATTCCTCGAGTTGGGCCGATCAATTGTCCCTGTCGCGGGCCCCGGCGCCCAATTGGACCTACTATGCCAGTATCTGCACCACTAACAGCACCAATGCCTACGTGGTCTGCGGCGGTTCGGGCATGACGGCCATCGGGGCCAGAACCAACGACACAATCAGTTGGCGCACGCCCACACAGCCCGTGCGCTCCTGGCTTTGGCAGACGGCTCGAATGCCCGATTACTACCTGGCGGTTGGCAATTACGGCACCATTCTCAGCAGCCCGGACGGCTACGCCTGGTCGGTGGAGTTGGTGCCGCTTCAAATCACCAATTCGGTCCTGCTGGGCGTGGGCGGCAGCACGAATCTGCAGTTGGCAGTCGGCACCCGGGGAACTGTATTGTGGGCGACCAATGCCTATCTCTGGAACCTGGTGGCTGCGCCGACGACCAACGACCTGGAAGGCGTCTTTTTCGATGGAACGCAGTTCGTCCTCTGCGGGGACAACGGCACAATTCTGACCAGCACCAACGGAACGAACTGGACCCGGGCTTCGACGCCGACCACGGACTTTCTCACCAGCATCACGCTCTTTCCCGGCCGGATGGTCGCCGTTGGGGGTCAGGGCACAATTCTCACGAGCTCCGATCGCGTTAACTGGACTTCTCTGGAGCCGGTCACGACCAATTGGCTCTCGCAGGTGGGCTACCTCAACGGCGCCTTGGTGGCGGTGGGCAACAACGGGACGATTCTGACCAGCTATGATGCCACCAACTGGTTCCCGCGCGCCAGCGGCACCACCAACTGGCTCAACGCGGTGGACTACCTGGCGGGCACCTGGTTCGTCGCCGGCAACCTGGGCACCGTCCTCGGCAGCCCGGACCTGACCAACTGGGTCAGCTTCCCCACCGTCACCTCGAAGTCCCTTTACGGCCTGGCCCACAACCAGGGCCAGCTTATCACCGTTGGGGCCGAAGGCGTTATCCTCCGCAGCCAGATTATCTCTCCTTCCACCCCTGTAAACATCGCCCAATACAGCCGGCCCTCGGGCCAGAACCTGTTTCTCTTTACCGGCCAGCTCGACCAGCAGTTCTTCCTCTATTCCAGCACCAACCTGTCCACTTGGACCCAAGGCCCGCTGCTCGAATTCCAGGACGACAGCGGAACGCTGCTCTTCCTGGAGGGCGCCGAGACCAACTCGCCCCCCGCCCGGTTCTACCGCACTGAAGCGGTGCAGTAACTCCCGGTTAGTGCGATTGCTTGGGCAGGCAGCCCAGTTTCGCGAAAGCCACCCCGTATGCCAGGAGACCCGCGATGAGCAGCCAGGGATGCCCCTTGACCGTCAGGAGGATGCCCCAGCCAAGAACGACCCCGATCATCAAATACGCCAGTATCGCCAAGACCAATTTCATGCCTGCAACATAATTCCATTCCCATGGCGCGCAAGATTAGGCAGCGCTATGGCGTGCCTGGCGCTTGGGGACCGAGGGCCAATCCGAGCGGCGAGGGGGCTGCGGCGGCTCGACGGGCAGGTAGTCATTGAGGAAGCCGGGCCGGTCGCGCCGCCCGCCGCGTTGGTAATCCCTCCACATCGACTCGGCGACCGTCCTGGGGTCCAGCCTAAGTTCGCCCGCCAGGTAATCGAAGAGCAGCTTCATCAAGCGAACCAGGGCAATCCCGTCAGCGCGGCCCGCGCGAGCGTGCAACGATTGACTGCACCGCATGAAGCTGTGGAACGGGGACCGGGAGGCCGGCTCGGCTCCGCTTCGGATCAGCGGTGTGGTTTCCAGGAAATTGCCGCTGTTGCCGACCAGGTCCCAGTAGCGGGCGAAGCGGCGCAAACCCTGCAACGTGGCGAAATCGAGCAGCTTGTTCTGCAGGACCTCGTAAGGCGGATGTGGGTTGTATATCATCTGCCACTCGGAGTCATGCCGGACTATCGAGGCGCCCCGCAGCCGCTTGAGGATGCCCACCTGAATTTCCTGCGGCCCCAGCCCCGCCAGGCGGTCAAATCCCGCCGCGAAACTCTCGAGAGACTCGCCCGGCAAGCCCGCAATCAAATCCGCGTGAACATGCGCCCCTGTGTGGCGGCGGAGAAAGCGGAGATTCTCTTCCAACCGCCGGTAATTCTGCCGGCGCCCAATCCGCGCGGCGACCTCCTGGTTAAAGGTCTGAATGCCCGCCTCGATTTGAAGAGCGCCTGGCGGAAACTTCGCAATCACCTCGCGCAACGGTTGGGGCAGCCGGTCCGGAATCATCTCGAAATGGAAAAAGTGGCCCGGTTGATAGCGCCCGATGAGGAATTCCATGATCTCTTTGCTGGCGGCCACATCGAGGTTGAAGGTGCGGTCAACGAACTTGAACTGCCGGACGCCGCGCTGGAGCAGGCGCCCCAGGTGCTCCAGCAAGAGCGGCAACGGGGCCTGCCGCACCGGGATGTCCAGGGAGGAGAGACAGAACTCGCACGTGAACGGGCACCCGCGCGAGGCCTCCACATAGATGATTCGGTGCGCCACGTCCTCCGCATCGTAATCGTCATAAGGCAGGGTGAGCCGGGAGAAGGCCGGTGGTTCCGCCGAAATGACCTTGCCCCCAGGCCGCTCTCCCGCAAGCAGCCGCCCGCAGACCTCGGCGAACTTCAAGTCCGCTTCGCCGGTGATGACGTAGTCCGCCAACTGCACGATTGGTTGCCCTTCAACCTCGTAGCTCACTTCGGGCCCGCCGACAATGACGAGAATGTCCGCCCGCAGGCGCTTTAGGATGGCAACGACTTCGGTGGCGGGGGCGGCATTCCAGATGCAGACGCCCAACCCGATGATGCGCGGGTTGCGCGCCAGCAGTTGTTCGGCAATGTCCGCCGGTCGCTGGTGGATGTCGAACTCCATGATCGCCGCCCTGGGCCGCAGCGGCCCGAGGTTGGCCAGCAAATAGCGCAGGCCGAACGCCGTGTGAATATACTTCGCATTGAGCGTGCTCAGGACAATCTCAGCCATCGTGAAGGCCAACCTACCAACGGGCCGCGAGAATGTCCAAAAGGGATGCCACACCCCCGAAGTGCGTCCATTGGTAATCAACGACTTACAACATCGAGTTTTGGCGATTTTCATTGCATCGCAGGACCGGTTTGTGCATCCTTGGGTGGATTTCAGGACTCGGGGTTTGGGCGCCCCGTGCCGGAACGTGCATAAACAACTCAACTCAAATGACAATGGCCCCGGCGAAACAAAGTCAGGCGCGGAATAATCCAACACGGATTCTGCTGGTGGACGATCACGCCGTCGTGCGCTACGGGATTGCCCAGATCATAAACCGGGAGAAGGACCTGGCGGTGTGCGGTGAAGAAGAGGATGCGGGCAAGGCGCTCAGCGCCATCGAGCGGCTCAAGCCGGACCTTGTCATCGCCGACATTTCGCTCAAGGACAGCAGCGGATTGGAGTTGATGCGGAACATCAAGGCGCAGTATGAAAAGCTGCCGGTGCTGGTGGTCAGCGCCCATGACGAATCGGTGTACGCCGAGGTGGCATTTCGGGCCGGCGCCATGGGCTACCTGATGAAGGGGGACCCGCTGGAGAGAGTCGTTACGGCCATTCGCAGGGTGCTCAGCGGCAACATCTACGTGAGCGACGCCCTGGGCGCCCGGATGCTCCAACAGCGGTTTATGGGCAAAACCGACCCGCAGCAATCGCCCGTTGAAGGTCTGAGCGACCGGGAGCTGGAAGTGTTCCAGATGCTTGGGGAATGGAAGAAGACCGGCGAGATTGCCCAGGAACTGCATCTGAGCATCAAGACCATCGAGTACTACCGCGAGCAGATTAAACGGAAGCTCAATCTCAAAAACTCGGCCGAATTGACCCAGCGCGCCACCGCCTGGGTGCAGCGTGAAAACCCCGCCTGAGTTGCCGGGGAGAATGAATATGGACCGCAGGGAAAAACCCGTGAAAGGCGCGGCCAAGTCCGCTCGGTCAACGGTTTCCGCCCTCGCTGCAGGAGGAGCGGGCCTCCCCCGCCCAGGCGCCGCCGGCCAAGGGACTCCGGCGATCAAGCGGCGGATCCGGTTGCTGGTTGTCGACGACCATCCCGTCGTCCGCAAGGGCATCAGCTTCTGTCTGGGGCGGCATCCCGGTTTCGAGGTGGTTGGCGAGGCGGGCGACGGCCAGGCAGCTCTGAGCAAAGCCAGGGAGCTGGCGCCGGACATCGTGGTGATGGACCTGGACTTGCCGCAGATGGACGGCCTGGCGGTGACCGAGATGCTGCGCCGCGAGCGGCCGAGGGTCAAGGTGCTCATCCTCTCGATGCACGCCAGTTCCGAGTACATTCTCCAGCTCATCAAGGCCGGGGCGCGCGGTTACGTGCTCAAGGGCGCTTCGCCGGAGGAGCTGGTACGGGCCATCGAGACTGTCGAGACGGGCGGGACCTTCTTCAGCCCTGAGGCCGCGCGGCTGGCGCTCAATCAATTCGTGGACGGGGTTGGGGAGAAAGCTGCCGGCGAGCTTACCGCCCGTGAGCGCGAGGTGCTCATCCGGATCGCCGACGGGTTGAGCAACAAGGAGATTGCCGGCCGCCTCAGCGTGGGAGTTCGCACGGTCGAAACCCATCGCGAGCGCATCATGCGCAAGCTCAACATCCACAGCATCGCCGGCCTCACCAAATACGCCATTGGCAGAGGGTGGGTCACTGCGAAGTATGAAGTATGAATTATGGGCTATGTCGCTGTCCGACACTGCCGGCGGCGTAATGCTGCTCGTACTTCATAATTCATAATTTCCCTGCGTCCCAATGTCCGAACCGGTCTTCCGGGAGCTTGGCATTCTCCGGATAGATCAGATAGACGGTGTTTTTGGAACAGGCCCAGGCGGAGATGGCATTCTTGCGGGGCACTACCTTGCGGACGTTGCGGCGGGCGCCGGGGTCGTTGATGACCAGGTCGCCCTCCTTGGTGAAGCCGACGCACACGACCAGATGGCCGCTGGGAGGCCCCTTCCTGCCCAAGAGCCGGTTGAGGCAGACTGAAAGCGCGACCGGCAGGCCGTCGTCGATCCAATCCTCCAACTCGGCCAGGTCCGTCAGGCGTGTCACGTAGGCGCGCATGCCTGGGTAGGACCCCGCATAAGCGGTGTTGAAGGGCCAGTTGCCGGTCCCCGGCCAGACCGGGTCATAGACCGCCTTGGCTATCTCGGCGACCTCGAGGTCCAGTTCCGGGCGGTTCAGCGTTCGGGACCAGAAACTCATGATCATCGAAACCGTCGCCGGGCTGCAAAGCACGACGCCGTTCGAGTAGGCCATTTGAGAGCGTTCGGGCACGGGAAGGGTCTTGCCCCAGGCGGCGCGATTGGACGGCAGGGCCGGGGGCGCCGCTTTGCTGTCCGTCAGGCTCAAGCCCAGGAACTTCAACACGGCAGGTTTCCCGTCGTCGCCGCCCAGCGTCAAGCGGACCTGGAGGCGTCCGCACGGCTCCTTGAGGATGAGCGTATCAGTGGCCACGTCGCCATCGCTGTCCGCCTGGTTGCGCACACTCTGGCGGGGATGGCGCGACGGATTGCCGGAGTAGAGCGCCAACGTGTAGTACCGGGTTGCGCGTTGCGGGTAGAGGGCGCGCGCCTCGACTTTCAGGTAAGCGCCGCCAGGCGTTTCAGCGTTCCACGACGCCACCAGTTCGTCCCAATGAATACGGGCTGCGATTTCCGGCGAGGTCAGCGTCTTTTCTCCAGGCAGGCCGCCTGCCGATTCCGCAAAGGCGGAGAAGCGCGTGAACCCGATGAACTGGCCGCCCCGCGGGTCCAATTCCCCGGCCCCGGCCGCGGCGAGGGCGAGCCAAACCACGGCGCCCAGAACGCCCCACCCACTCCACAGGCCGTTCCCGGCCCGGCGGCCTCCGTCTCTGGAATGATGGTTCATCGGACGCGGCCAGTTTGACCGCTCTGCCACGAATTGCAAGCGCAACTGCCGGCCAGTCATCGGAAGCCGGCCCGCCAGGACAGCGCCTCGCGGAACCTGTTGCCGCTCGTCGTGCCCGGTTCGCGTGGCGGCGATGTGACGTTCTCCTTGCTGAGACGTGGTTTTTCTTGCAGGATTGAGGGCGCGAGAGGCGTGTTGCGGGTGACAGTCGAAATGAAACATGCTGAACACGTTTGATCTATGAAAACACATTACTGGCTTCGCCGGTCCGCCGCCCTGCTTTGTCTCGCCGCGATTCTGCCGCTCAACCGCGGCCGGGCCGAAGAACCCCCGAAAGCCCCGGAAACCACACCGGCCGCTCAACCTGCGGCAAAGGGCCGCCCTGCTTCGCCTTATGTCCTGGAGATCGCGGGGGGCGCGTTCATGCGCAACGGAAAACAAAGCGAAGCGACTTTGGCAAGCGTGGTGGACGCGTTGCGGGACATCTGGCCCGATGTGAATATCGTGCTGGCGCCCGAGGTGGCGAATCTCAAATTGGCCGATCTCAAGCTGCGTTCGGTTGGCGAGTTGTCGGAGGCCCTCGAAGCCCTGCGCGTGGCCAGCGGCTACAGTTTCGAGTGGCGAAGGGGAATGCCAAGCGCCGGCGGCATGATCGACCCGGCCACGGGATTGCCAGGCGCCGGCGGCATGGTCGACCCGGCTACGGGATTGCCGCGCCAACCAGCCGGGGAATCCTCTCTCTACGTCCTGGACCTGGGCATCGACCCACGAGGCATTCCCGAAAAACGCTCTCGGCGCATGGTGGAAGTATTCAACCTGAGCGGCTACCTGGACCACCTCCCCTCAGATGATCATCAAAGCTCAGACGATCGGGGCCGTGCGCTATTATTTCCTCCGGCGCCTCATTCTATAAAATCCTCAGATGATCATCAAAGCTTAGTCAATCGGGCCCTGCAGGAAATCCAGGAAACTGTGCTCGAGACTCTGGACATCGTTGAGGGCGGCAATGTGTCGGCCAATGATCGGGCACAGTTCAAATTCCATCCCGGCACCCGTTTGCTGGTTGTGACCGGCCCGCCGGATGCGATTGAAGTCGCTCTCAAAGTAGTGCGCGCCATGACGGGATCGGGGGCGTCCATCGAGGGCGGCTCAGGCCCCGAACCGGACACAAACTCGATGGCGGCCCGGGACGCCTGGGGGAGGCGGTACAGCTTGCGCATGGACGGCGCGCCCGCTCCGGCCCAACCGGCGCCGCCAGCCAATCCGTCCGCCGCCCCCGCCAGCACAGTCCGGCCGTCTCGGCAACTTGGCCCTGACGATCGCAGGCTTCCCAATCCGTCCGCCGCCCCCGCCAACACGGTCCCGCCGCCGCGTTATTAATTCCAGTGTTCGCCCCAACCGCCAACCCCTTGCTTGCGCTTCCGTTAACGGGAACCAAAGCCGTGGATGAGGTTTCCAGGCATGAAGTGTCCGGGGACATTGTCCTGATGACGCGGGGGCTGGCGGCGGGCGATGAAGGAGCGTTCAGGGAGTTCCACGCGCTTTATTTTGACCGGCTTTACCAGTTTCTGCTGGTGGTCGCGCACGGGCAGGAGGACGAGGCGCAGGAAGCCCTGCAACAGACCTTGCTGCGCCTGCTGCGCTATGCGCGGGTCTTCGAGTCCGAGGAGGTTTTTTGGAGCTGGCTCAAGGCGCTGGCCCGCAGCGCGGCCCGCGACGCCGGGCGCAAGCAACACCGCTACTGGGCCTTGCTGCAGAGGTTCGCCCTGTTCCGAGACACCGAGATTCCGGCGCCCGAAAGCCCGGAACAGGACGGCCTGCGGGCCGCGCTCGATGAGAGCCTCGAGGAGCTCGATGGCGCCGACCGCCGGCTCATCGAGGGCAAGTACCTCGAAGGGGCCACGGTCAAGGAACTGGGCGCTCAAACGGGCTTGACCGAAAAGGCCGTGGAGTCACGGCTCGCGCGGCTGCGCCAGCAACTGCGCCAGCGCCTCGTGAACAAACTGCGCCTGCCGTGAAACGTCTCGAACAGGATCGGTTGTTGAGCGAACTCCTTGCCGGAGACGAGGGCTCGGGTTTTCGCCGGGCCTCTCTGGAACAGGGACTGGCCTTGATTCGCCGCCGCCGCCGCGCCCGGCGCGCCGCGCGCTGGTGCGTCCTGGCACTGCTGCCGCTGGCCTTTGGAGCCGCCGTTTTCTTCTCGCGGCCTTTTGGCCCGGAGGTCCGCCCGGTCTCGGTTGCCCAATCCCATGCGCCCGGGCTTTCCGACCGGACTGCCAAGGCCGGGTCCGTCGAGATCATCAACGACGAACAATTGCTGGCCCTTTTCTCCGGGCGCCCCCTTGCCCTGGTGGGCCAACCCGGGCATCAGCAACTCCTCTTCCTGGACCAGCCGCTCGCCGTGGCCGACAACAGCCAATCAGAGACTCCTGAGGTTTCGACAAAAACCTTGACGAAATAGCTCAGGGGTTAAAGTTGTCGAGGTGATCAACCCCGATGCTTGGCGTCGGGCTGGAATGCGCGCGGCGCAAAGAGAGACAGATCGGCCCTGTCGCGCAGACCCTGAAAGGACATTTATGCTGTCATTCGAGAGCCTCAACGAGAAGGAAATCCTTGCGCTGGCGATCTCCCAGGAAGAAGAAGATGCCCGCATTTACGACGATTTTGCCGATGCGCTCAGGGAGAACTATCCCAGCCAGGCCGAGCAATTCATCCAACTCCGGCGCCAGGAAGATGCCCACCGGCATCGCCTTCTGGATGTTTATCGCAGCCGGTTTGGCGAGCATGTGCCTCTGATTCGGCGGCAGGACGTGCGGGGATTCGTGCGCCGCCGGCCGTTCTGGCAGGTCCGTCCGTTGAGCCTCGACGCCGCGCGCAAGCACGCCGAGCTGATGGAGTTGGAGACCCAACGGTTTTACGAGGCGGCGGAGAGGCGCACCACCGATGCCGGCATTCGCCAACTGCTGGGAGACCTGGCCGAGGAAGAGCGCCACCACGCTCAAACGGCCGAAGAGATGGCCCAAACAAAGTTGAGCGAGGAAGATTCGGCGCGGCAGAAGCGGCTCTTTATCTTGCAGGTCATCCAGCCTGGCCTGGCCGGGCTGATGGACGGCTCAGTCTCGACGTTGGCCCCCCTGTTCGCCGCCGCCTTCGCGACCCAGAACAGCTTTGAAACCTTCCGCGTGGGCCTGGCCGCCGCTTTCGGGGCCGGCATCAGCATGGGGTTTGCCGAGGCGCTCTCCGATGATGGCAGCCTGACGGGCCGGGGGCATCCCTGGGCTCGGGGCGCCATTTGCGGATTGATGACCGGCCTGGGCGGCCTGGGCCACAGCCTGCCCTATTTGATCCAAGACTATCGCCTGGCCACTTGGCTCGCCGTCTCCGTAGTGCTCGTCGAATTGGGCCTCATCGCCTGGGTCCGCCGCCGATTCATGGATACGCCCTGGTCCTCTGCCGTCATCCAGGTCGTGCTGGGCGGCGTCCTGGTCTTCCTGGTCGGAATCCTGATTGGAAGGTCCTGACGACGGCGCGCAAACCACACTAAAAGAGGCCCCTGACATCATCGGCGCAGGCCAGGAACTTGCCTCCGTCGAACGTTTTCTCGAGCCGGCCCCGGCTCCATTTGCGCAAGCGGCAGAGGGCGGCGAAGGCGAATTCAGGGGCCTGGCCGCCCTGGCCCCCTACTATCTCGCTGCCCCGCCGCACGTTATCTATCATCCAGGCCGGGAGCAACAGGTGATAAGGGTTTCGGGCGATCTCGCCGAGGTGAAAGGTTGTGGCCGTGATCATGTCCCCGAGGTCGGTGACGCTCATTTCGACCATCAGGTTCGGGTCGGTCATCTGCCCCCAAAACTCAGTCTCGACAAGGATGCACTCGAATTGGGCAGGCATCTGCGTCAGCGCGTCCTTCACCAAAAAGTGCGTGCCGATGTGGGTGCTGTTCCAGTCATGCTCGTGGGGGCAGAAGACGACGCGCGGGCGATTGGCGGCGAGAATGCCGGCGATCACTTCGACGCAGGCGTTCCAGTGCGCGGGGTCCTGCCGGCGGGTCTTGAGGCTGATGCGCTCCAGGCCGTCCGGGGCGGCGAGGACCAACCCAAAACCAAGATAGCGGCAGGCATTGCGCAGTTCCTCCAGGCGCCCGGCCCGGCGCTCCCGGTTGCTGCCGAGGGTCACGGCAACGTCGATCACGTTCACCCGCCCCTGGCGCAGCAGGCGCACGGCCAGGCCGCCGGTAATGCACTCGTCATCCGGATGCGGCGCAAAGAACAAGGCCCGGGGCGCATCCGCCCCGAGCTCGAGTTTGGGAGCGGGCTCGAACCGGCCCCGGGGATAACTCTTGGCCTCCTGGATGAGGCGGGCGTGCTCGGAGACAAACCGATGATAAGGATTCATGGGGATGGCTGCAAGATCAACCGGCTATCGGATTTCGGGGTCGTGCCGTTCCTTTGGCGGAGCCTGTCAAGCGTTCCGGCAGACTGGCGGCCGCGATGGCCTGGCCGTGGCGCTTGTCTTTCTCATCGGGAATGTGGAATGTGATTTTGGCCGCCAGCTCGGGAAACTCCGCTCGCAGGACTTCTCCAGCCCCGGCGAGGATGACGGCGCCGCCCGGACCGGAGGTGACCCGGCCCAGAATCAGGACATTCTCCAGGTCGTAGAAATCGGCCAGGTGCGCCACCGCATAGCCGAGATACACGCCGATGGTTTGGTAAATCTTGCGGGCCCGATAGTCATCCGCGCTCATCAACTCCTGGACGCGCCTGAGTTTCTCCGGGAACGGGAGCTTGGCATCGAGCTCGATGCCGGCCGGCTCGAGCAACCGCCCGACGCACTGCTGGGACAGGTACTGGACGCCGCAGCCATAATCGCCCGACCATTCATCGACCGGGGCCTTGGGGTTGTAATCGACCGGCACAAAGGCCAGTTCGTTGAGCCACGAGGTAAGGTTGCCTTCGGCGTTGACGTACCCCCCGGCGGTGCTGGTCCCCAGGGAGATGCCGAGAATGCGGTTGCGGCCCAGCGACATCGAGCCCGCCAGGGCGGTAACTTCGCCGTCGTTGATGACCTCGAATGGAACGTCATTCCAGGCCCGCCTCAAATCCAGAAACAGGTTGCGGACCCGGCGCTGGAATACCTCGGGCGCCACGCCCCGGAACAGCGAGGCCACTTTCACCCGATTGCCCAGATAAATGCCGGCCGCGCTCCCGCCGATGGCGTCGACGCGCGGCAGATGCGCCGCCGCCTTCTTGAGCGAATCCATGATGCC
>Ga0181533_1002297_pt1 | contig 22652 bp, 17 predicted proteins | sample PEATcosm2014_Bin_45_FD_119772 | JGI IMG/M metagenome (GOLD analysis project Ga0181533, IMG submission 119772) | Peatland microbial communities from MTU Mesocosm Facility, Houghton, MI, USA - PEATcosm2014_Bin11_60_metaG | ecosystem: Environmental > Terrestrial > Soil > Wetlands > Peat | place...
GAGATTATCGAGGCCATCAGCTACCACCTGCGCGACATGCGCGTGACCATGCGCCTGGGCGAAGAGGTGGAAAGCGTGGAAGAACCGGCTCCCGGCACGGTCGTGGCCAACCTGGAGAGCAAAAAGAAGGTCTCAGGCGACGCCCTGCTGTATGCGGTGGGCCGGCAGGGGAATGTGGACGACCTGAACCTGGCTGCCGCCGGCCTCGAAGCCGACAACCGCGGCCGTATCGCCGTGGACGAGCACTACCAGACCAAGGTGGAGCATATTTATGCGGCGGGCGACGTGGTGGGCTTTCCGTCGCTGGCCTCGGTGTCCATGGAGCAGGGGCGCATCGCCGCATCGCACGCGTTCAACGATCATGCCGCGTCTTCCAATCCCAGCTTTTACCCGTACGGCATCTATACCATCCCGGAGATCAGTTTCATCGGCAAGACCGAGGAGCAGTTGACGGGCGAAGACGTTCCCTACGAAGTGGGCATGGCCTATTACCGCGAGGTGGCGCGCGGGCAAATTCGCGGCGACACCACGGGGCGGCTCAAGCTCATTTTCCATCGCGACACGCGCAAGGTGCTGGGCGTGCACATCATCGGCGAGGACGCCACCGAGTTGGTGCACATCGGGCAGGCCGTGATGACGCTCAACGGCGCCATGGACTATTTCATCGACACCGTCTTCAACTACCCCACGCTGGCGGAGTGTTACAAAGTGGCCGCGTTCAATGGGCTGGGGCGGTTGCACAAGTATCAGACGGAGTAGAAACGAGCCTCTAGCTCCTAGCTCCTAGCTTTTAGCTTTTTCGTGCGAGAGCGCAGAGATTCGCTCGCTGGTGCAGGAACTAAACAGGGCGACTGAAGGAGCAAAACCGAGAAACGGCGCACAGTTCACGAACCACGAATCACGGGTTTCACTCTTTCACTCGTCCGGTGTTCGCTATTCGTCCCCAGGAGGTTGGCATGGCAACGGCAATAGGGATTAGTACCGCGGGTCTCCTGACCGGCTGTCTTGCGGGTCTCTAGGCCCGCACCGTCCGGAAGTTACGCACAATCACTCGCTCTTTGTACGGCGACCGCGCGTCTGACCGCGAGTGGAGCGTTTTTGCGGAACAGCGAAAAACGCGCGCTCCTCAGGGGGCAAATCCTCAACTCCCTGCATGAACTCCTCTGAAGCAACGGGAGCATCCGGAGCAAAGAATGCGGACCAGTCCTTCGGGCGCGAATGCTCACCCTCGCCGGCGCTGGAGCCAAACCGCTTCCGATTCATCGCAGATTGGTTTTGCTCTTCCATTCGAAACTCTAATTCCCCCCGCGCAGACCAATGCGTCTATCTTATCTTCAATCTGCTTCACGCCGGAAAAGCCTCCGAGAATTCCGTAGGTTCGAGGCTGGCCTGCGCCAAATCGATTCCGGCCGGAATGGGAGGGCGTTCCTGGTTCGGGAACAACCAATGGGAAGCAGTCGCGCTTTCGCAGGAAAGCGTGAAGTGGCGTTGCTATGATTCGGCCTGACGGGAAGGTGCGGCATGCGCGGACGTCGGCTCATCGCGACGCTGGTCATCGCAATTTCCGGGGCGTTGCCGGGCATAAAAGACCTCTGGGGACAGCAGGGCGCCGCGAGCGGGAATGGGGCCCCCGCCAGCACGAATGGGGGCGCCGCCGGCGCCAATGGGACAGACGCAAGCCGCAGCCTCCCAAGGTGGGCAGCTATTCGTTGGTGGTAACTACCCTGGAGCCCACGGCAACGACGCACTGGCTGAATCCGCCGCCGGCGATTGACGTCTCTGCCGGAACCAGGTTCGCACCCGCCGAGACGAAGGGGAACCTGACGGCGCCGCAGCAGTACATGATTGAGGCCTTTGACGTACCACGCCAGGATTGCGAGGAGACCGCGCAGCAACAACACGGTTGCGACGCACTGGACCGGACAGACCTCACCATCCGCGATCGAAACACGGTGGAATATCGGATTGTGAGCCACGGCGGGGCTGTACAGCTTCACGTCAATCTCGAGGTCCACGATCTGCTGCCGGTAGCGCGCGGCGGCCCGAGTACCGACTGGCATACAGGGGATGTGATTTTTGTTTCGGTGCCGAAGGCAACCCCGGTATGCCGTTTCGTTTCAGAAACGCTGGTGGGAGTGTGGAACGGGGCGCCGATTGTGTTCGAGGCCGGAAAGGCGTTGCCGGAAAGCGCGAAAAAAGGGCTGGAGGATCTGGGCGTTCACCAGGATCTGGGAGATGCAGTGCTGTATAGCTATCGCGTCAAATAGCGTTGGTGGAAGCTCCGGTCCCCCGATCTCTGTTCTCTGTTCTCTCACCGCTTCCGCAGGTACGTCTTCGACAACCGATCGTGCCAGGTGAGGCCGCCGTCGTCGAACAGCGCCCACACCATGCCCAGGCCGAGCGGCAACACCGATAGCAACATTGCCAGCAGACGACCGCAGCGTTGCCCGCGGGTGGTGGTGTGACCCGCAAAGGTGTTGAGCTCGATGCCGGCATACTTCATGCCGGGCGAGGCCCGGGCCAGGGTCATAAAGCACGTGTGATAGGCGACGCCGATGGCCAGCAGCGCGAGCGCGGCGCAGCCGTCTCCTTAACCTTGCTGAAGAAGCTGATAGACTGATTCACAATGATCGTCTGGTCGATTGCCAAGCGAATCGGTTGGTATCTACGGTCGCCGAGGTCGGCCGCATTCTTTCGCAGAGCGGTGGGCGTCGTCCTGTTCCTGGCCGTCCTCGCCGGCCTCCTGATCGCGGTGCAGGTCGTCCCCGAGTGGCAGGTCAGGAGAGCCAGCGTCCGCCCTGCGGTGGCGAACACCGAGGCGAAGACGACCCCCGCGGATGTCGCCGCCCTGCAGAACGAGATGCGGAAGACGTTCATCCAGGTGGTGGGAGGGGCGTTTGCGCTCTTCGCACTCTATCTCACCTGGCGCAGAGTCAAGGTCGCCGAGCAAGGACACATTACAGACCGCTACACTAAGGCCGTCGAACAACTGGGCGCGCTGACCGCACAGAACAAACCGAATGTGGAGGTGAGGCTGGGCGCCATCTATGCGCTGGAGCGAATTGCCCAAGACTCACTTCGCGACCACTGGACCATTATGGAAGTGCTGACTGCGTATGTGCGACAGAATGCTCCCGCGCCCGCTAACAAACCTACCAAAAAAGAGAACGAAGCGGCGATTGCCAAAGGGCCGGCGACGGAGATTCAGGCCATCCTGACCGTCCTGGGGCGGCGGCGGGGCCGCGGGCGCGAGCGCGAAGGGCAGCAGCTCGATTTGAGTGATAGCGATTTGCGCGGGGCGAACTTCCGTGGGACGCATATGGAAGGAGCGAACTTCTTCGGTGCGCATTTGGAAGGAGCGAGCTTCTTAGGGGTGCATGCAGAAGGAGCGAAGTTCGACTTCGCGCACGTGGAGGGGGCGACGTTCAACGCGGCACATGTGGAGGGAGCGAAGTTCGACTTCGCGCAAGCGGAAGAAGCGAGTTTCAACGCGGCGCAATTGGAAGGAGCGGGTTTCTACCAAGCGCATCTGGAACGAACGTGGTTCCTCGACGCAAATCTGAAACGAGCGTGGTTCAGCGAGGCGCATTTGGAAAGAGCGAGTTTCCACGGTGCGCAGCTGGATGAAGCGTATTTCAGCGGGGCGCTACCGAACGGACAGCGCCCCCTGGGCGCGGTTGGTTTGACCGTGGGGCAGTTTAAGGGCGCGCAGGGTTGGGAACAGGCGTATTTCGATGAAGCGTTCTTCCAGGCGTTGAAGTCGGCCTGGAGAAGGATGAACTTCAGCCCGGAGGACGATACACGCGAGCCCGAGACGCCGCCGGGCGCGTAGCGTCCATCCGCCACTTCCCTATTCCCTCCAGTTCTCGAGCCTGAGCCCCGGAACCCGGCCTCACCGCTTCCGCAGGTACGTCTTCGACAACCGATCGTGCCACGTGAGGTGGCCGTCGTCGAACAGCGCCCACACCATGCCCAGGCCGAGCGGCAAGACCGACAAGAGCAGTGCCAGCAGGCGCCCGCAGCGTTGCCCGCGGCTGGCGCTGAAACCGGAGAACGTGTTCAGCTCGATGCCGGCGTACCTCATGCCCGGCGTGGCCCGGGTCAGGGTCATAAAGCAGGCGTGGTAGGCGACGCCGATGGCCACAAGCGCGACCGCGGCGCCCAACTCCACCACGCGCAGGCCCGGCAATGCGCTGACGTTGGATGCGGCCAGCATGGCAGCGCCCACCAGCGTGGCGGCGATCAGCGTGCAATCGACGAAAACTGCAAGCAGGCGCCGGCTCATGGGCGCAGGCTCGATCTCGGGCGCTGGCTTGGGCGCGGGCTCCTCAAGGAACTCGTCGACGAACAGCTCCCGCGGCTGCGCTTCCAGCTCCAGGGTTGCAGCCTGCGTCCCGAAATTCATGGTTGGAGGCTGCGCCTCAAGACTCATGGAAGCAGGCAAAGCCTCGAAGTTCATCGTTGGAGGCAAAGCCTCCAGAGTCATGGCCGGCCATTCGGGACGCATCCATGCCGGCGCCACCGGCGGTTCCATGGTGGCCGGCGCGGGCTCGATGGAGATGGCGGCCGGATCGACCTCAAAGATGCTCAACTGGGGCGCGGATTCCGCTTCAGCCAGGGGGCCTTCCGCGCGCCGCGGACGCGCCCTGCGCGTGGCAATCATCTCCCGCGGGAACTCGATGAGGTTGGCGTAAATGGGCTGAATGAATTCGTCCGGCTCGCCTGGATGTGCCTCTGTACCCGGATGTACCTCGGAAATCGACGGGCGTTCGTAGCGAGGCAGGGCTTCATACGATGCGGTCTCATCCTGTTGCGCATCGGTTTCCAGTTCCCAGGCCGGGGCAATCGCCGCCTCCCGGTGGATCTGGGGCCGCTGCGGCAGCTTTTGCGGCGGCGCAACCGCCACCGGCGCGGCGTGCCGCTCGGAGCTGGGCGCGGGCTCCCAGGCGGGCTCATCCGAGGTGGCAGCTTCAAGGCCGTCGAGAACGTACTGAAAGGCAGCCTGCGCCTGCTGTGCGGCTTGGGAGGCGGCCTTAGCGGCATGCACCGCGGCGCGCGCCTCGCGGGTGAGCATTTCGTTGTAGCTGGGGGCATTGGCGTAACGCGCGGCCACCCGTGCGGCGGCCTGGGCAGCCCGGCTGCCACGCGCGAGCCGGTTCTCAGCGGGCGCGGCGGTTTCGCCTGCCGAAGGCGTCTTGCTCCTCAAGTGGGCGGCTACACGGCGATTGACTTCCTGCTTCCACTCCGGGAAGAGAGCAGCGGTTTGTAATGATGTGCTCAACGCTCCTGGTTCCCTTCTGCTGCGGCGGGCCGTGTTCTTGGGCTCGCGCGCATGATGTGGTCCGCGCCGCACCCCGGAAACGGGTCAACGCAGACGTTGCTTAACCATCAAGGAATGGGGATCGCAGACAAAGGCGGGCGCGCCCAGGCCAGTGGGCTCGTGACCGTGCAGTCAACCCGGCTTGTACAGTTACCAGAGCGCGAGGAGTGCGTCCCATCTGATGCGGCCGGTTTTGCTATGCTGAGCCTTACACCGGTCTGAGTCAGGGATGCGTCCTCGTAACTTAGTATGTATCACGCTGCTGGCCGCCTGTCACCTATATCTGGGCGCACAGGCCCCGCAAGTGTTGACCAATGCGGCACCTGCGGCGCAACGTGGGACGGACGGCGCCCCAAGCCCCGGCTTGCCCGCTGCCGCCGACCTGCCCGCCGACCTGCCCAACGACCCCGGCCAGGAGATGGTGCCACAAGCCGTGCCGGAACCGGCGCCGGAAACCGGAACTCCCGTGGAATGGGAGGCGAAGCACCAGGAGTGGGCCGGCGACACGCTGACCCTCACCGGCGACGTGGTGGTCCACTACCGCGATTACGTCATTCGCGCCGACAACGTGACCTACAACCGCGCCACCACGGAACTGGAAGCCGACGGCCATCTGCAGCTTACCGGCGGGCCCAATGACGTGTTCATCAACGCCTCGCACGGCGACATGCGGCTCAACATGCATACCGCGCGCTTCTACAACGTGAACGGGTCGCAGGGCGTGCACGCCATGGGGCACACGGTGGTGTATTCCACGCCGACCCCGCTGCTGTTCTCGGGCCGGGTGCTGCTCCAGACCGGCGAGGGCCGCTACCGCATCGTTGACGGCTCCATTACCAACTGCCGGCTGCCCCACCCCGACTGGCGGATTATCGCGCACTCCATCAACCTGGACGATCAAAAGGCGTCCACCTCCAATGCCTTCTTCGAGTTTCTCGGCATGCCTATCTTCTACTTGCCCTATCTGCACCATCCGGCCAACGAGACGGGCCGCGTGAGCGGATTTCTCACGCCGGTGATTAGCAACGGATCGTCGATTCGCGGTTACACGCTGGGCGAGCAGGTGTACTGGGCCATCAACCGCAGCATGGATATGGTGGTGGGCGCGGAGTACTTCAGCAAGCGCGGATGGGCGCCCAATGGCGATTTTCGCTACAGAGGACCGGGACTCGACCATCTGACCGCGCGCTGGAACGCTCTGCTCGACCGCGGCGTCGAAGAGCCAGTGACCGTATCGACGGCTCATCCCACCGGCTACGAGCGGGTGAATCAGGGCGGAGTCGATGTGAACGTGCAGGGGCGCAAGGACTTTACTCCCAACACGCGTGCTGCCGGCACCATGGAATACCTGTCGAGTTACGTCTACCGCCTGATCTTCGACGACAACTACGCGCAGGCCATCAGCTCCCAGGTGGCGAGCGACGTTGTGTTCACCCATAATCACCGCGGAATGATGCCGTCCGTCTGGCTTGACCGATTTGAATCCTTCGCCAGCACCAACAACGGCAACGAAGTCAGGATTCTGCGCTTGCCTCTGGTGCGTTACGGCGTCCTGGACCGGCCGCTGGGCAGTGGGCTGCTCTATTGGGGACTGGGATCGTCGCTGGGCTATTTGAATCGCTCTGAGCCTTTCTTCCACTCGCGCAACGTGGGACGGTTCGACTTTTATCCGCATCTTTCCATGCCGCTCTCAGCGGCAGGTTGGAGCTTCCTGCCTGAAGTGGCGTTGCGCGACACCGTGTACACCATCAGCCAGACGCCCCGGATCAACAGCCAATTCACCACGCCCGTCATCAGCCACAGCGCGCTCAACCGCACGGACCTTGAGGCATCGATCGACATTCGTCCGCCCGCGCTCGAAAAAGATTACGAGCTTCCCTCTCTGCACCGGGAGCTGCGCCACGTGATCGAGCCGGAACTGAATTACCGGTATGTGGGCGGAATCGGCGTCAAGGCCCAGGATGTGCTCCTGTTCGATACCGCGGACATTGCCAGCAACGTGAATGAGGCCGGCTTCTCCCTTACGCAGCGGTTTTATCTGCGGCCGACAGGCGAAAAGCCGTGCGGCGCAACCGACCAGGATGCCGGAGACGGCTCCGACGCCAATGTTGACACCGCGCACGATACCGGGAAAACCACCGTCTGCCCCAGCGCGCCGCGCGAGTGGGCCACCTGGGAGATCGCGCAGGAGTACTTTATCGATCCCAACTTTGGCGGAGCGCTCATTCCGGGCCGGCGCAATGTCTTCGATGCCACCCTGGACCTGATGGCGCCGACCTTCCTCACTTCGGCGCGCAACATTGCGCCCATCACCTCGCGCATCCGCTTCGAGGCCATCGACAACCTGCGCATCCAGTGGGACCTGGCGTACGACACCATCGCCGGTCAACTGGCCGCGGACAACGTGTTCGCCGGCTACAGCTTTGGCCGCACCACCCTGGGCATCGGGCACGCGCTGCTGAACGCCGTGGCCGACCGGGTGACGAACGGCGCCACGCCCTCCACTCCCGCCACTTTCTCTACACTCAAGAGCCAGCAGGTGCAGCCTTTCTTCGAATTCGGCAAGCCCAGCGGCAACGGGCTTAACCTGGCGGTGAACGGCGGCTACGACTTTGTGCAGCACGAGGTGCAGTACGGCGGCGTGCAGGCGGTCTACAACTGGAACTGCTGTGGCCTGACGATGGGCTACCGGCGTTTCGAGCTGGGCACCGTGGGCTCAACCAGCCGCGACGAGACCCAGTGGCTCTACAGCTTCACCCTCGCCAACTTCGGAGCCGTGGGCGACATCCGCCGCGCCAACTCTGTCTTCCGCGATCCCACGCTGCCGCCCGCGTATTAACCACAGGTTTCAGGTGTCAGGTTTCAGGGATCAGTCTTCAGCACTCAATCCCCGACAGCGAGTCAGTCTTCCCTGTTCCCTGTTCCCTGTTCCCTGTTCCCTGTTCCCTGACACCTGACACCTGAAACCTGTCCTCTGCGGTATCCTTTCCTGAGAGGAATTCATCTTGTTAAACGCTCGTTTTTTAGCGGGACTGCTCATTTTTGGCCTGGCTGTAGGGTGCAAAGCGCAAGTCCCTCCGCCTTCTGCGCCCGATCCCGCGCTCAATCGCCGCATCGAGATTATGGTTCGCTCGGAGTTCGACCTGCCCGCCGACATTACGTTGAGTATTGGCGCTCGCAAACCCAGCCAATTTACGGGCTACGAGACGCTGCCCATCAACATCGTGCATAACGGCAAGGCGCAGGAGTTCGACTTTCTGATTTCGGATGACAGCACCAAGCTCATCCACATGGATACGGTGGACCTGACAAAGGATCCCGCGGATGCCATTCCCATCACGGGACGTCCCATCCGTGGCAATCCGGCCGCCAGGGTGACGGTGGTCAATTTCGACGATCTGGAATGTCCTTATTGCGCGCGCATGCACCAGGAGCTGTTTCCGGTGACCATGGACCATTACAAGAACCTGGTGCGGTACGTCTATAAGGATGACCCGCTCACGGACCTGCATCCCTGGGCCATGCACGCCTCCGTGGACGCCAACTGCCTGGCCGCACAGAGCGGCGCCGTGTACTGGACGTATGTGGATTATCTGCACGCCCACGGAGACGAAGTGACCGGCGACCAGCGCGACCTGAACAAGAGCTTTGCCGCGCTGGACCGTATTGCGCGGCAGGAAGCCACAGTAAACAAACTGGACGAAACCGCGCTCGATACCTGTATCGCCAAGCAGGACGAGACGCAGATCAAGGCCTCAGTCAAGCTGGCTGAAGCTCTGGGGATCGATGGAACACCCGCGGTCTATGTGAACGGCGAAAAGGTGAACGGCGGCGCCGTGCCAGTAGACCAGCTTTGGATGGTGATCGACCGCGCCCTGCGCTCCGTGGGCCAGGAACCGCCGCCCACGCCGCCCACACCGGGCCAAAGCGGCGGCCAATAACGCAAATTGGGCTACCGCCGGGCCGGTGAAGGGATTTATCCTTGATTGCCGGGGTTTTTCGGGAGCCCCATAGGAGAGATCAGCTTGCAAGTCTCATTCGGTTTTCCTGCGCGTTCTCATGTTGCTGCAGTACTGCTTTTCAGCGGCGCCCTTTTTTCCGCCGTTGCCGGATGCCATCGCTCGCCTTCAGCCGATGTGGTAGCCACGGTCAACGGCAAGGAGATTGCGCGCGCGGAGCTGGAGCGGAATTACCAGATCCAACTGGGAGACAACCCCCAGAAGCCGTCGGACCAGGAGGCGGACATCCTGCGCCTCAACGTCCTGCAGAAGATGATCCTGTCCGAGATTGAGCAGCAGCAGGCCGCCAAGCTCAACCTGACCGCCAGCGATGAAGACGTGAACGCCAAGCTCACCGAGATCAAAGCTCCCTACACCGAGGATCAGTTCTACAACCTGCTCAAGCAGCGCAACATGTCGGTGGACGACCTGAAGCGCGACATCCGGCGGAATCTGACCGAAACCAAGCTCATCAATAAAGAGATCGAGTCGAAGATCGATATCACCGATGCGCAGATTGCGGCGTTTTATGCGGCGCACAAGGCAGACTTCGACCTCATCGAGCCGCAATACCACCTCGCGCAGATCGTGGTCACCACCATGCCCACGCCACCCAACGGCAACCAGCCGGGAAAGCCCGGCGGCGAAGCCGAAGCCAAACGGCGCATCGATGCCGCGCACAACCAGCTCGTGAGTGGCGTGGATTTCGCGACCGTGGCAGCCAGCGTCTCAGAAGATCCCAATACGGCGTCGAATGGCGGCGACATGGGCTTTGCCCGCGAGTCGCAGCTCAAGGCCGATCCCGCCGTCTACGACGCGATCAGCAAGCTGAAGCCGGGGCAGTTCACCGATGTGATTCCCGAATATGACCCGAGTCACAAGATTGCCGGTTACGCCATTTACCGGTTGCTTTCGCGCGAGCCGGCAGGCCAGCGTGAGCTGAACGATCCCCGCGTGCAGCAGGCCATTCATCAGTCGTTGCACGACAGCCAGAAGCAGCTGTTGCAGACCGCGTACCTGGAAACGCTCCAGGACGATGCGCGCGTGCGCAACTACCTCGCCGAGGAGATCCTGAAGAAGGGCGCGCAGTAGCGCGCGTTTCGATCTGGCGTTCGTACCGCCGGTCTCCTGACCGGCTGTACTGAGGGCTTCCCGGCCCTCAGAACCGCGCCTCGACGCTCGCGCCGTTGTACTGGATCGTCTTATCCGGCGCTGCCGTCGCATCCCCTCCCACGCCGTGACCCTTGGAAACCATCACCACGTTGAAGACATGCCCCGCCGCCATACCCGGATAGCTGCCCTGGCGCGCGCCGATGGTGAGCGTGCGCGTCGCATCGTTCCAATGGATCGGGATGGTCGAGTGTGCGCCGCGCTCGTAGCGGTAACTGTCGCCTTCGTCTTCGTAGAGCGTGAAATCGCCATCGGCTCCGGGATAAACGCGGAGCTCGATGGGGTCCGTGGCCTGCCCCGCGTATTCGATTGCCGGACCGAGGGGCAGGATAGAGCCAGCACGCACAGAGAGAGGAATACGATCAATCGGCGCGTCGACGTAAACCGTTGCCCCGCCTTCGTCGTGAATTCCGGTCCAAAAGTCGTACCAACGCGTGCCGGCCGGCAGGTAAAACGTGCGTTGGGTAGCGCCCTCAGTCAGCACCGGGCTCACCAGCAGCGCCGGCCCAAACATGAACTGATCGCCGATCTCCCAGGTAGCCGGATCCTGGCGGAAATCCATCACCAGCGGCCGCTGGATCGTGTAATCCTCGCTCGTAACCTTCCAGGCGAGCGAATAAACGTAGGGCAGCAGCCGGTACCGCAGGCGATCCACGGCCAGCAACGCGGGAAACACCTTGTCGTAGGTCCACAGCTCGTTCGAATCGCGATGGCCGTGGGTGCGGAAGACGGGGCAAAAGGCGCCGTACTCGAACCAGCGCGCGTAAAGCTCCTGATAGGCAGGCTGGCTCGATTGGCCGGTAAACAGTGGATGGTAGCCGCCGATGTCCGTCGTCCAATAGGGATAGCCGGAGAGCGCGAAGTTGAGGCCCGCCGGCACCTGGCGGCGCAGCGCCCACCAGCTGCTGTACACATCGCCGGACCAAACCGCGGCGCCGTTGCGCTGTTGGCCCATAAAGGCACTGCGCGTCAGCAGGAAGACGCGCTTGTCGATCTTCATGTCGGCGTTCGCCTGCTTCCAGCGCTCCTGGACGTCGCCGGTGTGCAGGAAGGGAAAGACGTTGGTGTATTCGAGGCCGGGGCCGATGTGCAGCTGTTTATTGCGCAGGATGGCGTCGCCGACGTACGGCCATGCCTCCTCAGGCTCGGAGCTGTCGAGCCAGAAGGCGTCCCACCCCTGGGCGAAGAGCTTGCCGACAAACTGATTCCAGAAAAAATCCGCGGCGGCGGGGTTGGAAGGGTCGTAGATCTGCGCGCCGGGGACATCGAAGCCCTTCGCGACGATCTGTTTGAAGTTTTCCGCGGTCGCATCCATCATGGCCCACGCCGAGATCATGGCGTGCACGTGTTCGTCGTGCAGGGTCTTCAGCTCGGCGGGAATATCGGTGTAGCCGGAGTTGAAGACGGGATCGCCTTTGCCGCCTTCCTTCCACCAGTACCAGTCCTGCACGATCGCATCCATGGGAATGTGCCGGGAACGGTATTCGGCCGCGATGGAGAGGATTTCAGGCTGCGTCCTGTAGCGATCTTTGGATTGGAAGAGGCCGTAAGCCCACTCCGGAAACAGCGGCGTGTGCCCGGTCATGGAGCGGTATTGATGGAGGATGGCGTCCATCTGCGGGCCGTAGAGAACGTAGTAGTCAATTTGCGGCGCGGCCATCGACTCCAGGTTCAGCTCCAGGGGAAAGCGGTTGTCGACGTAGCTGAAGGAGGCGGTGTTCCACAGGATGGCGTAGCCCTTGCTCGAAACCAGCAGCGGGATGGCGATGTCGGTGTTGTTCTGGCCGAGCTCGACGACGCTGCCGCGGTAGTTGAACATGCCGCTCTGGTGCTGGCCGAGCCCGTAAAGCGCTTCCGTGGCATCGGGATTGAAGCGGTCCTCGATGTGGTAGAGACCCGCGGCCTGCGAAGGCAGGTAGGTGCGCGGAAGATTGCCTCTTTCCCGCACCAGGGTCTCGCCATCGGCATTCTTGAAAGTCAGATTGCCATCGCGATCGGACAACGTGACGATGAGGCGCGACGTGGTCAGGGTCGAGGCGCCGTTCGCCTGGCTGAATTGGAAGGGCGCGCCGGGGCAGGCGTCGGTTTTGGCCAGCATCCACGGCTGAGATTCGGGGGGCTGAGATTCGGCGCCGGCCGGGGCCCCCACGGGCCGCGACGTGACCCGCGACGTGACGTGGACCAGCGCATCGCCGCAAACCGTCACTTCGAGCGTTTCGCGATCGTTGTGCGCCGTGAAGCCCGCGGGGGATGGGGCGGTGATCATGGCGGCGGGACGAGGCGTCGTTCCGGCTGGAGACTGCGCCTGCGCACAGACGGCGCAGAACAGGAGACAGGCCGCGGTCGATGCGATGTGGGCGACGCCAGAGCGGTTCCAGAGTTTACGTGCTCTATACGCCTTGGGGAAAGGTGGCGTTTTCTTAAGGAAAACGCCACTTGGCAGTCCGGATCCTGGGTAGAGCAACTCTGGAACCGCTGTAGCGGCGCGTTCAGGCTTGATCAAAGTACACCTCTGGAATGAGAATTCGCGTGGTAAAGAAAAACGGCCCCCGCGCGGGGCGGAGGCCGTCTGTGGTTCTTCCCGGTGCATGGAACGATCAATGCATCTGGCCGTTGTTGTCCATGGTGATGCCGCCCGGGCCCTGATTCTTCTTCTGTTCGTTGGCCTTGCGCATATCCATCGCCTTGTGGGTCCAGTCCTCGGCCATGGCCAGGTCCTGCGCCACCGCGGCCGCGTTGCCGTAATCCACGTCAGCCTTGTTGCGGTAGATCAGGTTCAGGTACTGCATGGCGTCGTCGTAGTTGGGGCGATTGTCGACGGCCATCGTCAGGTACTTCAGGCCTTCGTCGACCAGCGGCGCGTTTTCCTGCGCCAGCGGCTCCATCACCTTCTTGGGCGCCTTCACGTTGCCTTTGCCGTCGTCGTTCAGGCCGGCGGCCTGCAACGCGTTCAGCTTGTTCTGGTGCGCCTTCTTCCAGTCAATGACGCCGACCGTATAGGCCGCTTCGGGATCCTTGGGATCGTAGGCCAGCACCTTTTTCTGCCAGGTTTCAGCATTATCCATATCGTTGATGCTGAAGTAAATGCCCGCGATCTGCTTCATGCTGTTCACATCGCTGGGATTCTGCGCAAGCACCTGCTTGAAGATGTCCATGGCCTGGTTGGCAATCTTCAGGTTGTCGGGCGTCGTCAGGCCAGGCACCACATTCTGCGCCAGCGCGGTAGCCAGATAGGTCTTCGCCATGGGCAGATTGGGATCGAGCTCCGTGGCCTTCTGGAAGTGCTCGGTCGCTTCGTCGTAGTGTCCGGCCTTATAGGCTTCGACTCCCTTGTTCAACTGGTCACGTGCTTCCAGCTGGTTGCACCCGCTCATGGCGAGCACCATGCCGCTCAGAATCACCGCGAGCACCCAAAATCGTCCGGGTCCATTCATGTTCGTTTCCTTCTCCTTCAGGCTTGGGCCCTCAAGGCCGTGCCTGGAACTTCCAGCGACTGGCTGCAGGCGGGAGGTACCGCAGCCAGGGTAGAAAAATTGTACTCTTCCCGATGTTCGGATCTTGTGCCTCCGAACACGGCCGCCTTACTGGCCGGCCTGAATCTTAGGCGTCATCAAGCCGATGTGGTCCACGTTCGCGGCCCTGCCGATATCGATCACATCCGCGATATAGGCAAAGTTCACGTCGTCGTCGCCCTTGACGAACATCACGCGCTCGGCGCGATTGGCGTAAATCTGCTGCAGTTGGTTCAGCAAATCTGTGTGCGCCACGTCGGTCTCGTTGATCTTGTACGCCGGGGCCTGGCCGGGGCGATACAGGACCTGGACCACGATGGTGCGGTCGTTGTTCTGCTGCTGCTGGGGATTCTTGGGCGGCTGGGGCACCAGCGCTTCAAGCCCCTTGGGGGTCACCGGCACGATCACCATGAAGATGATCAGCAGCACCAGCAGAATGTCGATCATGGGCGTGATATTGGGCTCGGACATGCTGGAGCCCGCGTCTCCCACAGACATTGACATGGCTTAAACTCCTCGTTTCCTCAAAATCGTTCAACCGGCAATCGTCGCGCGGGCTTACTCCCCACCGACTTGATTGCCTCCGCGTTTCTGTGTCAACAGGTCCACCGTCTCCACGCCTGCCGTGCGCACATCGTCAATGGCGTCTTCCACCACCTTGAACTGGGCGCGGGCGTCGGCACGCACAAAGATCGTCTTGTCGGTCTTTTCTGCGAGCTTATCGCGTACCATGCTGCCGAGCTGCGAGGGATCGACCTTGTTCTGGCCGAGGTACACCGCACCGTCGCGGGTCACAGCGACCACGATGGCGTCTTCCTTGTCGGCATCGGGCATGGCGGTGGGGTTTTCTACCTGGGCCATGTCGATCTGGACCTTTTGCTGCAACATGGGCGTAATGACCATGAAGATGATGAGCAGCACCAGCATCACGTCGACCATGGGTGTGACGTTGATGTTGGAATTAACCTTCTTACCTTCGTTACGAACTGCTACTCCCATAATCGGGACTCCGTACGTCTGAATTTTTCTTGCCGGATGCACTCCGGCCTGGCTCGAATCCAAGGCGCCTGCGCGAGGAGTCAAATCGCCGGGCGGAAGAGCTTCTTGTCTTCCACCCGGCAGGATTCTCGCTCGAGCCGGCAGCCGCTTCGCGGTTAGTGCCTGTGGCTTTGCTTGATGAAGTAGTCGACCAATTCGCTCGAGGAGTTGTCCATCTCGACGTCGAATGCCTCGACACGTCCGGTAAAGTAGTTGAACGCCATGACGGCGGGAACGGCCACCAGCAGGCCGAACGCCGTGGTCACGAGAGCCTCGGAGATACCGCCTGCGACGGCGCCGATACCCGCGATCTTCTGGGTGGCGATGGCGTCGAACGCGTGCAGAATGCCGACCACCGTTCCGAACAGACCGACGAAGGGAGCGGTGGCGCCGATGGTGGCCAGAACCGACAGGCCCCTCTTCAGCTTGGCGTGAACGATGGCCTCGGCGCGCTCCAGGGCGCGGCCGGCGCTGGCAATGGTTTCATCGGTCGCCTGACCCGACGACGCGCGGAACTCCTGCAGACCAGCCGTCACTACCTCGGCCAGATGCGACTTCTTGTTGCGGTCGGCAATCTTGATGGCTTCCTCGAGCTTGCTGTCCTTAAGGGCGCCGGCAACCTTGGGCGCGAACTCACGGGACTGCTTGCGAGCCGCGGAGAAGTAAAGGTAACGGTCGATCATAACCGCCAGGGACCAGATCGACTCGATGAATAGGATGATGGCCACGGTGCGTGCCATCCATGCCATGTGATCCCAAAGTTGCAGGGGGCTGAAGCCAACTGTCTGTCCCTCATCCTGGAAATACGCCAGACTGTTGACCATGTGCGAAGCGAAATGTGCGAGCTGAGCGTGAATCACTGAATCGTTCCTCCTAAGGAGATTCTTGTGGACTGAAATGAATCCGCCGCGGCGGACGCTGTAAGGAATGCGGCAAGCGGAGAATGCGCATTCAGGTCAAAAGCAGTGCTCCCTGCCAAAGAGCGGCAGGGAGCCGGAGATTGCGTTACCCACCCAGGGTAAAGATGACGTTGACCGTGGTGTCGACCTCGACGGGCTCGTTGTTCAGCAGGTAAGGCCGGTAGCGCCACTGTCTCACGGCGTCGAGGGCGGATTGCTGTAGCATGGCCGGCCCGCTGACGACGCGAAGGTTTTCAATCGTACCCTGTCTGGAGATAGTAGCCTGCAACACCACCGTGCCGGAGACGCGCGCCGCCTTGGCGATGGGCGGATAGATGGGCTGCACCTTCTGAATGAGCATGCCCACGGCCACGCCGGCCGAGATGTTGATCTTCTTGGGCACCGCGGCCTGCACCTTGGGAGCGTTGCCGCTGCCGAACATGCTGCCCATGACGCCGGAGCCGCTGCCGCCCATACCTTCCATGCCGGCTACGCCAAAGGTCGACGGCGGAGCTTCCTTCTCGCTCACCATCTGAATGTTGTGCGGGATCTTGGTAGGCGCCGTGAGCTGATTGTTCATCATCTCCGACTGCACGTGCACAACGTGCACTTCAGGCGGCGGCGGTGGCGGTGGAGGCGGTGGAGGCGGCGGTGGCAGCGTCAACACCGTGGCCATCAATTGCGAGGGCAGCGCCTCAGGATAGATCAGTGGAATCAGAATCAACAGAATGAGGATCCCTGCATTGATGCCCCCTGTAACCAGCATCCAGCGACCACTCTTGGTCTTGATCCTTTTCGCGGATTCGAATGTGGAATCTTCAAACATAGCCAGCCTCGGAATCGGGTTTGGTTACTTCTATTTTAGACACCGTGGGGGGGGGAATTGTTCCCGAATTCAAAATTCCTCACAAAGAAGCGAAACAACCTTATCAGAACCGCGGGTCACCTGCAACGAATGCTGCAAAACTGGTGCAATTCCCGCTCCCCGCGGTTCCCGACATTTGGCCCATTCCCCGCTTCGGCGTTCCCCGCGAATCCTCATCGTGGGACGCCCCTGAAGCGGCGTCCCGTTGCCGGTGGATGCAGACGAAATGCGCCCCGCATCCACAAAAATCCTCATTACTTGGCCCGTCTTGCAGCCGGAAGCGACGCGCCTTTACCCTTGCCCGCCCGCCACTCCTGCCAGGCCACCAACATGGGGGCAGCCACAGCAATGGATGAATACGTTCCTATCAGAATGCCCACTACTAAGGCAAACGAGAAGCCGTTCAGCACCTCGCCGCCGAAGATAAACAGCGAAAGTACAGTGAGAAAAGTGAGGCCCGAGGTAAGCACGGTCCGGCTCAGAGTCTGGTTGATGCTGCGGTTCACCAGATCGGGGAGCGGCTCGCGCCGGCTCAGGCGCAGGTTCTCGCGGATACGGTCGAAGACCACGATGGTGTCGTTCATCGAGTAGCCGACCAGGGTGAGAATGGCGGCGATGACGGTAAGCGAGATCTCCTTGTTGAGCAGCGCAAAGGCGCCCACGGTAATCAGCGTGTCGTGGAAGCAGGCCACCACCGCGGCCACGCCGTAAATCAGCTGGAAGCGGAACCAGAGATAGACCAGCATGCCGAGCATGGACCAGACCACGGCCCGCGTGGCCTGCGCCTCCAACTGGTGGCCCACCGTGGCGCCCACGCTATCCACCTTGATGCCGGCATCGTTGAACGCATTGTTGTAGTGGGAGTGCAGAGCTTCGACGATCTGCTGGCGGCCCGTATCGAGAGTAGTTTCGTCGTTCTGCCTCGGCAGGCTGATGACAACCTCGTTCATGCTGGGTACATCGAAGTTCTGAATGCGTGCGTCCTTGATACCCGCCGCTTCCATGGCTTGGCGAATGGCGTTGATGTCGGGGCGGTTGGCAAACTGCACCTGCACCTCAGTGCCGCCGCGAAAGTCCACGCTCAATGGCACCGGCGTGCCGATATGCGACCAGTTCCAGCTCATCTTTGCGATGCCGGCCACACTAAAAATCATGGAAAAGGCCAGAAAATACCACTTCCATCCCAGCCAGTTCACATTTACGCCGCGAAAGAATTCCACTGCTTTTTTCTCCTGGCTTTTAGCTCTTAGCTTTTAGCTATTAGCTTGTTTGTGCGAGAACCAAGTTACGTTCTTCAGCAGAATGGCTAAGAGCTAACGGCTAATAGCTAAAAGCTGCTTTCTAAATCGATACCATCTCGCCCGGCTTCAGCTTGTTCAAATGCGCCTCAAAGATCACGCGCGAGACATACACCGCGGTGAACAGGTTGGCGGCAAGACCGAAGGTGAGCGTGGTGGCAAAACCCCTGACCGGTCCGGTTCCGAACAGGAACAGGATGGCCGCTGAAACGATGGTGGTGACGTGGGTGTCGACGATGGTCACCCAGGCATGGGCAAAGCCCTGGTCGACGGCCGCCGAGGCCGCCTTGCCGGCGCGAATTTCTTCGCGAATGCGCTCGAAAATCAGCACATTCGAGTCCACGCCCATACCAATGGTGAGAATCACTCCGGCAATGCCTGGCAAGGTCAACGTGGCTCCGGAGTAGCCCAGGAAGCCAAGCAGAATGACCAGGTTCAAAAACAGCGCCAGGTCGGCATTGATGCCCGAGCTCTTGTAGTAAATGAGCATGAAGGCCATCACCACGAGCACGCCGACGATGGCCGCCGTAACGCCCTCGCGAATGGAGTCGGCACCCAGCGAAGCACCCACGGTGCGGTCCTCAAGGAAGATGAGCGAAGCCGGCAGAGCGCCGGTGCGCAGCATCTTGGAGAGCACGGTGACTTCGTCTTCAGTAAAGGCGCCTTCGATTTCGCCGGAGTCGCGGATGCCGCTCTTGATCACAGCCACTTCGCGGATGCGGTTGCCCATGACGATGGCCATGTACTTGCCGACATTGGCGCTGGTGTAATCCCAGAAGCGATTGCCGGCTTCGTCAGTGAGCGTGAAATGCACGGTGCGCTGGCCGGTGTTGGAGTTGACGCTGGGATCGGCGGAGCGGAAGTCGCTGCCGGAGACGACCGGGGCGCGCTCGATGATAAAGACCTTGTCGGAGTCGGAGCCGGTGGCCATGGTTCCGGAGCCATGGACTATCTCCTCGTCGGGCGGGAGGGCTCCGTTGACGCTGGCCAGTGCCGACGCCTCATCGGCATAGCCCGCACCGTCGCCTACCACGGGGTGAATCTCAAGCCGCGCCGTGGACTGGATGATGGCCTTGACCTTGTCCAGATCGCTCACGCCCGGCAGTTCCACCAGAATCTGGTTGGCGCCCAGGCTGTAGGGCGCAATCATCGGCTCGCTGACGCCCAATGCGTCGACGCGATCGCGGATGGTCTCGATCGCCTGCGTAACCGTTTTTTGTTCCAGGTCCTTCTCGACCAGCGGCTTCATGGTCAGCGTCCAGGAGTTGTCGCTGCTGCCGGCATTGACGTCGTACTCGTTGGAAAACTTCTGATCGAGCAGGGAGCGCACGTCGCTGGCCATGGCCGCGGAAGTTCCATCGACCTCGATCAACTGGGCCTTGGTGGGATCGGGCTTGATCACCTGGGAATACGTCATGTTCCCGGTTTTGAGCGTGTCCTTGATGCGGGCCACGGCACTGTCGGTTTCGTCGCTGACCGCTTCAGAAACCTGCACCTGCAGAATCAGGTGCACGCCACCCTGCAAATCCAGGCCCAGGTGAATCTGCTTGCTCATGGCGGCCTGCAGATCCTTGCCGCTGATCCCTTGAGGGATCTTGAAAATGCCATAGAGGCAGACAAGCAAAACCAGAAAGATCAGGGCAATTTTGTTCTTGAGATTTTTCTTCATGATTTCGTTTCTCTTGTCAGGAGGCCGAAGGCCCGTCCTGCGTAGTGACCGAGGCGATCGCGGTCTTGGCCACTTCCAGCTTCAGGTTGTCGGGCGCGACGCGAATAATAATCGAATCGTCCTTGATGGAAAGGATGACGCCGCGGATGCCGCCAGCCGTCGTAACCTTGTCGCCGGCCTTGATGCCCGCCAGCATATGCTGCCACTGCTTCTGCCGCTTCTGTTGCGGACGGATCATGAGCAGATAGAGCAGCGGAATAAACAGCAAGATGGGGAGCAGCATCCCCAGGCCGCCGCCTGCTCCCGGGGCCGGCGCACCCGCCCACCATACCAATGTTGCCATCAGGTTCATACGTTGCCTGCGTCCTTTACTCGCTCCGCGGCCGGCGCTAACCGGCTTTGGGCACAGGCGCACCCGGCCGATGCTGCCGGCGCCTGACCATTAGATTTGTCTCCGGGAAAGGTTCTTGGAGCCTCAGTCTCTAAACGGCCCAAGCTCCGGGTGGAAGGATTTGCCCGCGCCATTCAGGACCTGATGCTCATGCCTGCACGCGCCGCGCAACCCTACTACCGCCTGCTTCCTGTTCGACACAGCTCCCCTTTTCAGCGCCAGAGCGAGCAGAAAACCGTTCCCGCCAGGTTCGTCCCGCCCCGGTTGCCAAAAGAAAGCCTGTAACGATAAGAAATGTGCGGCCGGTTCGGTGTCAAGGAGGGAGCGCACAAGGAAGGCCCGCGGACCCAGGATTGCGGCTTTTATAGGTCCCTTACAAATCCCCTACTCCCTCTTTACAAAGAAAGGCGTCCTCTGGTGTTACCGGTTCTTCCGCGGCGCGGGAGCCGTTTTTCGGCTCCCAGCATGTGGGAGACGGTGTGAGGGTTTGTCGCCGTGAAACTGGAATTCGATGCCGTCACGCTCTGGCTGATTCCCGTGGGAATTGCGCTCTGGTTCATGATTTGGGTGCTTTGGAACTGGCGGAAGGAAGAGCGGCGGTAGGGCTCAGATCGTATAAATCCCTAATCGCTCTCTGATTGCACCGCTCCGGCGCGCACAAATCGCACGCTGGCTTGCTGACTCGCCGACTCGCTATTTCGCCGCTGGCTGGGCCGGCGTCTCTTCATCGTCGCCCGAATCTTCTACCAGCACGGCCGAACCAGGAACGAAATCGTAGCTGACCTGGTCCTTGCCCGCGGGATGAAAGCTGATGCGCAGCGGCTCGCGCTGCCAATCGGGCGGAGCGCAGGCGGGACCGGATCCATTCTCTGGATCGAAGGCCGCGAGTTTCCTGGCCAGCACCGGCCTACGCGCAGCCAACTGCGCCACCACCGCATACAGGCTCTTGCCGGTCGCCGTCACGCCGCAGTAGGCCGCGTAATCGCGGAACCAGCTCACCTGACTCACGCCGGGATCATAGTCGGGCAAGTGCAGCGCGGTGACATGGCCGGTCGTGCGATCGACCAGCAGCCACGGCCCGCGCTGCCACACCCAGTGGCCGGCCAAATTTGACCCGGGCTTTTCCGGCGGCTCGTCCGTGGGTAATGCGTCATTGAGGCGGATGACGCGGCGCACCACAAAGCTGCGGTCGGTGACATCGTGCGCGTCGCCTGTGGTCCATTCCTTGAGCACGCCATCGACGAGCAGGGCACGAATTTTGAGCGCGTCTTCGCCGGCAGCCGCGCCGGAGGGATCGCCAGCCTTGGAATACGGCACTTTCCTCGCCGCGCCGAGGACAACGGTGTGGGTTTTGCGCGGTGCGGCTGAGGCTGCCGAGACGATCGCAAAGAACATTGCGAAAAGGAGGACGATAAGGACAGATTTCCGCCGAGCATGCATGAAGGCGAGTCTCCTGATGATTCGTGAATCCGTTGCGTGCCCCGTTCTTCCTCCGGGACTATTCCGCACGGATTCCTGGAAACACGCTTCTGGGAGAATGACGACACCACGCCGGCGACGGGCCGGGGCGGAAAAATGCTGCGCGATGATTCTAGCGCAAGTTAGATCTGCGCGGCTTCAACAGCCCGCGCCACGCGGAACGCCGTGCTTTCGCCCAGATGCCGCGCCAGGATCTGCATACCCACCGGCAGCCCCGCTTTCGTGGCCCCACAGGGCACTGTGACGCCGCAGATGCCGGCCAGGCTCGCAGTGACGGTGTAGATGTCGGCGAGATACATGGCCAGCGGATCGCCGGTCTTCTCACCGATTTTGAAGGCGGGGAAGGGCGAGGTGGGCGTAACGATGGCGTCGACGCCGGCAAAGGCGCGGAGGAACTCCTCGGCAAGGATGCGGCGGACCTGTTGCGCCTTCAGGTAGTAAGCGTCGTAGTAGCCGGCCGAGAGCGCGTAGGTGCCGAGAAAGATGCGGCGCTTCACCTCGGCGCCGAAGCCCTCGTCGCGCGAGTGCGAGTACATATCAGAGAGCGTTGCCGAGCGCGGCGAGCGGTAGCCGTAGCGCACGCCGTCGAAGCGGGCGAGATTCGCGCTGGCTTCGGCCGTCGCGACGAGATGGTAAGTCGGGACTGCGTACTTGGTATGCGGCAATGAGACCGGCTTGATGACGCAGCCGGCAGCTTCGAGCGCGGCAATGCCCTTCTCGATGGCGGCGCGGACTTCGGCGTCGAGGCCTTCGGCAAAGTACTCCGCCGGAACGCCGATACGCAGACCCCCCTTCCCCGGTTCTTTGACGGGCTGGTCGCTGGCTGCGGCGTAGTCCTCAACGGGAGCGGGAGAACTGGTGGCGTCCCTGGGGTCGTGGCCGGCGATAACGCCGAGCAGCGTGGCGGCGTCGCGTACGTTGGCGGCGAAAGGGCCGATGCGGTCCAGAGACGACGCGAAGGCGATGAGCCCGTAGCGCGAGACGCGCCCATAGGTGGGCAGCACGCCCACCAC
>Ga0181533_1002302_pt1 | contig 22601 bp, 19 predicted proteins | sample PEATcosm2014_Bin_45_FD_119772 | JGI IMG/M metagenome (GOLD analysis project Ga0181533, IMG submission 119772) | Peatland microbial communities from MTU Mesocosm Facility, Houghton, MI, USA - PEATcosm2014_Bin11_60_metaG | ecosystem: Environmental > Terrestrial > Soil > Wetlands > Peat | place...
GCGATCACGGTGGACGCGCTCAACTCCTCCTATAGCAGCAGTGCCGATGGGGTCTTGTTCAACAAAACTCAGACCACGCTCCTTCAATACCCGGGGGCCAAAGCCGGGGCCTACGCCATCCCCGGCAGTGTCACGAGCATCCCGGACGATGCATTCGCGAGTTGTTTCGGCCTGACTGGCGTCACAATCCCCGACAGCGTCACAAACATCGGGGACTCCGCGTTCAACGACTGCACCAACCTCGCCGGCGTCACCATCGGCGACAGCGTCGCCACCATCGGGTTCGAGGCCTTCGCCGGCTGCAGCAGCCTGGCCAGCGTCACCATCCCAGTGGGCGTCACCAACATCGGGAACGGGGCGTTCGGCTCCTGCGGCAGCCTGGAGGCGATCACGGTGGACGCGCTCAACTCCTTTTATAGCAGCAGTGTGGATGGGGTCCTGTTCAACAAAAACCAAACCACCCTCGTTCAATACCCGGCCGGCAAAGCCGGGGCCTACGCCATCCCCGCCGGCGTCACCAGCATCGAGGACCATGCGTTCGACGGTTGTTTCCGCCTGACCAGCCTCACCATCCCCAACAGCATCACCGCCATCGGGGCATCGGCGTTTGCGGGCTGCTCTGGCCTGGCCGGCGTCACCATCCCCAACAGCGTCACCAGCATCGGGGCTTCGGCGTTTGCGGGCTGCTCCAGCCTGGCCGCCGTCACGGTTCCGAACAGCGTCACCAACATCGGAGACGAGGCGTTCGTTTACTGCTCCAGCCTGGCCAGCCTCACCCTCCCCAACAGCGTCGCGAGCATCCAGGACCAGGCGTTCAGTTATTGCTCCAGCCTGGCCGCCATCACCATCCCCCAGAGCGTCACCAGCATCGGGTACGAGGCCTTCTATGGCTGCTCCAGTCTTGCCAACCTTACCATCCCCAACAGCGTCACCAACATCGGAGACTCCGCCTTTGCCTGGTGCGTGAGCCTGGCCGCCGTCACGATCCCCAACAGCGTCGCCACCATCGGGAACGGGGCGTTCGCCGACTGCCGAAGCCTGGCCAGCCTCACGATAGGCAACCGCGTCACCAGCATCGGAAGCGCCGCGTTCGAGTTCTGCAACAGCCTGGCCAGCCTCACAATTCCTGCGAGCGTCGCCAGCATCGGAAACGACGCCTTTGGCTACTGCAGCCACCTCGCGAGCGTCTATTTCCAGGGTAACGCGCCTGCTGTGGGTTCGGATGCGCTGAACACGGACAACATGGCGGTCGTCTATTACCTCCCCGGCGCCACCGGCTGGGGTCCGTTCTTCGCCGGACATCCAACCGCGCAGTGGACCCTGCAAGTGCAGCCCAGCCTCACCGGCTTCGGCATCCGGACCAATCAATTCGGCTTCACCATTACCGGCGCCAGCAATATGGTCGTCGTGGTCGAGGCCAGCACCAATCTGGCCAATCCCACCTGGTATCCGCTCCAAACCAACACCCTCGCCGGCCCTTCCTCGTATTTCAGCGACCCCTTCTGGACGAATTATCCAGCCCGTTTCTACCGCGTGCGGTCGCAATGATTTGGATCACCCGCCCAGCGCAGAAAAGGAGTTGAATCCGGCCGTCCACCCGCGCCGCGGCCCACAAGCTGCCGACCCCTATGGGAACCTCCAAACCGCAAGGGCCAGGTTCGCCAGCTTCCGCTGCCGCTCGGCGATGGCGCCCTTGTTCCAGTCATCGTAATGAGCAATATCCTGCGTGAGTCGATACTGACTTGTGGCGAAGCTCCGCTTCTTAGCGTCAAAGGGTTTCTGGCCGAGGTCCTTGTTCTTGCCCGGTTCGAGAAGGGCGTAATTGCCCAGCCGGTCCACGTAACGTGCATGCTCGTCCTCGGAAAAGGTCTTCGACCAAGCCTCATCCAGACTGTCCGGGAGGATATGCTCAATGGTGGCCTCTGTTGTCCGCCAGCTAACGTCGTGCTGGCTGTGCTGGCGCTCCAAGGCGCAGAGGAGGAAGCGGATGAGTTGCTTGCCTTGCGTCGTGCATGGCTGCCGGAACACCTCGAAGTCAGCTCGGAACTGATCGTCGTCCACGTACACAGGCAAGAGGGTGGCGCGAATATCGCTGGGGGCCCTGGCCTCCTGGTTCTCCACCTGAAGCGCAGCCTCGTTGTAGCGTTTTTCGAGTTCGTGCGTGCCGAGACGGCTCACGACGTTGAACCGTAATGAAACTGTCGTGCAATCTCGCAGAACCGTCACGACATCCCCAGGCGGAAGCCGCCGCGTTGCGGCCAGAATCAGCGGCTTGAACTGGCTGACGCCAAACATCACAAGTGCTCGGATGTATTCTGCCGACCGCGGGTAATCGAGCCAAAACTCGTCTTCGGCGTCCCATAACGCCCGGTAACAGACCGATGCCTGCTCCAATTGCCGAATCAGGCGCGACGCGTCTTCAGCGGTCTTCACATCCTCACGAATGTGACGAAAGAGGCGTTCCTGGCGGACGTAGGGGCCCACGGAATTCACATAGTGGCGGATGAATTCAGGCAGCCGTTGCGCCCCGATGTACTCGTTGACGCGCGCCCACCTGGTCAGGATGTGCTTCAAGTCGCCTTTGCCCTTCCTCGACACCAGAGACATCAGGTAATTCTTGATCAGATCGCTGGCCGTCAATTCGAGACCCCGGGCATTCAAGGTCTCAAAGACCATGTACGCGTTCAACTCGTCCTGAACAGAAACCTGGATGAACAGCAATCGAACGGCGACGAAATGGTTAACCCAATCGGCCAATTCCTGGCCCGTCTTCCCTTCAAAGCTGGCATCAATCTTGCGCTTGAAGTACTTGAACGCCCCCCAGAGCAACTTCTCCGAGTCGCTTAAGGAGCGCTCGCTGGCGGGGCGCTCGAGTTGCACGATTGTGCCCTGGTAGAAATCGTTGTCGTTGAGGTTCAGGCTTAATTTGCTTGATTCCGTCAGCGAGCCTGGGTCTTTGCTCCCGATAAAACTCCCGCGAAGAATCATTGCGCGCTCTTCATTGGCCGCTGGCTCGGCATCACGACCAGCCATCTCCCTCAGGCGGGCGATTGCGGCAAGAATCAGAATGCTCAGTGTCGCGATGCGCTGCTGGCCGTCGATGATGACAAAATGCTCAGGCCGCTCTTCGCCTTTGAGCAGGATGGAGCCCATGTAATGCTGAGCATTCTTCTCTTTCTTCAGTTCCTCCAGATCCAGCCAAAGATCCTCCCAGTGCTCCTCTTTCCACGAATAATCCCGCTGGTAAGGAGGAACGTGGTAAATCCGTCCGTTCCCCAAGAGTTGCTTGAGATTCAGGTCGTTCGTTCCAAGCAAAATAGTATTCGCCATACCCGCTGTCAGGTTAAGGCCTTTTTCAGAGGTCCGCCATCTGAAAATCGACGAGTTGATGTTCCAATAGGGCTGCATCAAGCTCGGGACGACAGCCCGGATTTTTCTGCCAGGCGAGACGTCCCATTAACACCGTGGCTTCAGCCCGGTGTAAGGAGGGACCTCGGGCGCTGCAACCGTTTCAACGGTTTCACTGGGAGCGCGGAAAGCCGTTGAAACGGCCGGGACGGCTCGCCGCATACGAACACCGCGCTGAAGCCGCGGTGTTAATGAGAACGGTGGCAGTCCATTAGGGACAGTACCGAGACTCGGCACCGAGCTTGATGCACCCCTGATGTTCCAAATCCCTCAGGTTCATTTTAGCCAGCCGATTTTGATCTCCCCCTCGACCGCCTTGAACTCCCGGTCGCCGGTAACGAGTTCGGCGTTCTTCTGCTTGGCCAGGGCGGCGGCGAAGCAGTCAGCGTAAGACATTTTGTGCGTGGCTTTGAAAATGGCCGCCTGTTTGGCCAGCGCCAAATCGTCGCTCACGCCGATGATGTCGATGGGCAACGCGGCGACTTCCTGGGCCTTTTGCTCGGCGGCCTGCTGGGAGACCTCGCGCATGGTGTTGTAATAGACCTCGCCCCAGTTGACCACGCTCATCAGGAGGTTTTGCTTGCCTTCGGTGGCCTGCTGAAGGAGCTTCTCCACGTCCTCGGCCGCTGGCTCGTCCTCAAAGAATGCGATCAGGGCCCAGCTATCCAGAACCTTGGCGGCCATTTTAAAGCTCCCTTTCCCGCTTGCGGTCTTCCAGCAACGCCTTCATGACCCCGCGGCCCTTGAGGGAGCCGCGCAGGCTCCTAATGTAGGCGCGCGTGACGGGCTTGAGAAGGATGCCTTGGGGAGTAGCTTGCACGTGCGCGCGGGTGCCTTCCTCGATTTCAAATTCTTTGCGGAGCCAACGGGGGATGACAACCTGGCCCTTTATCGAGAAGTAAACCGTGTCGGTCTTTGTTGCCGTTTGCATGCTTAAAGGATATGATTCGACCATGGTAAGTCAAGAATGAATGTGTAGGACATTCAAGGCAGAGGCTCACAACGATGCTTGAAGGGGAGGCGCGCCAGCGGGGCGGGCGCATCCCGTCAGCACCACCGCACCGCAAGTACCGGGACGAGGCCATGAAAGAGTTTGTCATCGACTGGGCGGAAGCCAGCAAACTTCCCTACGAAGATGACACCAGGAACAGAACGCAGATTTGATTGGTCTCAATGCCGCCAGTTTTAAGTCGCCGCACGAAGGCAATCTTCTTTCCGTCGGGCGAAAAAACACAGGCCTCGGGCCTGGGAGCGGCGGCGTCGCTGCTGCGCGCGGTCAGGCGCGAGGTCTGCCCGGTCGAGGCGTCCGTCAAGCAAACCGAGTTGTCCATCACGTGGGCGAGGCTCCGTCCGTCGGGACTCCAGGTGAAGGCGCTGGCGACCGGCCAGGGGTTGCGGGTGAGTTGGCGGGGCTGGCCGCCCAGGGGCGAGATCGTCCAGAACTGGGCCGTGCCGTGGTCATCTTTCATTAGAAAGGCGATGCGCGCGCCGTCGGGCGAGGTGCGGAGCCAATGGCGCGGCCCCTGGAGGCCCGGGAATTTTCGCTGGGCAGTGAATGTGAGGCGGCGCTGAACCACGCCGCGCGGCGGACAGGGCGCGCGCGTCCGGGTCCCGCAGAGGGGTCCTTGGTCCTCGCCGGTGAGGTCCTCCGGCAGGTCGGCCACGAACACTTCCGCAATCGTTTCCCCCTCCGCCGTCACCACCGAGCCTTGGAAGGCCAGCGCGCGGCGCTGCCGCGTGCCGTCAGGCCGCGCATAGCCCTGGAGGCCCACCCAGGCTTCCTCACAGGCGCGTTTGATCTCATCCGAGCCGGGACGGGGATTGGCCGCCGTGCGGGTGACCAGGACGGAGAAGAAATCGCCGTCGTGGTTGCGCGGATGGTCCTTATGCACCCGCACCGGGCGGCCCGGGACACTCACGCCAATATTGCGCTGGTTGACGTCATTGGCCGGGCTCGGGGCGGCGAATTGTGCGAGCAGATGGTCCTCGTAGGTGAAGCTGACCCACTCGCCCGCGCCGTCCCAGACATGGAGGTGAGTGCCGCCGCGCAACGCCCCCGGGGTGAATGGGGGGGTGAGGTCGCGCGCATCGAGGTTGCGCGCCACACCCGGGCTCTGCATTTCCACCACCACGCCCTGCCGGTGCCAGGGGCAGTAGCTCCAGTCGGGCGCCGGATTCTCCGGGCCGAGGATGAACACCACCCTGGGTTGGAGCGGATGGAACGTCGCCGCGCCGCAATGTGCGCCGTTTGCCGTCCGGAACAACTCGCGCACCTCTCCGCTGTTCAGGTTCACAGCCTCGATCCTTTCGCCGTCGAATCGCTCGCCCGCCGCGTCGCTGCGGGTGTCATAGACAATCCATTGCCCGTCCGGCGACCACGCGCCGGTGTTGGTGAGAATGTGGCCGCACCGGGCGGAGGTGATTTGCTTTTCTGCAAATGGAAGCGTTTCGCCAGCCATGAGACCGGATAGAAATAGAGCCACCCACGCCATGAGGCCATGAAAAAGTGTCCGCGAGGCTGCCCTCATGTTTTCGTTTCAAGGAGGCATTTCATTGTGGCGAGGATGCCAGAGCAGAGCATTCGGCGCAATCGTGATCCGCGGCTCGCCTGGCGTGGCCACGAAGGAACCCCAAAGGGCGAGTCGTTCAACATCGCGGCACCCCTCTCCGACAGTCCGCTGGAGCTTGCATATCAGGCATTCAGCGATTAGCTTATGCCCATGAGCACGGCCGAGTTGATTTGCGCGAAGGCCAAGGCGCTGCCGGATTCGAAAAAAGGGTTCAAGCCCTCACAAAGTGCATTTCCCACCTTGATCCCAGCGCGCGCCTTCCCGCTCGGCCGTGCGTCGTTCGTATCGCGTTGCCGTGGAACACGTCGGAAGCCCTCCCACCTGCGGGGCGCAAACGAGGGCGCGAACCCGGCAACCGATCCGGCACGGCGGCTCGCTACTATCCTCGCAATTGTCCCCGTATCCACGCCGGGTCTCTTCTGAGGTCGAGCACCGCCCACACCACGGCGCTGCCGCCCTCTATCGTGTAGAAGACGCCGCAAGGAAAGACCTTGCTGAGGAGCCGATGATAATCAGCATAGACCACTCGGTGCGCGCCTGCCGACACCTTTAATTCTTCGATATCAGCCCGAACGCAGGCAATGAAGTAATCGCCCAGGCCCGGCTTCTGCGCCTCGTAAAAAAGAAACCCCTCGTTGAGATCCGCCTGCGCGTCCTCCGAAATCTCGACTCGAATCATGGCCTGCCCAAGGTCCCTTTCACAGAATCCCAATCCAGAAGCCACGCCGCGCCTTCGCGAACTCTGGAGCGACGGCGATCCAGCAACTGCTTCTGCTGTGGGGAAATCTCCGACCGCTCAAAGCGTTCTCGAAAGTCCTCCCAGATCGCCTCCATGATCTGAATCTTGCGCTCAACTGGCAGTGCTCGGACATCTTCCGTCGTCATGCTGGAAGAATACCGCTCTTCAGGAGGCGTTGCCAACGAATTTTCGGTTGCATCGAACGCCGCGAGCAAGCAAATGCGGTCCGACCAGTTGGGCAATTTCATGATGGTGGGGGAATTGGCACCGGATGGCGGGGTGCGCCCGGAAAGGAAAGGGGGTCAAGCCCCAGCATGGTTCATTTTTGTTGACTATCCGGCCTGGTCAGCGGCAGGAAAACGCACCATGTTAGGGCTTGACCGCATTCCGGGCCATCGCTTCGCGATTGCAAAACCGGCCTGGGCGATGCAAAACTCATGCGTAATCCATCGAATCATGAATGATGCGAGCCGACGGGACCTGGCGCATGACTTAATCCTGCCAACGCTTTTGTTCGTCGCCCTTGGGGCGATGAGTTGGGCGATACGGGGGTGCTCCGGCTTTGGGGCTGTCAACGGGTGCGTCTTTGCCGGGGTAACCTGGGGAGGGGCGTGGTGGTTTCTGGCCCACGACCCGGTTGGGCGCCAATCGCGCCCTTATGCCTCGGGGTGGATCATTCTGGCGCTGACGGTGGGCATCGGCATTGCGGGGAACCGGGGGTGGATGCAGTGGCCCAGCTTCTTCGAGGGCCGCCTCCAGACCAACACGCCGGAAGGGAGATGGGTTCCCATCCCCAGAGAATACGGTTTCCTGTGGCTCTTCATCGCCGGGGTCCCGTGGGCGGGCCTGGGGGCGTGTATGCTGGCCTGGTGCGGGTCGCATCGCCCGGCGGGGCCGGCGGGGTGGTGCTTGCGAATTCTCTGCGGCATCGGCATGGCCTGCCTGGGGAGGTTTCTCTTTGACCACCTGCCGGAGGTTTTCCTTCCGCTTTACAAGTCCATGCAGGCGCAGTATTCCGACCTGCACGCCAACCCCAATCTCCGCCGCCTCATTAATGATAACCGCGCCGCGATAACTCATCTGGGTTTGTACCTGGGCTTGCTCCTGTTCGAGGCGGGCCGAAAGGACTGGCGGAACGTCAAACTCATCGCGACGGTGGGCCTGGTAACCGGCCTGGGCTGGGCGGCGTGGCAAAACTGGCGTTGGGCGGCAGGGATTTGGCCGCGGGCGAGTTTCAACTTTTGGCGGTGCTGGGAGTCGAGCGGGGGCATCAGCATCGGCTTGGCCTACGGCCTGGCTTATTACTGGACCAATCGCCCGCTGCCCGAAGCGGAACGTTCACGGCTCGGGATGAGGTTGGGCAATGGATACCCGAACCTGGAGCGGTTCGGCGCCTATCTCGGCTTGCTGTTGGGGCTGGGCCTTTCGATTAAGAACGGGCTTAAGGGCTGGGCCAATATCTATGTCGGCAACGAGGAGCATTGGAACGAGGTTCTTTGGCGGATCATCGGCCCGTTGATGTTGCTGGGCCTGGCCGCGGTGATTGCCAGGATCAGGTCCCGTCCCATCCCGCGCGGCTTCGAGTCCGACCTGTTTCCCCACGCCTACCGGCTCATCTGGCTCGTGCTGATCGTCCAGAACCTCATCGCGCAGCTTGTCACGGGGCCGCTCAAGAATTGGAACGAGGTGGCCTTCAGCATCTATTATGTGCTGCTCTTCCTCATCTCGGCGGTCATCGTCCACCATTATCACTGGATCAAGCAGCGAGCCCTCCCGGCAGGGCTGCCCTAAGCCCGGAGGGAAATCGGAAATCCGAAACCCGAAATCCGAAATCCGAAGGAAATCCGAAATCCGAAATCCGAAGTCGGCATCCGGTCCCTCATTCGGTGCTGTCGCTGCGTGACACGGAAGCGCCTGTGGCCTTGGTATTGAGTGCAGAGCCAACGCCCGAAAGCCCTCCGATCTCGGCCTTCGGATTTCGGATTTCGGATTTCGGACCTTGGAGGCTCATCAGCCTGACTTTAGAGCAGCCCTGTCCCCTGGCGGCTCTTGCCAGGCGGCGCCTTACTGGGGTAGGCTCTCGGGCATGATTCGAGCACGACTAGTTTTTTTGGCAGTTTTGGCCGGATTGGGTGTGATGGGTTTGGGGGCGGAGCCGGCGGCCAAGGGAGGACTGACGGCGGAGCAGCAGAATTGCGTGGGCAAGGCGAAGCGATTCGAGCGGGCGGGGTGGATCTATTTGCACGTGGAAGGGGAGGCGCGCGACCGGGGATTTCAGCATGGGTATCTCCTGGCAAAAGAGATAGCGGAGGGCATGAGGATGACACGCGCCTCCTGGGAACATGAGAGCGGGATGGAGTGGGAATGGCTGGTGAAACGCGCGGCGGCGATGTTCGTGCCGAAGATAGACGCGGAGAACCTGGCGGAACTCGAGGGGATAGCCGAAGGGGCCAGGGCGGCGGGGCGCGAGGTGTCGCGGGATGACTTGATTGCATGTAACGGGATTGCGGAGCTGCAGGAATATTGGTGGCCGATCGAGCTGAAGAAGATCAAGGACAGACCGGCAAGCGGAGTGGGGCGGCAGTCGTGCAGTTCCTTCATCGCGACGGGAAGTTGGACCAGGGGCGGCAACGTGGTGCTGGGGCATAACACGATGCAGGGCTATGCCGATGCGCTGCCGCTGGTGATCGAGGACATCGCGCCGGCCAAGGGGCATCGGATTCTCTGGCAAACGGTGGCGGGGTGGATTCACAGCGGGACGGACTTTTTCATTACGGACGCGGGGTTGGTGGGGTCGGAGACGACCATCGGCGGGTTTGAGGGGTTCGACACCAATGGGATTCCGGAGTTTGCGCGGATGCGGCGGGCGACGCAAGATGCGGGGTCGCTGGATCAGTGGTGTGAGATTATGAGGCGGGGAAACAACGGCGGCTATGCCAATGCATGGCTGCTTGGGGATGTGAACAGCCGTGAGATTGGGCGGCTGGAGCTGGGGTTGAAGTATGTCGGCTACGAGAAGAAGCGGGACGGGTATTTCATCGGGTCGAACGTGGCGGAGGACCGGAAGATTCTGAGGCTGGAGACGGAGGAGAATGACGCGGACATCCGGCTCTCGTCAGTGGCCAGACGGGTGAGGTGGAAGCAACTGATGAAGGAGCACGCGGGCAAGATAGACCTCGAGCTTGCCAAACGGTTCGAGGCGGACCACTTCGATACGTTTCGCGGGAAGGTATGGCCCGGGGGCAAGACCTTGTGCGGCCATTTCGAGCGCGACCCGGAGGCCAGCGGGCATGGGGTGCCCTTCCAATGCAGCGGGACAGTGGATGGAAAGGTGGTGGACGCGGCAATGGCCAAACAGATGTCGTTTGCGGCGCGGTGGGGAGCGGCGTGCGGGATGTCGTTTGTGGCCGGGAAGTTTCTCGCCGCGCATCCGCAGTTTGAGTGGATGAGCGGGGTGCTCAAGGACAGGCCGGCGGAGCCGTGGGCTGTTTTTCGCTCCGGGGAATGACGACGGAACGTCACCGCGGGATCACCGGCAGCACCAGATGCGAGGGGTGGTCGCGGTCATGGAAAACGCTCTGCCTGGCAGTCAGAAGCTCGGTATCGGTCCCGAAAGGTTTGCCGCTGTTTGGATTGCGGTCGAAGCGGGGGAAATTGCTGCTGGAAACCTCGGCCCGGATGCGATGGCCCCGGCGGAAGAGATTGCTGGTGACCCAGAGATCGATGTCGAACTGCCGGGGCTGGCCCGGTTCCAGGAGCAGGGGCTGGTCGCGGCCCTGGTTGTAATGGGCGCGGATGATGCCATCGCACAAATTGTAGGCCTTGCCGTCGGGATGGACGTCCACCAACTTGGCCGTGAAGTCGGTGTCCCGCGCGCTGGAGGCCCCGTAAAGGACCAGCTTGACCGGCCCGGTGACCTCCACGTCCTCATCGAGCGGGGCGGTGGTGTAAACCAGCACATCCTCGCGCTCCTCGATCTTGGTTTGGTCGTAAGGCCCCGCGGGCGCGCCCACGAGATTGTTTCCGCCCAGCGAGGGGACCGGATTGTTCCCATCGTAAGTAAACGCGTCGGGGGCCTCCGCCTCAGGCCCGGTGGTGTTGAGCGCGCCGTCGCCTTTGAGCGAGTTGGCGTGGCCGCCTCCGTGGAGGAAGTAGGAGACGTAGCGGGTGCGCTTGAGGGGCCATTCGCCCTCGCCGCGCCAGCGGTTTTCGCCCATCACAAACAAGTAACAAGCCGGCCAATCCTGCACCCCGGTCTCATGCCCCTTGAGCCAATACTCGAACCACTTGAACTGCAGGTCGCCCAAATTGAGGCTCGCCTCGGCGCCGAAGTCCAGTTCCCCCACCTTGCGCGCGCCCGCCCCGTGGGTCCACGGTCCCATGACCACAAGCTGATTGCGGCGGACCTGGCGGCTGTTCGAGGAGGCGCGCACCCTGGCCGCCAACTCGATGGTCGTCTTGGAGAAGATGTCATACCAGCCGCCGATATTGAGAATCGGCACGGTCACCTCCGGGTAGCGGTAATCGATGCCGCGCTGCTTCCAGTAGTTGTCGTATTGGCAATGTTTGACCCAGTCATCAAGATAGCCAACCTTTTTGTCGAACTGATCGCCGAAGGACTGCAGAGGCAAGTGCCGGTAGGCCTCCTGGAGCTTGGCAGGGTCCAGCGTCACGCCGCCCACCGCCGCGCCCCAGCCCATGAGCAGCCCGAGCTGGAAGGCCCCACCGGGATAGGCCATATCATAAGCGTTGTCGAACGGCACGACCGGGACCATGGCCTTGAGGTAGCTGCTCGCCTTGGGCGCCGCAGCCCATTGCGTCCACCCCACATACGAGCCGCCCGCCGTCCCGATTTGCCCGTCGCACCACGGCTGTTGACCCGTCCATTCCTGCGTGTCAAAACCGTCCTCGACATCGTATCGGAACGGGTCCCAGACCCCCTCGGATTTCCCCCGCCCGCGGCAATCCTGGACCACCATCGCATAGCCTGCGGCAACGTAGCGCCGGGCCTCACCCCAGTTCCCGTCCGGCCGCCCGTAGGGCGTGCGCTGCAGAATCACCGGGAACCGGCCTTCGGCTCTTGGGCGATAGACGTTCGCAGCGAGCCGCACGCCGTCTCGCATCGGCACCTTCACTTCAGGCTCGAAAATAAATGGAGGCTGGGCCTCCTCGGCCGGGAGCCAACCGCCAAGCAGCAGCGGCAACGCAAAGAGCCAAAGGGGCGATCGGGCAAGGCGGAGCCTCAGACCACGTCTGAAATCGAGTTTGCCGGAGGTGTTCATCGAGAATTGAGTATTACGCATCGGTCATTGGTTTGCGGCAGGAGGCTATGGCGAACGCTCGGGGGGCGCAACCCAAAACGGGTCGACCCAAATCCTCGCCTCGGCCGAGATTTCTTGTGAAACCGCGGAAGACGGGAAATACGCGGAAAAGAAACCGCGAATGGACGCGAATGGACGCGAACCAGGAGAAACACCGCGCTTTCGGAACCCGCAAGGAGTATTCGCGTCGATTTGCGTCCATTCGCGGTTGAGCCAACTTTCCACCTAAGAAAGGGCGGCCCTCGGTGTCATAGAGAATGAACGCGGCGCCGGCGGGGCCTGCACGGATTTGCTGCGCCCTGGGCGAAAACAACGATCATACATGAGAATCAGAATGAAAACAAAACCTCCCCTCTCTGTTCTGGCAGCGGCTGCCGTGTCGCCCATCATGAAGGCAATCGCGTTGTTCGCGCTGCTCGCCTGCCTTCCCTGTTGCTTTGGGCAGACCGATACCAACCTGCTGGCCGCCGGTGATTGGTCAGAAACGGTCCACGATGGGGATTCTGCCCTTCGTGGACGACTGCTGGTTCAAAACGACACAAAAGCGAACCGTGCAAGAGTGTATTTGGAGTTGCAGCACCTTTTTGAGGGTGGCTGGTCTATTCCGGTGGAAGTGTATTACGATATCGGCAGGTGCGAAGCCTTGCATCCTGAATTGAGGGACTTGCTAGGCCAACCCGTTTACCGTAAAGCGGCTTCCATACGCATGGTGACGCCTATGCCGTATTGGGTTACGTTGCCTTGCGATTCGACACTGCGTCTGCGTGTCGATTGGGGCACTTTGTCACCGCCGCCCGAGCCCGACAGTCTGGAATTACACATCGGGTGGACTTGTTGGGTCATACGGCCAAATGCAACCAACGACTTTTACCTGTCCGCCACATTCACTCCCTCGAAAGACCATCCCAGTTCAACCCCCTATCACGTCTGGCATGGAACGCTGAAGCTGCCGAAGGTGAAGATTCCGGTTAGACCGTAGCTCATAAGAGGGGCGAGGGGTGAGTGTCGAGGCTCGAGGGAACGAGGCGCCGCCCCTCGACACTCGACACTCGCGATCGGATACTTGTGGACTGCGGTCTAAAAGCGCCTTGGAATCACCGCGCCTCGGCAGCCGTCTTTGCGATGCTCTCCTCCAGGATTGAGAACGCGAGGAGGAGTTCGTCTTCCGAAACGGTCAGGGGGGGCGTGAGGGTAAGAATGTTGCCCATCGTCACCTTGAAATTCAGGCCGCGCCGAAGACAGTCGTACATGACGCGCTCCGCCTCGGCGTTTGCCGGCAGCAGAGCTTCGTGATCGCGCAGCAGTTCAATTCCCAGCAGCAGGCCCAAGCCGCGGACTTCTCCGACGAGAGGCTGGTTGCGCGCCAGGCGGCCCAACTCGCGGAGGGCCATTTCGCCCAGGGTCCTGGCCCGGCCAACCAGGTCCTCATCCGCAATCACCCGCAGAGTGGCCAAGGCGGCCGCGCAAGCCACCGGGTTCTTCTCATGCGTGTAATGGCCCAGCGAGTGTTTTGCAGCGATGTTTAACTTCTCACTCGCCAGCACTGCGGCCAGCGGCATGATGCCGCCTCCCAGCCCTTTGCCGAGCACCACGACATCGGGCAGGATGCCGTAATGCTCGAAGGCGAACATGCGCCCGGTGCGCCCGAGGCCAATCGGTATTTCGTCAAGGATGAGCAGCGTCCCGTGCTTGTCGCACGCGGCCCGAATGCGCTTCCAGTAGTCCATCGGCGGAATAAATGGCGTGCAGCGGACGGTTTCGGCAACCACCGCCGCCACGTCGCCCTCCTTTTCCAGAACGTACTCCACATAGTCGGCGCAGGACAGGTTGCAGGCCTTGCCGCACTTGAAAGGGCAGCGGCGATGATCCGGCGGCGGGACGTGCTCGCAGCCCGGCAGCAGGGGTCCGATTCCCTCGCGGAAGTGGGCCTCGCCGCCCACGGAAATGGCGTCGAGTGACGCACCGTGGAACGACTCCCACATTGAGAGGAACTTGAACCGTCCGGTCGCCACGCGGGCCAGCTTGAGCGCAATGCCGATGGCGCTGGCGCCTCCCGGCGCCAGGAGCACCCGTTTGAGGTCTCGAGGCGCCAGCGCCGTCAATTCTACAGCCAACTCGATGGCGGGCTGGCAGGTGTAGCGCCGGGTGCAGAAGCTCAATTTGTCCAGTTGCTCCTTGATGGCCGCGATGACCTGCGGGTGCCCGAAACCAACCTGATGCACGTTGTTGCCGTGGAAATCCAGGTAGCGCCGGCCCTCGACATCCTCTATCCAGGAGCCTTGCGCCGAGCGGAGTACGTTCAGGCACGGGCTGGACAGAGACTGGTGCAAAAACAATGAGGCATCCTCTTCAAGGAGCCGGCGCGTCGCCGGCCCAAGCTCGCCGCTCATCCATTTGGCGCGCTCGCTGGAAAGATTGATGTCTCCTTCGGAAGCGGATGCCGGCTCGCCTAAGCGCGGGCGAGGATTCTCAGGACTGTTCATATTTGCGCTCATTCACCAAGGATGAATTTGTGATGGCGCCCCAGCCAGTACGGCAGCAGGAACGCCGCGCCATCGCCCTCGCGCCGCCCGCCGGCGCCGCCGTCCACCACGAACGGATTGCTGTTCCACTTCATGACGGGCCGCTCATCGGGCGGCAACAGGGTGAGCGCCTCCCGGTGCCCGGCGCGTTCCGGGGACGCAGCCCAGGCGATGTCCGCGCGGCGGGAGTTCATCACGTCCCATTCGATGGTGTCCATTGGCATCCGGTACAGCGTCCAGACGGCGGCGGACAAATCCGCCTGCGCCACGGGCTGCCCGGTGAGGCGGATGAACGTCCAGAGCGGACATGCCTCGCGTTGAATGTTCTTCCACCACCCGTCCAGCGCGCGGCGATACGCCTTCAACAGCGCGGGGTCTCGCTCGTATTGAAACACGCCGTAGAACGGGAGCATGGCCAGTTCCTCGTCCGAGTAATTCAATTCCGTCCGAAACTCGTTCACGCGCCCAATCCAGTCGGCGTAGTTCAAGTCGCGCGCGGCCTTCTGGTATTCCTTTTCGTAGCGCTCGCCGCCCGTGATGTGAGCGGCGGTCTTCAAGAAGCTGAGCAGTTGCAGGCTGTTGAGGGCGCGCTCGTCGGGCTGGGCCGCCAGCTTCTCCGGCGACCACCAACCCCAGGTCGTCGGCTTGCCGTCCAGGTCGATGAGCTGGTAGCCGTGCTCCAGAATGTGATCCATGATGCGGGCGCATGTTTGGGCGATGCGCCGCTTCAACGGCTCGTCGGGCAACAAATCGTATGCGACGCCAAAGATGAAAAAGTGGCCGGCGATTTCGTCGGAACTGGTGTCCGCCTTCCAGTAGTACTGCCCGTCCTTGGTCCAATGCCACACGCCGTCGCCGGGCATCGGGTCGCCTTTGCGAATGAAAGAGCGGGCCGGGAACCCGCGCCGCCCCGCCACCTCTTCGAGGAACAGAATTGCCTCGATGGATTTGCGCGCGTTGGCCAGGGCCTCCGGCGACCGCGTCACGGCGTAACGAAAGCACTCGGCCGCCGCGTAGATCGAGGTCCATAGGCCGTCATTGTCGTCGTCTGTGGTTTGATTGCTGGAGACATCGCCCGCCACGCGCAGATTGGAACCGGCGACCAGGCCGTAGCGATCATGGCGCGCGGCGATGCGCTGCTCGAAATGTTGCGCCTTTTGCGCGAGCGTCATCGGCTTGAGTTCGATGTGCGAAACCCCGGAGTGAGTGCGCGCCCAAACGCCCCCCTGCCCGTCCGCCAGAAGTTGCTCGACGCCATCGTCGGGCAGGTAACGCTTGCCCGCCAGGTATTGCCGGCGATCCCGCTCCGGCGCGGCCAGGTCCAGCCGCACCAAACCCTGGGTCGTGCCCAGCCAGAGCGCGCCGTCGGTGGCGCGCGCCAGGGCGGTGACGTTGCCGACGGGCAACGGGATGGCGCTCGCGCGAAGCGGCCCCGGGACCGCCGCATCGGTCAGACTATAAAACGCGCGGACCTTTTGCGGGTAGGGGGCCAGTTGAACCGGCTCGGCTGCCTGGAGGGAATTGCTCAGCATGGCAGCCAGGACCAGGGCCGCACTGAGAGCCTGTCCGAACAGCCCGCCGAGATGAAGACATCGTCGCACCCTTTGTCGTGAACTTTGCAAGAACTTACCTCACTTGACTTGGATGCCCAGCCAGGAAGCAACCGCCGCGCGCACACCCTTGAGCACTTGGGCGTCAAACTGGCCGACCTTGCGCTGGAATTCGGTCCAGGCAACCGGTTGGATCGTTTGGCCATTGCAGTAGCTCTGCTCGCGCAACCATGGCGCGCGGGGCAATGTGATTTCGTAAGGAGTGCTGCCGTACCGGGTCGTAACCTGGACGACGCTGGAGATCGCCAGCCGGCAGTTTCTGTCTGGAACCGACACCACCAAAGCATTGCGGACCTTGCCGTCGAAGCCAAAGTCCACCGTCCACACTTCACCTGGCAGAGGGTTTGCCTTCATTCATCGCGTCCCAGAGTTCCGCGCGGCGCTTTGCCGGGCCGAGGACCTCATCCTCGGGACTATCCGCCTGGAGGGGAAACGGAATGGCCCTCCGCTTGACCATCTGCGCAAACAGCATCCGGACGACCTCGCCAGGACTGGTGCCAATTTCCTCGGCGACCCGCCTTGCCTGACGGACCAGGTTGCGGTCGATCCTGACCCGGAACTCTTCTGTGGCCTGCGCATTCATGTATCAAGTGTGCATCATCGCCGGACCAATTCAAGCCCTTTCAACCCGCTGATAGACTGGGGAGGCGCCCTCGTGGTGGCAGAGGACCGTGAGCAACGTGGCGTCCAACAGGTGGACCTCGCGGATGACGAGTTCGTCGCTAGTTCCTCCGTCGGCGCCTGTATTTGGCGCCGTTCTTCCGAGCCGGCATGTCTTCGAGGGCGGCGATGTGGAGCGGATCAAGCCCCGTCGTGTAGCCTTTCATGTTGGCGATTATTCTTAACTTTTGAAATCCAGCACCCTATGCACGGCTCCCCCCTCACGCGCCGCGCTCACCCCACCCCAGCCGATTTCGCCGTCACCCTGCCCGGCCGACCGGAGCGAGGGGCATATTCGGAACGGTCGCGGCCGCGTGGTCCGTATTGCGCTCTCCCCGCGTCCGGTGTAGGATTCATCTCTTAGAACCAAAGCCTCGAGGCTTTTTATGGACCTGAATAAATTCACCGAAAAATCCCAGTCGGCGCTGACCGAGGCACAGAACATTGCGGCCCGCAGCCAGCACCAGGCCGTGGACGTCGAGCACCTGATGTTGGCCTTGCTGGAACAGGAAGGCGGGCTGGTGCCGCGCCTCTTCGAGATAGCCAAGGTGTCACCCGACCTTCTCAAGACGAAGGTCGAAGAGGAATTAAGCCGCATCCCGCGCGTGAGCGGCGACACCACGACGGGCCAGGGGCTTTACGTGACGCAGCGCCTGAACAAACTGTTGGCAAAAGCCCAGGACGAAGCCAAGCGCCTTAAAGATGAATACGTCAGCGTGGAACATCTGGCGCTGGCCATGCTCGATGAGCCGGCCAGTTCGGGCATCGGCAAGGTCTTTAAGGCCCTCAACATCCGGCGCGACGAGTTTCTCAAGGCCCTCACCGAAGTTCGCGGGAACCAGCGCGTCACCAGCGCCAATCCGGAGGCCACTTATGAGGCATTGGAAAAGTACGGCCGCGACCTCACGCGCCTCGCCCAGCAGAACAAGCTGGACCCGGTCATCGGCCGGGACATGGAAATCCGGCGCTGCATCCAGGTGCTTTCGCGCCGCACGAAAAACAACCCCGTCCTGATTGGCGAGCCGGGCGTGGGCAAGACGGCCATTGTGGAAGGACTGGCCCGCCGCATCGTGGCCGGGGACGTGCCGGAGAGCCTGAAGGAAAAGCGACTCATCGGCCTGGACCTGGGGGCGTTGATCGCCGGCGCCAAGTATCGGGGCGAGTTCGAGGAGCGCCTCAAGGCGGTGCTTCAGGAAATCGCCAAGGCCCAGGGCCAGATCATCCTCTTTATCGATGAAATCCACACCATGGTCGGCGCCGGCAAAGCCGAGGGCGCAATGGATGCCGGGAACATGCTCAAACCGATGCTCGCCCGGGGTGAGCTGCATTGCATCGGCGCCACCACCCTTGACGAATACCGCAAATACGTCGAGAAGGATGCCGCCCTGGAGCGCCGCTTCCAGCCGGTGATGGTCAACGAGCCGAGCGTGGAAGACACGGTTTCCATCCTGCGCGGCCTCCGTGAACGCTATGAATTGCACCACCGCGTGCGCATCGAAGATGCCGCGCTGGTTGCCGCCGCCCAGCTCTCACACCGCTACATTTCCGACCGTTTCCTCCCGGACAAGGCCATTGACCTGATCGACGAGGCGGCGGCCAAGCTGCGCACCGAAATGGAGAGCATGCCCGAGGAATTGGAAACGCAGGAGCGGCGCTTGATGCAGCTCGAAATCGAGCGCGAAGCCCTGCGGAAGGAAAAGGACCAGGCCTCCAAAGAACGGCTCAAGGCGCTTGAAAAGGAGATAGCCGAACTCAGGAGCGAACGGGACTCCCTCAAGGCGCAATGGAGCAACGAAAGGAAGGCCCTCGAGAACACCCAGAAACTCCGCGAAGCAATCGAACTGACGCGCCAGCAAATAGAGGCAGCCCAGCGCAAATCAGACCTGAGCCGCGTCGCCGAACTCAAGTATGGCCGCCTCCCGCAACTCGAGAAACAACTCAAGGGGGCCGAAGCCAAACTCCAGGCCGGCGAAAAAGGCGCGCCCGCGCTCCTCCGGGAAGAGGTCACTCCCGACGAGGTGGCCGAAGTGGTCTCGCGTTGGACCGGCATTCCCGTCTCGCGCCTGCTCGAGGGCGAGAAGGAAAAGCTGCTTCGTCTTGATGAGATACTCCATCAGCGCGTCATCGGGCAGGATGAAGCGGTGCAGGCCGTGGCCGACTCGGTCATCCGCGCCCGCTCCGGCCTCAAGGACCCCAAGCGGCCCATCGGCTCGTTCATTTTTCTGGGCCCCACCGGCGTCGGAAAAACCGAACTGGCCCGCGCCCTCGCCGAGAGCCTCTTCGACAGCGAAGACAACATCGTCCGCGTCGATATGAGCGAGTACATGGAAAAGCACGCGGTGGCCCGGCTCATCGGCGCGCCCCCAGGGTACGTCGGCTACGAGGAAGGGGGCCAGCTTACCGAAGCCGTTCGCCGCCATCCCTATTCAGTTGTGCTGTTCGACGAAATCGAAAAAGCTCATCCGGACGTCTTCAATGTGTTCCTCCAGATCCTCGACGATGGCCGGCTCACGGACAACCAGGGCCGCACCGTGGATTTCAAGAACACCATCATCATCATGACCTCCAACGTCGGCAGTCCCGACCTCATCGAGAACGCCAGCCAGTCGGGCGAGATAGCCGAGCCAATCCGCAGGAAAGTCATGACCGAACTCAGGGCGCGATTCCGTCCCGAGTTCCTCAACCGCGTGGACGAGATCGTTCTGTTCAAACCGCTCACCTTGGCCGAAATCAAGAAGATCGTGAATCTGCAGCTTGTCCAGATTCGCCAGCGGCTGGCCGACCGCCATATCGAGCTGGAGATGACCGATGCGGCCAGGGAGCACGTCGCCCGCGAAGGCTATGACCCGGTCTATGGCGCCCGCCCGCTCAAGCGCTATTTGCAGCGCCAGGTCGAGACCGCCCTCTCACGCAAGCTCCTGGCCGGCGACGTCACCGACAACAGCCGCGTGGTTGTGGATTTCAAGAAAGGCGCGTTGGCCTTTGAAACCACACCGATCGAGCCCCGCCAGGCCGCCTGAGAGTGCCTCGAGGTTGTGACACCGGCCGAGTTTTTGGCCAAACTAAGAAAGAGCAAATGACGACGATTCAAGCGCAAGTGCCCGAGCCACTGGCGAAGCAAGTCCAGGAGCTTGCCGAGCAGGAAAAGGTTAGCGTTGACCAATTGGTGAGCATTGCGTTGGCCTATCAGGTCTCCGCCTGGCGCAGGCGCGACACGATTGCCGAGCGATCCAAGCGCGGCAACTGGAAGAAACTCGACCGCGTAATGGCAAAGGTCCGCGATGTTCCGCCCCTGCCGGGAGACGGAAGGAAGTATCGGGTTGCCGGCGGGCGCGGTTTGTAATACTGGTTGCGGATGCCATTCGCATCGCTCCTGTGGGCCAGGGCACACGAGGTCTGGCACCTTGTCCTGGTTGGCCTAGCACTGCTGCTCTCGGTAGTGGCGTCCGCTCACGTGATTCTTTACAAACGTGATTGCCGCTCGGCTATCGGTTGGGTCGGGTTTGTCTGGCTGATGCCGCTGGTGGGCGCGCTGCTCTATTTCATCTTCGGCGTCAACCGGATTCGGCGGCAGGCGACCTCGTTGCGCGGGGACCTCGAGCGCTACCGCGCGCATTCCGCCGAGGCGGCTTGTCTGCCCGAGGAATTGCACCGCCATCTGCCGGCCCAGTCGGGGCATCTCGAGATGCTGGCCCGCGTGGTCGAGAGCGTGGTCGAGCGGCCGCTGCTGCCGGGCAACCGGGTCGAACCCCTGGCAAACGGGGACGCGGCTTTCCCGGCGATGCTCGAGGCCATCGGCCAAGCGCGCCGCAGCGTGGCGCTGGAGACTTACATTTTCGACCGCGACGAGGCCGGATTGGCCTTCGCCCAAGCCCTGGGCCAGGCGGTGCGGCGCGGCGTGGAAGTCCGGGTGCTGGTCGACGCCGCCGGGGCGCGCTATTCCTGGCCTTCCATCCTGCGGGCCTTGCGCCACGAGGGCGTGCGGCACGCCCGTTTCCTGCCTTCATCCAATCTCTGGCACCTGATGTCGCTGAACCTGCGGACGCACCGCAAACTGCTGGTCATCGACGGGTTGCTGGGCTTCACCGGCGGCATGAATATCCGCGCCGGGAACTGCCTCGAGCGGCGGCCGCAACGACCGGTGCAGGACCTCCAGTTCCGTGTGCAGGGACCGGTGGTAGCTCATTTGCAGGAGACCTTCGCCGATGACTGGGGCTTCACGACCGGCGAGACTCTGCGCGGGGAGGCCTGGTTTCCGAAGCTCGAAAGGTCCGGGCTGGTCTTGGCGCGGGGCGTGACGGACGGCCCGGACGAGGATTTCGAGAAACTCCGCTGGACGTTGCTGGGGGCGCTCTCAATCGCCCGCCAGTCGGTCCGGGTCCTCACGCCTTATTTCGTGCCCGACGCGGACGTGGTCTCAGCGTTGAACCTGGCGGCGATGCGCGGCGTGGCGGTGGACATCCTGCTGCCTGCCCGCAACAACCTGCCTTATGTCCAATGGGCTTCCCGGGCCATGTGGTGGCAGGTGCTCACGCATGGCTGCCGCCTCTGGCTCACCCCGCCACCCTTCGATCATTCCAAGTTGATGCTGCTGGATGGCTGCTGGGTATTGTTAGGCTCGGCCAACTGGGACGCCAGGAGCCTGCGCCTGAATTTCGAATTCGACCTGGAATGTTACGACCCTGAGCTTGCCGCCCGGCTCGATCAACTGGTCGAGACCAAGCGCCGGGCCGCCCGCCAGGTCACGCTCGCTGAAGTTGACGCCCGCCCCTTGCCCGCCCGGCTCCGTGACGGAATGGCGCGCTTGTTAACCCCTTATCTGTAAAGGGCCGGCAGGCCGCCTCTACGCCGATGGGTCGTAGCGGGTGATGCCCTTGAATTTGTCCAGGTCGCGGTCGAAGGAAGCGACCGGGACCTTTTCTTCACAGGCACCAGCGGCAAGAAAGGCGTCCGCGAATCCCACATTGGCGGTTTGCAGGAATTCCAGGGCCGTGAACACTTGCCCTGCGTCGCGCAACTTCACGCCGTGCTGCCGAAGGAGGTGGGACAGCCTTTCCGTCGCCACTCTCCGTTCGACACCGTAGAACGAAAGCAGGGTATAGAGAGTTTCGGCAACGATGACCGGGGACACGTCAAGCACCACCTCTCCTGCGGACGCCCGGTCAAAAAGTCTTCTCGCCGACTCCGCCTGAGCAGCTGGTTCACCGGAAAGAAAGCGCAGCAGGATGTTGGTGTCGACCAAGTAACGGTTGGAGCTCACGGGAGCCCCTCTCTGGAGGCATCACGAGCGATGGCGTCGCGCGCGGCCCGTTTTTCTTCCCGACTGCTCGCCGCCGGCCTGCCCAGTTTGACGCTGCCGAAGAGCTCGTCGAGCCTGGGAACGGGACGCAGGACGGCCGAGCCGTCCGGGCGCACCTCGTAGGAGACGCGCTGGCGGGGCTTGAGCTTCAATGCCTGGCGAACATCCAAGGGGATGGTCGTTTGGAATCTATCGGTGATCGTAGATTGTGTCATGCCTCAAGCATACCAGACCGCATTGCATTGTGCAAGCGTACTGCATTATCACGGCGTTGCCGAACTTGGCGACGCCGTGGCCTTTGCTGGTGTGGAAAGAAAGATGACGTTTGCGTAAGAGGGCAGGCCTACGGCATGCTGAGAGTTGTGAGCGTTATCATGTCGACCATAACCTCCCAATGGCAGGTTACAATACCGCAGGACGTGCGGAAGGAAATGGCCCTCAAAGTCGGCCAACAGATCGTTTGGGAGGTAGA
>Ga0181533_1002303_pt1 | contig 22600 bp, 15 predicted proteins | sample PEATcosm2014_Bin_45_FD_119772 | JGI IMG/M metagenome (GOLD analysis project Ga0181533, IMG submission 119772) | Peatland microbial communities from MTU Mesocosm Facility, Houghton, MI, USA - PEATcosm2014_Bin11_60_metaG | ecosystem: Environmental > Terrestrial > Soil > Wetlands > Peat | place...
GGGGGTCTCCCTTTCTCGGAGTTGTCGAGCAACCACGAGAATGGCGAGGCCTTCTGCCGCGTTGGTGGATACCTATCGGAGCGCGGTCAGGTGATCACGCACCCCGGTTCATTGAGAAGAGCCAGCAATCAGTGCCATTTCTCGTCCCCTTTGCTGATAGCTGAACTTTGACTGTCCTCTGTCGGCGGGCCACGGCGAACTTGATCGCGAGCGAGGCGAAGTAGCTCTTCGTCGCGTGGTCAGCGCCGGTTGCCAACGATCTAACACCGCTGTTGTTGCGCGCCCTGTGCTCATGGCTATTCAACTGCGTCGCAGTTGCGCGCCCCGGCGGCTCGCGCCAGGTCGGCTCGCCGAAGCCAACACGATCCGGCCGATGACGGACGCGCATTCATCGTTCGAAACGAACAGCGTGCAACACGGCCGCCCGGTCAACGACGACGCGTACACGATGCCGTCGAGCTCGTGAAAGCGGTTCCGGAAGTAGGCCGTGACATCCTGCGTCGGGCGATATTCGGCCTCCAGCTCCAACCCGACAGGCTTGCTGACGTTGGCTGCGAAGCCCTGGAGGAAGCCCAGCATCTCCCGGTCTGTTTTGTGCTCGAGGTCGAAGAATGACGGGAGGCGAGGGAGGCGTGTGAGGTCGAGCAACCACAGCGGTCGAGTCGTCCGCCATTCGCCGACCACGATCGTCGCGTCATCTCGCTTCGCGTGGATTTCTCGGAGCGCAGTGGCGATCTTCGCGGCGCCGTAGAAGAGGCCCTCTCCGGCGCGGTTCATGCGAAACGGTCGGGCCTCGTTGTCGGGCACCGTGCCGATCCGTTGCGGCGGGACGTCATTGTCGAACGCAAACTCATCGAGCGGAACCGCGACTGCTCTGAACCAAGGACCCGGGAAGGCCGCCGGACGTACGAGATCGAGCAGCTCGACGACATCGCCAAGGCGCTCGAGCAGCTCGTCGTGCCGAATGCCGTCGGCCCCCTCGGAGGACCACTGCTCGCGCGTGCGGACGAGCCCGGTGCGCGTCGCCTCCGCCCATTGCTGCCAGCTGTAGGTCAGCAGCTCCTTGCCGACGAGCCAGAGCGACGATTCTTTGTACCAGCAGTCGTCGCCAATGTCGTGCTGCAGCCTCATCATGAGGTCGTCGTCGACGGCGCCCTCGAAGATCTCGAACACCGCCTCGCTGGTGTCCTGTACCTCGCCGATCGCGAACCCGTAGGGGCCCTCGACGTCGAAGTAGAGATCGTTGAGCGCTCGACCTCGGTAGGCGCGGATCATCGCCAGGGTGAAATGAAGGACGTCATCGAGCGACACCGCCCGCTGGCGCTGACTGCAAAGGGCGCACGGCTCGAACGCTTGCCTTCGCCCGAAACGATTCCGCAGGTAGCGGTCCTCGATGTGTCCGGCGCAGATCGTGGCGTCGGTCGGCACGAAGCCGCTCTCGGTCACCTCATCGAGCAAGCGTTTCGTAATGGACATGTCTCCATCGAATCGTCGGTCAATGTCCTGGACAGTCAAGCGTCTCATACCGGCGAGGGACTGCTCACCCTATTGTTAGAGCGCAGCAGTACTTCACTTGACGCTGGTCAGGCCCCGGTACAACGAAAGGTACTTCGTTCGGATGCATAACGGGGCTACCGGTGAGCGCCGAGAAGGCTGGTACTCGTGATCCCAGGGTCCGCTATCGATCCTGTCCGCGCGCCAGTCCGAAGATTGCTCCCTCGGTTAGCAAGAAGCGGTTCGTATGCTGTCCGCTCACCTCTACCAGGCGGTGCCCGGGAGAAACGGGCCGGAGTACGAATCCGGGATGAAACCGCCGCGGGGAGGTCAAGGCGACGGGAACGACGGAACCCGACGGGAGACGGGTGCGGGGCCGTCGAACCCGTAGCCGGAGCCGTGGATCACCCTGACCGGGGCGCCGGTCGAGGCCGACAGCTCGGTGACCGAGTTGCCATCCAGGTTCGGAAGCCAGACGTGGCTACCGTTCGGGGTGACGGCGGAAGGGGAGTCGAGCCGCCACCCGAGTGCTCCTATTTTTTTGGGGGTGGCCTCACAGCCATCGCCGCCGAGAAGCTTGGAATGCATTGCTCCCTGCTGCGCTGACTGCCGATGTCATTGTCAGCGAGGCAAGAGTCAGTCTTGACAGAGCAAGCGCACTAATCGCAGCGCTACGGACGAAGAGAACACGGTTTGTCCTCATAGAGGCTCCTCTCAGGCGGATGCAGGCACACGAGAATCGCCCTGATTTAGTGCAACGGGGCTGGGAGGTGTACCGGCCGCTCGTGCGCCCTCTCCTAGCGTCGTGCCGGAATCGGCGACCCGAATACCACGTATTGCTCCCGAATGCGTAATCCCAGCGACGTACTACGCGTCATCAAAGTGCCGTTATGCGACGGCCGCGAACCGAGTGCCGAACCGCGCCATTCGTCCAGACTGAACGATCCGGGTAAGTCAGCGACTCATCATGCGGACGAGCGCCTCCTTCGGTACGAGGATTCTCCTTCCGAGGCGGAGCGTTGGGATCTCCCCCCGAGCCGCGAGCTCATAAGCATGTGCACGCGACACTCCGAGTGATCGCGCCGCCTCCTCGACGGTGAGCGTGAGTCGTTCGGGCCCATGGTTGCTTCCTACGCAGGCGCGGTGCGGGTGACTGTCATCTCCTTCTGAGGGAAGTGTCGGCAGGTGCAGAAGATCCGTATCCTCGTCAGCCAGGACCGCAGCGAGTTCGAGCAGTGACCGGGCGACCTTCTGACTCGTCCGTTCCGGACGAACGACCTGGCTCATCGTCGTTCCTCTTCTTTGTCCAAGGACGCGACGACGATGCCCTTGTCGCCGCGTGCGTGCGTTGTCGAGCCGCCGTCCGCCCTCCTTCGTACGAAGTCGAGCGAGGCGATGACGTCAGTGCGGAGCTCCCACGAGCGCGCCGTTCCGGCCCGGCAATCCTCGACGTCGCGGTGGTGGCCGTGCTGGCAGGCGACGAGACCGTTGCCGAGCCAACCGCGCATGCGCTCGTAGAAGGAGGGCAGTGTGTAGCTGTGCCAGTACTGCGCACCGCCGATCGAAGCGTGCGGCGACTCGAAGGCGTGCCAACGTGCCCAGAAGAGCGTCGTCAGCTCCTCGACGAGCGCGCCGTGCTCCGCCCAGCACGGCGGGATGCGCTGCTCCGGGCACTGGCCGTAGCGGGCGTTGAAGTAGGAGACAAAGCCCGAGAGGAGCGCGAAGAGCTTGTCGGCATCCTCGGCGTCGAGCTCCATCCAGTTCCACGGCCGGGTAGACGATGAGAAGCTGAACCTGCCGGCGAACCCCCGAGCTTCGCCTGTCCAGCACCTCGGCACCTCGTCCCGTTCTGCCGGGTCGACGATTGTCGCCTCGAAGGTCGTGCTCAAGGCCGAGTTCCTCTCTCTTGGTCGTTCGCGGACTTCGCCGCGGCCTCGTCTGCTGCGATCAGTTGCGCGTCCTTCCCCTCCCAGGTGCCGGGCGCGTGAGCGAGCACCGGTCGCAGCCGCCCCCAAAAGAGCAGCAACTCGCCGTCGCCGAGCGTGTGGATCTCCGCGGGTGTGAGGACGGCCTCGTCGACCTGCGAGGTCGAGACGCTCGTCCGGTCTCCCGCCGATCCTTCGTTGAACGTTCGACGCGGTACCCGTCGGGTGCCCGAGAGGCGCGAGAGCTCGTCGAGGTCCGAGGCCACCGACAACCCGCCGAAGACGGCGGTCACGGTCACGGCGTTGCGAATCGTCGCCGCGCCGGTCAGTCCCCAGCGCGCGGTCGCTTGGGAGAACGACTGCATTGACAGCACCGTCGTGATGCCGCGGCCCCGCCCGTCGGCGACGAGGTTCGGCAAACCTGGAAGCGGGACGATCGAAGGTGCCTCGTCCAGCAAGGCGAGGAGCGGTGGGTCGAGCCGGCGGCCGGGACGCTTCGTCGCTTGACGCTCTGCTTCGACGACGAGTTCGTCACAGAACGCCGTGATCAGCGGACCCGCGCCGACGGAGGCCGATCCCCGGTCCTTCGCCAGCGCGTAGATCGTCATTGGGCACGAGAGCGCCGCGGCGAGGTCGAAGGAGTGTTCGGCATCGACGGCAGAGCGCTCGAGCACCTCGTCGTGCTGGAACGGCGCCAGGGCGAGGTCGACCGAGCGCATCACCCCCGACGTCGTCTCTGCGGCTCCCGAGGTGTGCTGGTGGAGCCGCGCCCCCCAGTCGACGCGCCCGTCGAGGTGCTCGGAGAGGATGCGAAGCGGCGCCGGGTCGGAGGGACTGCCAGCCCAGGTGACGACGTCGGCGATCGTCGCGCCGTCGAGGGCCGCGGCGTGGAGGTAGGCGGCAAGGACGGTGATCGCCGAGCGTCGAAAGAAGCTCGCCGAACGGAGATCGCCCGCCTCGCCCGCGGCTGAGACGAGCGCGCCGGCGCGACGCTCGGCGACGGCGGAGTCCTCACAGTCGACGACCGGCGACCAACGAAGCGGCGCCGCGGCCGGCGCGAGACGGTCCGGATCGAGGGCGAACACCGGGCCGAGGCGTTCGCGCGCCTTGGCGCTCACCTCGTAGAGGTCGGGCTTCGTCGCCGTCGCGAGGCACGGGCCCGGGTGCTGGCGGAGGATGCGGGCGAGGACCCGCAAGGTCTTTCCGGCGCCGGGGGGAGCGACGAGCTCGAGCGAGGTCTCCCAGGAGGCGACGAGCTCCACACCACCCGGTCGACGGGAGGCGCCGAGGGGATAGCCGACCTGTTCGCGTGTTAGCTCCTTCGGAGTGAGCGACGGACGGGTGATCGCCGCTTGGCGTTTGGCCGCTTCGACGCTCGCGACCGCCGTGAGCTCGGCTCTCGAGGCGAACCCGTCAGAAGCAGTCGCGCCGCGTCCCACGGCACGGAGAAGGAAACCGCTCGCGACGATCCCGAGCGCGAGGAGGACGCCGAAGACCGTCCAGTAGACGGGCGTGTCGAGGGAGGCGCCGCGCCGAGCTGTCAGCCGATCGAGCGCGCCCGGCCTCGTGAGACTCCGAACGAGAAAGCGCGCTGACGAACCGACCGAGAGGAGCCCGAAACCGCCTCCATGGATTCCGAGCGCGACACCGCGCGCCACGTCTGCCGCGAGAATCGCGAGGGCAAACCCGACGAGCGCGATGCCAAGGCCAACGGCGTCTTTCGGGAGCCTCGCCGTGCCGTCGAACTCGTCTCCTCGCGCCGGTGTCATCCGGACAACCTCGCGTCGGTGTCGGTGAAGGTCTCCTCGTAGGGGCTGCGGACGTGGCGGACGAACGCCGAACGTCCGCGGACTCTCCAAAGGGCGGTCGCCTTCGGCAGGCGAGAGAGCATCTCGGCCTCGGGGGAAGAGAGCCCGAGGGAGCGCTGCGTCTCCCCGAGGACGTGGGAAGAGGTGCGGAAGAGAAGTTGCGTCTGGGTGTCGGCGATGAGACCGTCGCCGATCTTCGAGGTCGCGGACGCGCTGTCGGCCTGCGCGCCGAGGTCGGTCACCCGGTGGCAGACAGCGACGTTGGCGACGCCACGGGCCCGGGCGAGCTTCCAGTTCTCCTGTAAGAAGCGCGCCGCCTCGTCCTGGCCCAAAAGCGACCAGCACTCGTCGACGACGAAGAAGCGCCGCGGCACCGACCACTCGTCGCTCGCGTCGCCGACGAGATAGCAGGCCTGGAGGACCGAGATCGCGGCGAGCATGACGAGGCGGAGGAGCGCCTTGTCCGAAAAGACCGCCGAGACGTCCAAGACGATGCCGGTCCCGGTGGCGGCGATCCCACCGAGCGCCTCGCGCCCGTCGAACATGCCGGCGAGGTCGCGCCGGACGAGCTTGTCAAGAAGCAGCCAGAGCGGTCGCGCAAGCAGCGAGAGCTCACGGTGCGAGGTTGCCCCGCGGGCCGCCATCTCCTCGCTCGGGGACTCGAGCAACGCGGCGAGATCGGTGAGGGAGGCGCTCTTCTCGCTCGGGCGGTTCTCCTCGGCGGCACCGATCGCTTCGAGCGCCCAGCCGAGGACCGCGTCCTCGGCCCGATCGAGGCCGTGTCCCGCGAGCGAAGCGAGGAGCGCCGCCATCAGGTGGTGGCGACGGAGGAGTCGCTCGGCAGCGGTCTCTGTCGAACCCGGCACGGTGCCGAGCGGGTTCATCGCGTGCGGCCCGCCGGGGCGAAGTTCGAGGCGGGTCATCGAGAGCGCCTCGGCGAGTCCTTCGTACTCCCGCTTCGGGTCGACGACGAAGGCCTGCCGGCCGACACCGCCGCGGCCCAGCAGTCCGACGTGCCGGGCGAGGAGGCACTTGACGGCGGCGGACTTCCCGCTCCCGGGCTCGCCGAAGACCATCACGTTCGGGTTGTCGAGCGCGCCGTCGGCGTAGAGGGCGAACGGGTCGTAGTAATAAAGCGCGCCGGACGGCCAGGTCGTGCCGATGAGGATGCCGCGGGGTCCGAGCCCGGAGTCGGCCTGGAAGGGATAGAGCGAGCAGCACTGCGCCGTCGTCATCTGCTGCCTGCCGAGGCGCAAAAGGCGGGGCTTTCCTGCCGACGAAGCCTGGTTGCCGAGCAGGGCGCTTTGTCCGTGATGACCGTCGACGAGGCGCGCGTGCCGACTGCCGACGGTGCTCATCGTGCCCGTCCCGGGACGACACGCCCGAGGGGGAGCGCGGCGACGAGTGCCTCGGCGTGGCGGAGGTCGAGGGAGCGGAGTTCCATGCCGACGTTCGCCGCCGACTGGCACGTGCGCTCGCACTGCCCGTCAAGCTCGTCCGGACTCTCGGCGGTGACGTCGACGAGACCGGCGACGAGCTCCATCTCGGCGCCGGATTCCAGCTCCTCGTCGAGGGCCTCGGCCGCGAGCTGGGCGCGGCGCTCCTCGGCGCCGACCCTCCGGCCCTTCAGCTCGCGTTCGTCGATGCTCGCGCCCACACGGGTTGCCACCGCCAGCGCCTGGCGGCGCGCCAGGCGGCGCCCGAGCGGGGTGTAGATGACCGTGAAGCTCCGCGTCACGTCCTGTTCGCAAAGGAATCCGGCGAGCCAGTCGGCGCGCACCGAGAGTCGCGGCCACTCGGCGACGCGGAAGATCCGATGGACACTCCCGTCGGTCCAGATGAAGCGTCGGTGCTCCTCGACCGAGAGCGGGAAGCCGTTCTCCGGGGTGACGAGCCCGGCGAGGTCCGAGAGACTCCGCCCGCGTCGCTCGAGGTGACGCCTGGCCGTCGGGTCGAGGCGGTCCCGGAGCGCGCGTGCGATCGCGCCGGCCGGTAGCGGGCCGACGGCGAAGAGCCCTGCCCGGGCGAGTGCGGTCGAGAAGAGCTCGGCTTCCTCGAGGAGGCGATCGATCGCCGAAGAGAAGCGGTCGCTCGCCTCGCCGCGACCCAGGCGTGCGCGCCCGATGGCGACGGTGAGCGTGACAAGCACTTCGGAGGAGACCGCCCGCCGAGCGGTGCCTTCGAGGAGGTCGCCGTAGGAAGAGGCGATTATTTCGTCGGGTTCGGCGCGGCTCGTCTGGGCGAGGTAGGCGAAGTGACCGTCGAGCGGGGCCGGCGCGACGAGCTGAGACCACGTGACGCGGGAGACCGGGCTCTCCTCGCGGGCGAGGCTCGCGAGCGCGTCGCCGAAGGCGGCGAGCCGGGCGTCTTTCTCCGCGGCGTCGGTGAGGAGGAAGCCCTCGCCGTGCACGCGAAGCACGAGGGAGAGCGATGCATCTGCCCGATCGGAGATGAGCCCGACCCGTCCGGAGCTCCGACCGAGGGCGCGCTCGGCATCGAAGTCGTAAAGCGTGATGCCGGCGAACAAGGGAGGGAGCCCGGCCCCGCGCCACGGCGCGAGCGTGGCCGACCAGCGCTGGCGACCGATGACCCGCCGCGCGCTGAAGCGCGCCAACGGCCCGACGAGCGAGACGAGGTCCTCTCCACCCGGAGTCCGACCAGCCCCAGCTCCGGCGAGCAGCAGCCCGGAGACGGCGAGGCCGAGGCGCCCGCCGATCCCGGCGCCCGTGACGATGAGGCCGAGGAGCCCAAGGCCGATCCCGGCACAGCAGATCGCGAACTGAGTCGCGGAACGACGGTGAATGAAACCGAGTCCGTTCGGGCGGGTGAGGCGGTAGTGGCGCGCCGCGGCCGGGTCGTTCATTGTCACTCCTGTGCTGATCTCCTCGAGGACGCGGTCGAGCTCGGACTCCGACGGTCGTCGCCTCGCCGCGGGGGTTGCGTCGCGTCCCGTGGCACTCCAGGCGCCGCGCTGGTCGGAGAGGCATCGGAGGCGCGCGCGTGCGAGCTCGCGGGCGTCGGCGGGGCCGCGGCGTGTGAGCTCGGTCGGGGAGCTCCCGCGCTCTCGGATCCCGAGGGACGTGACGGAGCGGGACGTGGCGAGGTGGGGCCGCGCGGCGGTGACGTGGACGACGGTCCCGACGGTGATGCGCCAGCCGGCGGAGAACCCGGGCCCCCGCCTCCCGGTGACGCACCGGCGCCGGTGAGCCCTCGAGCCATCGACGAGAACCCACCGACAGACGAAGCGGCGCCGACCGCCGAGAGCGCCGCCCGGGCCGGTCGACGCTCGAGACCCTCGGCGGCGATGATTGCCTCAGCCCCGAGCAACAGGCGGAGCAGCACGAAGGGCGCGAAGCACGCGACGAGCAACACGGCGAGTGCCTCTAGAAGCGCGCCCGTCGCGGCCGCGAAGGAGCTCGAGTTGCCGAGACCGGAGAGCATCGCCGAGCCGGTCGCGAGGGCGAGCGCGACGACGATCTTCGAGCAGATCAGCGCGAGCCCCCCTTCGACGTACCGCCGGCGCAGCCCGACCGCCGACGGGTGGACGCTCGCCGCGAAGATGAGCGGGCCCGCCAGCACCGCCAAGTAGATGAGGGCGCTTCGGCACAACAGCTCCGCCCAGATCCCGAGCGCGGCGAGGATGACGAGCCCGCCGGCGATGAGCCCGACGATTCCCGTTCCGGCGATCGCGCCGGCGAGCTCGCCCGAGACGAAGGTCGAAAGCGTCCCGGAGGCCCCCCTCGCGATCTCGGCGGAGATCTCGTCGCTTGCCGAGACGAGCGCGGCGGTCACGGCGACGAGGAGCGCCATCTCGAGCACGGCAATCGGGAGGCGGAGCGCGGCCCGGGCGAGGAGGCCGTGGTCGGCTGACAGGAGCGCCGTGATGATCGAGCACATGAAGGCGAGGGCGAGGAGCGACCCCGAGACGGCGAGCACCCGCTCGAAGACCGCCATGCCCGACGACGACCACCAGCCCCCGGAGAAGACCGGATCGCTCGTCGTCTTCACGAATCCCAAGAGCGCGCCGACGACCGAGGCGGCGCCCTGCCCGAAGAGGGCAAGGGCCGCCGAGAAGATGGCGTTGGCGATGTCCTTGGCGAGGGTGAGCGGGTTGAGCGTGATCCCCAAAAAGGCGAGGACCGGGGCGGAGGAGACGGCCATCTCAGTGGATCGCCGTCAGGCCGTTCACGATCGTCGGCGTGAGCCCGAGGCCGAGGGCGCCGAGGAGCCCCAGGATTGCCACCGACTTCCCGTGGTTGGCGCCCTGGAAGCTCTGCTGGGAATGCGAGATCCCCATCTTGGCGAAGCCGAACATCGCTGTCCCGGCGCAGGCGATGGCGCCGCCGTAGAGGGTCCAGTTCAAAAGGTCCTGGAGTCCGTTCGCCCCGGGCGGCGCGACCGGGCTCGCCGAGACGGCGACGGCGGTTCCCTCGATGACGAGAAGGGCCCATCCCGCGACGAGGAGCGCGGCAGCGGCCTGGCCCAGGCGGGCGAGGCGACGGCGACGAACGCCGTCCCGCAACTGCCCGGCGGGCGGTTGGGAATCGGTCGGTGAGCAGTGGAGTCCTCGCATCGGATGCCTCCTTCGTCGGCCCCCTATGGGGGCGTTCGGCGAAAGTGTGCGCGGGGCGGCTCCCAAACAAGCTCCCGATTCGGCTCCCTTTTCGAAATCGACCTCCCGAACAAGCTCCCGACTTGGCTCCCTTTTCGAAACAGAGCTCCCGAACGGGCCTCCCGGTCGGCGGTCAAGCTCCCGATTGGAGATCGTCTCCCTCTCAAGGCTCCGTCGCGCTCTCGCCCGGCGAACGCGTCGAATGGAGATGTCTCCTTGGGGCAGTTCGGAGTCGGGCGAGCTCTTCGTCAGTTCGAGATCAGCGACGCGACGGTGTGCGCAGACGCGTACCGGCGAGCTTCGACTCTTGGTGTTCGAGCTCACCGAGGTCGGGAAGGAGCGGGCGGGCCTTGGCGATCGCCCAGCGAGTGAGCTCTTCGGAGCCGCCCTCGGCCTCCAAGTTCGCGAGCTCGCGGGCGGCGTTCGCGACCGCAAAGGCGATGTTCGAGAGCACACCTTCGGTGTCAAGCCAGGTGAAGCGCCGAGAGGCGAGCCCGGGAACGCCGTCCACGAGCTCGAGGGCGCCGACGAGGGCCTCGCGCCGGCGCTCCGGATCGGAGGCGGCCGACCGGGCGATGCCGACGAGCGCCTGAAAGCGTGTCCAGTCGCAGCTCACCTCTTTTGACAACAGGTAGAGCTGGTTGCCCGACGCGGCGGGGACGAGATCGGGACCGATCGCTCGTCGCGCCGCGCCGGCCGCGGTCCACACCGACTTTCCCGATCGCGAGGCCTGCGAGCGCGGGGTACCGAGCGTCTCCTTGAGGCGTGCTGGCGCCGCCCGGTAGCCGTGAAGCGCGAGGTAGGCGACGAACTCGACCGCACCCGCAGTCGGCTCCTCGTGGAGCTCGCCGACCAGGTCGGGAACCTCGCGAAGGATCCGGACCTCGACCGGTCCCGGCGGGACGGGCAGCATCTGAGTTGGTCGGTCAGTGGTCGCAAGTGGGTTGCAGCCTTCGAGGACGACCGCGTCCAGATCTTCAGGTTCGGGATCAGATCGGAGAACTGACGCGATCGGAACCTCCTCGATCGGCTGAGGCTCGGCCGGTGTGGAGGACTCCGCCGAGGCGGTGAGCGGTAGCCCGAAAGGCTCGAGAAGGACGTGCTCGCCACACTCGACGACGACGAGAGGCGCACCGAACAGCCCCATCGACGTCGCCTGCCGATCACCCGAACCGAACGAGGGGAGCTCGTCGTGGAGCTCCCCGAGCTCTTCGTCGCCGAGATGGAGCGTCACGATGCCGGCGTCGCGGGCGAAGTAGCTCCCTTCTTCGTCGCTTCCGATCTCGACGAGCGGTGCGGGCTCTGCGTCAGGCGAGAGCTGAACGCCCCGGCCGAGCTCGATCAGATCCTCGAGCTCGACGGACGGGTCGAGCGACCAAACGAAACCTCCGGCGCTGGGCCGAAACGGTGCCGGAGCGACCGGACACGGCGCGTGGAGGAGGAGCTCGACCCCGGCGGCACCGACGCGGAGGACGGCGATGTCCGGCCCGTCGTGATCGTCACCGGTGGGGCTGATCGCGGCCAGTGCCCGGAGCGTCGCCTCGGCCCAGCGCGCCCGCTCATCGGAATCGATCGGCCGCGCCGCTTCTCGGGTGTCAGCCGAACGAGGCGGATCTGGCTGCTCGTCGGCTGGCCGAGCAGTCCCGTCTGAGTCCAGGGGCCGCGTGGCGATCACGCCGGCGATGCAAACGACGAAGAAGCCGATCCCGATGTCGTAGAAGACGTGATAAGCGGCTGATCCCGGTCGCGAACGAAAGAGTGCGAACGCCCAGGGGGCCACGGCGACAGACACCGCCCGACGCGCCGTCCGCCAGCGGTCCAGGCGTCGCTCCCGCGCCGAGGCGGCACGAACCGGGGTGCTCTTTCGCACGAGGCGACGATCCTTTGTGCGTCTCCCGTTCCGCCTCCCGCCCCGGGAACCGTCCACGCCTCGAGGGGCCTTCGAACGAGGAAGGCACGTGTTCGCACGGCCGCCGGACGGTGTCAAGGGTCGCTGCGGGCCTCCGCTTCGCTCCGGTTCTCGCTCGGGCTTCGCCCGCCCCCTGACGCCGTCCGGCGGCCGTGCGCGGGCTCTTCCAGGCCAGCAAGGCGGGGGCCTTGCCGGCCCAGCCGACACGAAGGAGGACGTTATGACCACATCGGATAGGCTCAACGAGACCCACGAGAGGCTCATCGAGGCGATCGAGTCGCTGACGAGCGGCGAGGACTGGCAGCGCATGCTCGACCTCGCGCGGCGGTTCCACACCTACAGCGCGAACAACGTGTTCTTGATCCTCAGCCAGCGCCCCGACGCGACCCGGGTCGCCGGGTACCGGACCTGGGGGATGCTCGGCCGGCAGGTGTGCAAAGGGGAGCACGGCATCGCCATCCTCGCCCCGTGCGTCTACCGGGCCCGCCCGGTCGACGAGAGCGACGAGCGGGACCGTCCCGCGCTCGCCCGGATCCTTCGGGGGTTCCGGGTGGTCCACGTCTTCGACGTCGCCCAGACCGAGGGAGAACGCCTCCCGGACGTCACGCCGGTGCTCCTCGAGGACGACGCGCCGGTGGCGCTCTGGGGACGGCTCGCCGCGCAGCTCGAGGCGGCGGGTTTCGAACTCCTGCGCGGGGACTGCCGGCCGGCGAACGGGACGACCGACTACCTCGCCCGCACGGTCGTCGTCCGGGACGACCTCGCACCGGCCCAGGCGACCAAGACCCTCGCCCACGAGCTCGCCCACACGATGCTCCACGACGGGAGCGAGAACAGAAGCTGCCGTGGCGTTGTCGAGACCGAGGCGGAGTCGGTCGCCTACCTCGTCTGCCAGTCCGTCGGCATCACGACCGACTCCTATTCCTTCCCGTACATCGCCCGCTGGTCGGAGGGCAACCTCGACGTCGTACGGGCGACCGCCGAGCGGGTGATCAACTGCGCCCGGGCGATCCTTCAGACCGCAGGTCTCGAGTCCGTCGCCGAGGCACGCTGCTGAGTGTCGTGGGCGGTCGGCTCGCCCGACCGCCCACATTCCAGCCGCCGCCGGGCGCGTCGGTGGTCACGACCACCTCGACTCGTAAGCCTCGGTCCACGTGGAGGCGGGCATCTCGACGACGGCGAGCTCGACGAGCGCGGCCGCCCCCTCGGTGGCGAGCGCCTCGACGAGCTCCTCGTGGAGGGGAAACGCCCCAAAAAGCGCCCCGCAGGCCGCGCAGCCGTTCGAGAGGTAGGCGGCGCCGACCGTCCTCGAGTGGCGCCGCCGCACCTCGCCGACCCGCCAGCGCTCGCGAGCTTCAGCCGAGAGGTACTGCCAGGCCAGAGCGAGCAGGTCCTCGTCGTCGCAGACGACGAGCTCCTCGGAAAAGACGTCGGCCCCGAGCTCGGCCATCCCGACGATCGGAGTCGAGACCTCGCCGCAGCGCCAGCACCGGTAGGGGAGGCCGAAGATGACAACGGCGACCACGTGATCGACGGTTGCCTCGTTGAACCTCTCTCGGGCGACGTCGACGAGCATCGAATGCGAGGTCAGGTCGCCATTCGATGCTTCGTCTGATCCATCGCCTCTTCGCTTCATGAGCCATCCCGTTCGCATGCCCTCACAACTACCAGTTGGCTCTCTCGTTCCCCCTCTAGTGCCCACGCTCTCGTACTTCTGTCGTTCTTGAGTGCAAGGTTGCTCTCGTCTTCTTGTCACTTGAGTTGAGCTAACCCGAACGAGTCCGGCTTAGACACCCTTGGAGATACCGGCCTTCGGCCGATATCTCCGTCGTCGTGCTCCTTTCGCGCTCCTTCCGCAACGCGTTCGTAATGCCTCTTTCTTACCGTCACCCCGATGATTCTCTCGGTCACCGTCCTCGGCTCGAACGACGCCACGCCGCCGTCGGTGATCGGCCAGCGCATCGTCGAGTACCTGGAGGGCGGGCGCGCGGTCGCCGGTGGGCGCCGTCCGGGCAGCATCGTCGAGCTCCCCTCGCCCGAGGGCGGCACCGTCGCCTACTACGCCGACTCCGCCGGGGTCCGCCCCGGCCGCTGGGTGCTCGGGAGGTCGGGCGAGGTCGACCCGGCTGAGCTCGCCAGCCTCCTCGGCGGTCGAGACCCTACGACCGGAGAACCGCTCATCTCGGCGCGGGGATCATCGGGGCGCGCTGAGCGTTCCCGTCGCCTTGCGCTGGTGCCGACCCGACTCGACCAGGAGTGGTACTCGACCAGAGAGGCCGCTTCGGTCCTCGGGATTACCCCCTCCTACCTCCGCCGTCTGCTCCGAGCACGGGTCCGGGCCAGTGATGACGACGCGGACGGCATCAAGATCGACAGTTCAGGCGCTTGGCAGATCAACAAGGACGCGGTCGTGCGCATCTCGGAACACCGCCAGCCGCCGAAGGTCGTCGCCGGCTACGACCTCACCTTCTCGGTCCCGAAGTCGGTGAGCGTGCTCTGGGCGGGAGCGGACGATGCGACGCGCGCCGCGGCGCTCGAGGCGCTCGACGAGGCCGTCGCCGGGGGACTGCGCTACCTGGAACGCCACGCCTTCAAGGTGAGCGTGAGGAAGCGCCCGCTTCCGGCGAGCGGAATCGTGGCGGCGGACTACCTCCATACGACCTCGCGCGCCCTCGAGCCGCAGCTCCACCACCACGTCGTCGTCGCCAACTATGGGCTCGGCCCGGACGGCGTGGCCCGCGCCCTCGACGCCCGCTTCGTCTTCCACCATGCCAAGACGGCGAGCTTCCTCGCCGCCGCCGAGTTGCGTTACCAGTTGACCGCCCGGCTCGGCGTCACCTGGACAGAGGTCGAGAATGGCATCGCCGAGATCGCGGGCGTCCCCGCCGCGGCGCTCGAGGAGATGAGCTCACGGGCCCGCGAGATCGCCGAAACGACCGGGGCGCTGGGAGTCTCCTCGGCCCGGGCCCGTCAGGTCGCGGCCTGGGACACCCGCGCGGCCAAGGAGCATGGCGTCGACCTCGATGCCCTCTTCGCCTCCTGGGACGAGCGCCTCACCGTCGCCGGCTACGGCCCGGAGGCGCGTGCGAACGTCCTCGAACGCGTCGACGGACCGGGGATCTTGACCGTCGAGGAGAAGGCGCGGCGATTCCGTGAGCTCGTCCGCTCCGACGGCCTCACTCAGAACGAGGCGGTCTTCGAACGCCGTCACGTCATCCAGCGCCTCTCGGAGCTCGCCGGGGACCGGCTCTCGGCTGACGCGATCGACGCGCTCGCCGAGGAGCTGATCGCCCACCCCGAGCTCGTCGAGCTGAGGGCGACCCGGGAGAGGTCGGCGCAAGGAGTCATTCGTCGCGACGACGGACGCGTTGTCAAGTTGCCGGGGGAGCGGATCTTCACGACCATGTCGATGCTCGCCCTCGAGCGCCGCGCCCTTGCCGCCTACGAGCGGGGTCGCGAGGCCGGAGCGGGGATCGTGCCGGCGGAGTGCACGCAACAGGTCCTCGGCACGGAGCGCTTCGCCCGGCTGTCTGCGGAGCAGCGACGTTTCGTCGAGTCGCTCACCTCCTCGGGGATGCGAATTCAGGTCGGTGTCGGGGCGGCGGGGAGTGGGAAGACGACCGCCCTCGAAGCGGCGGTGGCCTGTTGGCAGGCGGGGGGCTACCGGGTGCTCGGCGCGGCGGTCGGCGGTACCCAGGCGATCGTTCTTTCCGAAGAGACCGGGGTCGAGGGGCGCACAGTCGCCTCGGTGCTGGCCCGCTACTTCGACCGCGGTGACTTTGCGAGTATTGACGCCCGGACCGTGCTCCTGGTCGACGAGGCGAGCCTTGTCTCGACCCGCGACTTCGTCGCGCTTGCGAAGGCAACCGAGGAGACGGGTGCCATCCTCCGCCTGGTCGGGGATCCCGCCCAGCACTCGGCGGTCGCGGCCGGCGGGATCTTCCGCTACCTCACCGAACACCACCCCGACGAGACTCCCGCCCTCAGCCACCTCTATCGCCAGCAGGGCGAGGAGATGGCAGAGGTCCGTCTCGCCAACGCCGAATACCGGGAAGGAAAGATCACCGAGGCGCTCGAGCGGTTGCGGCGCGATGGTCGGATCACCGAAGCGGAGTCCGCCGACGAGGCCTACGACCTGCTCACCTGCGCTTGGTATGGGGAGCGGCAGAAGCGCGTGACCGAGCCGGAGCGCCGGTGGAGCGCGATGACGGCCGAGCACCACTTCGAACGGCGCGAGCTGAACGTCCGCGCCCGGGTGCTTCTCGCCGGTGATGGGACGTTGAGCGGTCCCGAACTACGCGCCGCCGAGCTCTCGTTCCGGTCCGGCGATGAGGTGATCGCCCGGATAACCGATCGCACGCTGAGAGCGGAGGGCGCGGCGCGTGACGCCTACGTCCGCAACGGCTCGTTCGGAACCGTGGTCGAGGTTCACGAGCACGGCTTGGTGGTCGACTTCGAGCGTTGGGGACGGGTCGCTGTCCCCCTCTCCTACCTCGAGCGCAAGGTCTCCGCGGTCATCGTCGGTGGCCTGCAGCACGCCTACGCCCTGACGTCCCACGCGGCCCAAGGCAAGACGTTCGCCGTCGCCGCGCCGCTCGTCACCGACGCCTCAAGCCCCGAGGGCGTCTACGTCGGAATCACCAGGGGCCAGTTCGATCTCCAGGCGGTGGCGATCAGGCGACGGGATCTCGCGCGACCGCTCACCGACGACGCGCTCCCCGTCCTGCGCGAAGAGATGAGCGCGCTGCTCGCGACGGAGCGTCGCCTTCGGGCGAACGGCCCGGAGCTGCTCGCCAGTGAACTGGCGGTGGTGCGCGCTCGCCACGGTGAAGAAGCGGCGCAGAGGGGTCAGGACATGGAGTCGATCGAGGAAGGCAGAATCACCAGTGGATTCCCGGAGGACGACTCTCTCATCAATTCCGATCGGGAAGCACTGCGACGAGGGCCAGATCCGGGCGAGGAGTGGGGGACGGTCGAGACGGACCGCGCCATCGCGACGCCACGTGAGCCAACCATACGACCGTAGTTTGCCGATGCAGGTTGCGGCTGCTCGAAACCAATGCCGCGAACAATGTTCAGGATCGGAGGAGCGCACATCGCCAAGGTCGACTGTTAGGAGCAACACGCTAGAGCGCACGGGCAGAAGGGTTTCAGACGGCTTGGTGCACGCCGTACGCACATCGGGCCGAGGGAGTTGCGTGGTGCCAGAGGCACGCGAACGCCTCAGCGGTGAACCTCATCACGGCAACGCACCTACGGAGAGTAGAAGAGCTGAGCGAGGCGTGGGGACGAAGCTTTGGGCGCGAGTCCTTGGGGCTGGGACATCCGCGAGATAGCGTGACATCGTGAAGCGTCTCGCACGTATCGAAACGGGTTGCAGTATTTCCCCACATTGGTGCGCCCAGTCGAGCTCTCTGGTGCTGTAGTCCTGTGGCGCAGACTTCGCCTTCAACCAGTCTTCTGAGCTCCGCATACCAGGAACTCGAACTGAATGCGGGTCGTCTCTATTCGACGCGCACCGACCCCTCGAACAGTAGAGACATCGATGCTTGGGAGTCCGTTGACGAGTGGCTGATGTTGGCCGAACGGATGAGCGCCGAGCGCGTGTTCTTCGTGGGCGACGACCCTGTGATCGTTTTCGCCGAGCTGCCGGATTCGGCTTCCGAGGAAGACGCCGTTCGCCTCTATCGGCGAGCATGGTCCCTCAGCCGTCCGCGGTGCCTGTTCCTGGCGTATGGCGGTGAACTCCGGGTCTACGCGTTGTCCAACCCCCCGCCACGTCGAGGAACTCGAACGAAGCTGAAGGCGCTCAAGGTTGTCGAGCGGGCTGCCGAAGTCGCGGAGAAGCTGTCGGCGTTCCACCGGGAGCGGGTTGAGTCGGGGCTGCTCTTCGACGAGCCGGCGTTCCAGCGCCGTGCTGGTTGGGCTGACGAGCGGCTGCTTCGAGACGTGAAGGCCGCGACCGCCAGGCTCCAGGACGCGCGGCTCTCACGCGTTGTCGCGCACACCTTGATCGAGCGGGCGATCCTCGTCCGATACCTCGAGGACCGCGGCGTCATCACGCCGGACTACTTCGAGGGCATCGCTGCTGAGCACCCGCAATGGGTCGGCGCGCTCGCTCAGGAACGCGAGGCGCCGAACATGGGTACGAAGAGCGACTTTGTCGCAACGCTACGCAATAAGGAGTTCGCGTATGCGATCTTTGCGGACTTGGCGGTCAAGTTCAATGGCGATCTCTTTGTTCCATTGGACGGCGAGCGCGACGTCATTTCATCGGACCACCTGCGGCTGATCCACGATCTCCTTACTGGCACCGGCGTCGGAGGACAGCAGCCATTGTTCCTGTGGGCCTACGACTTTGACGTGGTCCCGACGAGCCTCATTAGCTCGATGTACGAGCAGTTCTATCGGACCGAGATATCGGAAACTCGGGGTGGTACTCACTACACTCCCGCAGAGCTAGTCGAGTACGTGCTCGCCGAGACTTTGAGCGACGAGGTCCTCTCGCGCTCGCCGCGCATCTGCGACCCCGCGTGCGGTTCGGGGATCTTCCTAGTCGAGGCGTACCGGCGCGTCGTGCGGTACGAGATGCGCCGATCGAATCGGCCACCGTCTGCGGAATTCCTGAGAGAGCTCCTGCTGACGCGCATCACCGGGCTCGACGTAAACGAGGAAGCTGTCCGTCTCGCAGCGTTTAGCCTCTACCTCGCTTATCTCAACTTCCAGAGCCCGCAGGATATCCGCGAGGCAGGACCGCTCCCAAAGCTGATCGCGCGGCCAGAAGAATCGGTCAACCCGCCGGTGCTCGTCGTCGCGGACGCGTTCTCGCCTACGCCGGATGAGGCATCCCCGCATCAACACGTCAACGTGCTCTCGTCGATTACCGCGTCCTTTGATGTCCTGATCGGGAATCCGCCCTGGGACGAACCCGCCGAACAGGCGAGCCGGTTGGGCGATACGTGGGTCAACCACTACGGCCTACCTGTCGGGCACCGCAACCCTTCCCAGCAGTTCCTATGGCGAACCTTGAGTCTGATGAAGCCCGACGGCGTGAGCGCCCTGCTCGTTGGCGCGTTGGCCTTCCACAACGCCGACTCAGTGGAATTTCGAGGGGAGTGGCTCCGGCGGACCGTCGTCGAGCAGCTCGTCGACTTCTCCTCAGCGCGGACGATTTTTTTCTCGAGCGGTACAGCACCGTTCGTCTACATCCGGTTTCGCCGGCGCGACCGGGATCTTGACCTCGTGCCTTTTGCCTACCGCGCGGTCCACCCGTCGACGGCGCTCGCTAGCTCGCGTTCGATGGCCTATGCCAGCACGGTGCAGCGATGGGTTAGCCAGGACGACCTCGCCCGTCACGACTACCTCTGGAAGGTCTTCGCGTGGGGCGGTCACCGAGACGCGGCGCTCATGTCCCGTCTCGACCTCGAGGAGCGACTGTGTGACGTGCTCCCGAAGAACGCCGCCCCTTCCTTCGGCTTTCAGCCGGGCCCAACGCCGTTGACGTCGGACCTTGCGTCGCTTCGCGTCCTCAAGCACATGGACTGGTGGGGACCGATGGATCGGAGCACGTTCGTCCTCCCGCCATCCGGCACCAAGCGAGCACCCGATGGTCCGATCTATCGAGGGCAACGAATCGTCCTCTCTGAAGGTGTCCGCTCCGGCTTCGGCCCAAACGCGCGCCTTGTGTCAGACGATTTCTCGTTCCGCCACACCTTCTATTGCATTCCGCTTCAGTCAATGTCGCAATGGAAGGCGAAGCTGGTTCTCGGCACGATGCTCTCGCGTCTCGGTCGCTATCGCATGTTTATGACGAGCGCGTCGTGGGGCTACTGGCACGACAAGTTCAACGTGGACGACATTCTCGGCCTCCCCGTGCGGTTACCTGAGCACCAAGCATCGCTGATTCGCACGATCGCCCAAGCCGTCGACTCGCTCTACCGCTCCAGTACGGGTCGCGGAGACGGACGCTTAGATGGAACCGGCACGGTCAATCCGTTCGAGCTGCTTGCCCCGATCGACGAGGCCGTCTATCAGCTTTTCGATCTTGACGACGCGGAGCGAGACCTCGTCGATGACTTCCACGACCACACCCTTCCGCTCGTCGGGCGTTCTCAGGCGTGGAAGGAACTCCCCGAGGTCACGACTTCAGGTGCGCGCGAAGGCCTTCGATCCGACGTCGATCGAGCGGACCCTTCGCTCCGTCGGTATCTGTCGACGTTCCTCGACGCGTGGAATCCGGCCTTGGCTCATGGTGCTGTTCTCAGTTGGCGGGTGTTCGATGCGCCGCGCGTACCGATGATCGCGGTTGTGTTCGAGACCGAGCCGGTTGGCGCCCGCCAGAGCGAGCCGTCCGATGCCGAGATCGGATGGGATGTGGTGGTCGATCGCCTTGAGCGGGCGATGAACTTCCGGGTCTCGTCTGGCCTTGCTACTCACGGGTCGCTCCGAGCCGTGACGGACACCTCAATCATCATTGCTCGGCAGAGTGATCTGCGGGCGTGGACCGCGAGCACCGCGCGCGAAGATGCCGAGGCAACCATGTTCCAGGCGATGAAGTTAAGTCGCGCATGAGCAGAGGTCGCCCTTCGCTCCTCGAAATCCCGCTATGGGATCGAGAAGAGCACCTCATTCTCGACACATTTCGACCGGCCCTGCTACTTCTGCTATCGAGGCGAAAATCCGACGCGGTGGAAGGAGAACTGAACCGCCTACTTTTCGAGTGCTATCTAGAGGCCCGTCGTTCTCGGAAGGCCGCCAATCAGCCTGTCTCCGAAGTACCCCCAACACTTGAGGCTCGAAACGCGCCGGACCCGTCGACAGCCGGTATGGGAAGTGAGAAGAAGATCCCTGACTTCCAGTTCTCCTTCTTCGACGACGATGTGGCCGATCCCCAGCAGTCTGTGGCGCACTTCGTGATTGAGTGCAAACGCCTCGAGCCGAAGTCGCAAGCTGGCTGGGGTTACACGCTGCACTACGTCAAAGATGGCATCCGTCGCTTCGTCCACAAGGGGTGGCGCTACGGCCTGAACGCTCCGAGCGCCGCGATGGTGGGCTACCTGGACAAGATGACCTTCGATCAAGCGCTTGCCGAGGTCAACGCCTCGATCCCGGCCGCCAAGCCACTGCTCACGCCGCTAGAACTCGTCAACCGTGACGCCTCCGGGGGGGAGCTCGGCCATGACCTCCAGCGGACGTTTCTCAAGTCGCCCTTTCATCTCACACATCTCTGGGTAGGTCCTTTGCAGTCGGGATAGCCCCAACCGTTCGTGCGGGTGCAACAGGCACCGCCTGGGGCGACCTGAGCGATTACCCTGAGCAAGGGTTTCGATCGATAAACGCGGTCGCAGGGTGGGGAACAGAGGGCCCGTGCTTGAGGTGACCTTCGACAAGGACCGGGAGACGAAGAAGCCCGTCCGCTTTGAGGAGCGGCCCGGTGAGGACCCGCCGATCGTCAGCACGCTCTACCCCCAGAAATGGGCGCTGCGCTGGCTCGGGGATCCGGCAGTCGTCCGTGTACGCATCGAGGCGGGCGAGACTGGCCGGGCCGCAGCGGAAGGTGGCCCAGTTGCCGACTCGTAAGAGCGCCGGAAGGCCGAGGAGTGCTGAGCCCCTCGGCTTCGAGGACACGCTGTGGAAGGCTGCCGACAAGCTCAGGGGGTCAATGGACGCCTCCGAGTACAAACACGTCGTTCTCGGTCTCGTCTTCCTCAAGTACATCGACGACTCCTTCAGCGAGCGCCGAGCACAGCTCGCTGCCGACCTCGCGGCTGACGGCATAACCGGCGGGCAGGCTGTTGAGCTGCTGGAGTCCCGAGACGAGTACACCGCTGAGGGAGTCTTCTGGGTGCCGCCCGAAGCCCGTTGGGATTACCTCCAGGCCAGCGCCAAGCAGCCGGAGATAGGCAAGATCATCGACGCCGCCATGGACGCCGTCGAGGTCGAGAATCCGAGCCTGAGAGGTGTGCTCCCTAAGAACTTCGCCCGCCCGAGTCTAGACGTTCGGCGTCTTGGTGAGCTGGTTGACTTGATCGCCGGGCTCGGGCTCGGTGGTGCTGAGCACCGTGAAAAGGACCTTCTCGGCAGGGTGTACGAGTACTTTCTCGGGCGCTTTGCCTCCCAGGAAGGCAAGGGTGGCGGTGAGTTCTACACGCCTCGCAACGTGGTCAAGCTCCTCGTGGAGATGATCGAGCCCTACAAGGGCAGGGTCTACGACCCCTGCTGCGGCTCGGGCGGCATGTTCGTGCAATCGGAGCAGTTCGTGGAAGCCCACGGCGGGGGCCGCAACGACATCGCCGTCTACGGCCAAGAGCTGAACGACACGACGTGGCGGCTGGCGAAGATGAACCTGGCGATTCGTGGCATCGAGTCAGACCTCGGCCCGCGATGGGGCGACACCTTCCACGAGGACCTCCACCCGGATATGAAGGCTGACTTCATTCTGGCCAATCCCCCGTTCAACGTCTCGGACTGGGGCGGGGACCAACTGTGGGACGATCCCCGCTGGAAGTACGGCGTGCCCCCGATAGGCAACGCCAACTACGCCTGGCTCTCCCACATGGCATCCAAGCTGTCGCCTCGTGGGGTCGCCGGGGTCGTGCTCGCCAACGGGTCACTCTCCACCCAGCAGTCGGGTGAGGGCGATATCCGGCAGCACATGGTCGAGAGCGACCTCGTCGAGTGCATCGTGGCATTGCCGGGTCAGCTCTTCTACACGACCCAGATCCCGGTGTCTCTGTGGTTCCTGGACCGTGACAAGACCTCTCGTGGATCACAGAGGTGGCGTGAACGCAAGGGTCAGGTGCTTCTCATCGACGCCCGCAAGCTTGGGCACCTCGTCGACCGCACTCACCGA
>Ga0181533_1002305_pt1 | contig 22586 bp, 20 predicted proteins | sample PEATcosm2014_Bin_45_FD_119772 | JGI IMG/M metagenome (GOLD analysis project Ga0181533, IMG submission 119772) | Peatland microbial communities from MTU Mesocosm Facility, Houghton, MI, USA - PEATcosm2014_Bin11_60_metaG | ecosystem: Environmental > Terrestrial > Soil > Wetlands > Peat | place...
CACGGCGCGGTGGTCGGCGCTGAGGGTGCAGGACATCATCGAGCGTACTAGATGTCGCCGCCGATGACGAGGGGCTTTTGCGCGGTCCTGGCGACATCACGGAGAAACCGCCTTTATCGGGCAGCGCGAATTCTTCGTTGCCGGGGTCCTGGCCTGGCGCGCTGGGCGGGGCGAGCGCGATCGCCACGGCCATAGCTTGCCTCGCGCTCGCGGAGGATATCCACGCAATACGAATTGAGGCTTCGCCGAAGGCGACGAGCGTCAATGGCCAGCTCTCGGTGCAGTTCCTTGCCGACTCGGACCACGAACTTGCCGGAGTATGTCTTTCCCGCCGTGGGTTCCGGCAATGGGTCGCCGTCTTCCTGGTGAATGCGGATCCATTCCTCGACCGCGTCGCACAATTCCCGGTACACCTTCGTCTCGTTCTGGCCATGAATGCCCCCGAGCATCAAGCCGGGACACGTGCCGATATAGCAGCCGTCCTCTTCCGACCACTCGACAATCTTCAGATACCGGTCACTCAATTTCATGGTCCCGCCTCCTCGACGGCCCTTGCCACGTCCCGCTCCTGGTAAGGCTTGGCATCGTCACCGGCGTTTCCGCTGATCGTGATCTTGATGCCTTTCCCGTATTTGAAGTTCCGGTGGCTGCCCTTGCCTCCGCGAGCAATGAACCCTGCCTTCTCAAGATCGCGGATCAATTCTCTGATCTTCCTTGGCATGACAATAGTACCATAATAGTATCGCTTTGTCAAGGAGAAAGTTCAAATCATCTCATGCGAGGGCTTCCGGCTTTTCGAGGAACTCCTTCACGCGTTTGAGGAACCGGGCGGCGATGGCGCCATCCACGGCGCGGTGGTCGGCGCTGAGGGTGCAGGACATCATCGAGCGGACCTGGACGGCGCCGGCGATGACGACGGGCTTCTGCGCGATCCGGCCGACGCCGAGGATGGCGCTCTCGCCGGGGTTGATGACCGGGATGAAGTTGTCCACGTCGAACATCCCCAGGTTGCTGATGGTGAGACAGCCGCCTTCGTATTCGTCCGGCAGGAGGCGCTTGGAGCGCGCCTTTTCGATCATCTGGGCCGAGGCGCGCGCGGTGGCGGTCAGGTCGAGACGGTCGGCGTTCCGGATTACCGGCACGATCAGCCCCTCGTCGAGCGCGACCGCCAGCCCGATGTTGATCTCGGCGCGCACGCGAATGTGATCGCCGCCCCAGGTCACGTTCATCAGCGGGTTTTCGCCGAGCGAGGTCGCGCAGGCGCGGATGAGCAGGTCGTGGAACCCGACGCGCATCTTCCCGCCCGCCTTCGCGGGCGCCTCGGCGGGCAAGTCCGCGTTGAGCTTCGCGCGGAGCGCCGCCGCGGCGGTCATGTCCACCTCCATCGTCAGGTAGAAGTGGGGCGCTTCCCGCTTGGATTTCGCCATTCGCTCCGCGACGATCCGGCGCATGGCCGTGAGTTCGACGCGCCGCTCGCGCGCGGCCGCCGGACGCGCCGGCGCCGGCTGAGCGGCCAGCACGTCTTCTTTCGAGATCTTTCCGCCGGGCCCGGTCCCGCGCAGCGCCGTCAGGTCAACTCCCCTCTCGAAGGCCAGCTCAACCGCCGTCGGCGTTGCGCGAACCTGCTCTCTCCGAGCGAGGTACGCGGACACATCCTTCTCGACGATGCGCCCGCCCGGCCCGCTGCCGCGGAGGACCTGGAGCGGCACGCGCGCCTCTTTGGCGCGCATCCGCGCGCGCGGGGAGACGAGGATTCGGCCGGCCGGACCGGGGACCGCCTCGGCTTCGACTTCGGCGTCGGCAGACGCAGCGGCCGAGGGGCCTTCTGAGGCCGGCCCGGCGGCAGGCGCCTCGGCCGTTTTTTCGCCGCGCGCGGCGGCCAGGAGTTCATCGAGGTTGTCCGGCAGCGCGTCGGCCGGCTCGCCGGCGAGCGCGATGACGGTGTTGACCGGCAGGGTGACTTTCTCCGGCGCGAGGATTTTCTTCAGGACGCCGACGATGGAGGATTCGACCTCGAGGGTGGCCTTGTCCGTGGTGATCTCGAGGATCACGTCGCCTTTCCTGATCGGATCGCCTTCGGCCTTGCGCCATTTCTCGACGGAGGCCTCGGTCATCGTCTCGCCGAGCTTCGGCATGAGAATCTGCTGGATCATGGCGCCGTCTCTTCCTTCATCGTTGCGGGCCGGGCGCTACTTCAGGGCTTCGCGGATCGCCTTCTCGATCGCCGCCTCGTTGGGGATCGCGGCGTCTTCGAGAGGAGGACTCATCGGGACGGGCACGTTCGCCGCGCAGAGGCGGGCGATCGGCGCGTCGAGGTAATCGAAGGCGTGCTCCATGACGCGGAAGGCGATCTCGCTGACGGCGTTGTTGTCGGTGCACCCCTCGGAGACGAGGAGCAGCCGGCCGGTCTTCCTGACGGACTGAAGGAGGCAGCGCAGGTCGAGCGGCCTGAGACAGCGCAGATCAATCATCTCCGCATCCACGCCCTGGCCGGCGAGCTTCTGGCAGACCGCGTTGCAGCGCAGCGCCATCCGGGAGTAGGCAGCGACGGTGATCTGCTTTCCCTCGCGCCGGATGGCCGCCTGGCCGAGGGGAAGAACGTAATCGCCTTCGGGCACCTCGCCCTTGGTGCCGTAGAGCATCTTGTGCTCGATGAAGAGGACCGGGTCGTTCGAACGGATGGCGGCCTTGAGCAGGCCCTTCGCGTCGTAAGGGGTGGACGGGCAGACGATCAGGATTCCGGGGACGTGCAGGAACCACGCCTCGAGGCTCTGGGAGTGCTGGGCGGCAATGCTGCGGCCGGCGCCCCCTTCGGTGCGCAGGACCATCGGCACGCAGGTCTTGCCGCCGAACATGTAGCGGTTCTTGGCGCCCTGATTGCAGAACTGGTCCATGGCGATGGTCATGAAATCCATGTACATGATCTCGGCAACGGGGCGATAGCCGCACATGGCCGCGCCGACGGCTGCGCCGGCGATGGCCGCCTCGGAGATGGCGGAGTCGCGCACGCGCTCGGGGCCGAATTCCTCGTACAGGCCGCGCGTGGCGCCATAAGCCCCGCCGTAGATGGCCACGTCCTCGCCGAGGATGAACACGCGCGGATCGCGGATCATCTCTTCGCGCAGCGCGTCACGGACCGCCTGCCAGTAGTGAATCTCAGCCATGTCGTGTTTCCCGGATAACTATTTTTTTAAACCACGGATGAACACGGATGAACACGGATACTGTCAAAAAACAAAAAAAGCACGCCCGGTTAGAGGACCGTCCTTTCGTATTGCAGCCGCTTGCCGGCGAAATTGAACAGGAGACTTACTCGCAGGCCGCAACCCAGAGAGTTATGAACCGAGAAACCCGCTTGGCTAATCTCGCCCGTCAACTCCTTGTGAAGTAGCTCGCGAGCGTTTTCATCTAGGCTTCTCTTGCTGTGCCCTGAACTCATCCGTATCTGTGCGTATCCGTGTTCATCCGTGGTTAAAAACCCGCGGATTCAAACGGCAGGTTTGTACGGCTCCAGGCCGTACTTCCCCTCGATCCACTCGGCGTAAACATCCTCCAGGAGCGTGCCGGGGTCCGGGTAGGGGCTCTGGTTGAGCGCGAAATCTTCCGCTTCGGCCAGCTCGCGGTCCACGTCCTTCTGGAGCGCGGCGACTTCGGCCTCGGTCAGCGCGCCCTGCTCAACGACGTGTTGTGAGAAGAGCGTGATCGGATCGCGGTCATGCCAGTACTTCTCCTCTTCCTTCGTGCGGTAGTTGCGCGGGTCGCTGCGGGAATGGCCGCGATAGCGATAGGTCTTGCACTCGACCAGCGTCGGGCCGCCGCCGGCGCGGGCGTTGGCCACGGCCTTTTCGACGGCGGCCTTGACCTCGAGGACTTTCTGTCCGTCAATCGTCACGCCGGGCATGTTGTAGGAGGAAGCGCGGACGGAGATGTCCTGCACGGCGCAGGCACGCGAGGTGGAGACGGACATGCCGTAGAGGTTGTTCTCGCAAACGTAGATGACCGGCAGTTTCCAGACGCCGGCCATGTTCAGGGATTCGTGGAACGTGCCGTTGTTCGAGGCGCCGTCGCCGAAGAAGCAGAGGACGACCTGCCCCTTGCCGTTGAGCTTGCAGGCGAGCCCGGCGCCGGTGGCGACGGGGATGTTGCCGCCGACGATGCCGGTGGCGCCGAGGTTCCCGGCCTTCACGTCGGCGATGTGCATTGAGCCGCCTTTGCCCTTGCAGTAGCCGGTGGCCTTGCCGCAGAGCTCGGCGAGCATGTACTTGAGTTCGCCGCCGCGCGCGACGCAATGGCCGTGGCCGCGGTGCGTGCTGGTGATGTAGTCCTCCGGCCCGATGGCGGCGCACGCGCCGACGCCGACGGCTTCCTCGCCGGCATAGACGTGCGAGGCGCCCTTGAGGACGTCGCGCCCGAGCAGGTCGAAGACCTTCTCCTCGAAGGCGCGGATCATCATCATCTTGCGAAGGTAGTTCGTCCATTCCGCCTTGTGCGGATGTTCCTGGGCCGCCTGCTTGCTCATTGGAGTCCTCGCACCGAGTTCCGTCACGTCCGTGGCCGGCGTTAATAAGTCATTGCGGCATAAGCTCTTGCGACAAATTGGGTTCGTTTTTTCAAATCGTCTTTTGCGCGTCAGCTTGTTCTGCGTCGGCGACTTGCAACTTCTCACGGACGAACGCAGGCGCCGCTTCCGCCTTCAGCCTTTCGTCGGGGCGCATTATACAATAAATATTCTTATATGTCAAGTTGTGACTTGTCTCTCCGCGAGAAAAGTTTCCGCTTTTCCGGTTGTCTCGGTCCTTCGGCGGCAAGCCGTTCAACGTTGCTGATGGCGGAATGGCTTGGACAACCACAGATGTACGAAACATGTTATCGCAACGCGGCGGACAGGTCAACTGGACCGGCTTGCGAAGGTTCCGCCGTGCGCCATCGCTGCCGGCGGCTCAATTGAGCCTGTCCAGCCAGTCCGCGGTGATGCCGATGGCGCGGTGGTTCTGCTCGACCCGGCCGCGGACGAGGTAGGGGCCGTAGCTGCGGATGAGATGTCCGAACCGGCGATACGCCTGCGGGAACAGGATGACTTCCATCGTCCCGAAACGATCTTCGAGGGTGAGGAACTTCATGTATTGCCGGTCCCGGGTGACGGCGCGGCGCATGGTGACCAGCCAGCCGGCGACGGTGACGCTCCGGCCGACGTTTGCCGGAAGTTGATCGGACCTCGCCAGGTCGCGCTCGGCAAGCTCCGTGGAGAACATGCGCAGCGGATGGTCGCTGACCGAGAGGTCCAGGATTTCCTGTTCGAGGCGGATCCGCTCCTCGATCGGATATTCGAGCAGCGGCGGGGCGGTTCCGTGCGGGGGCGCCGGTTCCGGGCCGAAGAGTTCATCTCCCATGGCGCCGGCGAACGACTTGCGGATGTCCTTCGAGAGGAGGCGCAGTTCCCAGAGGAGTTGCGGGCGCGTCCGGGCGAGGCTGCCGAGCGCGCCGCAGAGGATCAGGCGCTCCGTCTCGGAATCGTTGACCTGGGTGCGGAAATAGAAATCGCGCAGCGAGGCGAACGGCCTCTGCGCCCGCGCGCGCAGGATGGAGTTCAACGCCCGCTGCGAGATGCCCTTGACCTGCGCCAGCCCGATGCGGATGAAACCGGGCGTCCGCCGTCCTTCGAGCATCGTTCCGCCGGAACAGTGCTGGAGGCTGCTGAGGTTAACGTCCGGCGGAAGGATTCGCACGCCCCAGCGCCGCGCTTCTTCGAGGTATTCGCGCGTCTCGTAGAATCCGCCCTGGTTCGCCATGACCGCGGAGAGGAACTCGGCCGGATAGTGCGCCTTCAGATACGCCGCCTGGTACGAGATGGCGCCGTAGGTCACCGCGTGCGCCTTGCAATAGGAGTAGCCGGCGAAGTTCCGGATCAGGTTCCAGATTTCCTCGGCCGTCTCGCGCCGGAGGCCGCGCTCGGCCGCGCCGCGCAGGAAGCGCTCCTGCAGCGCTGCGATCCGCCCGGGCGAGCGCTTCTTCGAGATGGCCTGCCGCAGTGTGTCGCCCTCCTCGAGGGTGAACCCGGCGATCACCGCCGCCACCTTGAGGATGTCCTCCTGGAAGAGCATCACGCCATGGGTGTCGGCGAGGACTTTTTCCAGGCGCGGATCGAGGTACGCCGTCGGCTCTTCGCCCAGGCGGCGGCGGACGAAGCGCTCCTTCATCCCGCTGGCGGACGGGCCGGGCCGGATGAGCGAGAGCGCGTGGATGACGTCGCCCCGGCTCTCGGCGCGGATCATCTGCAAGAGGCTGCGCATGCCGGGCGACTCGATCTGGAAGCAGCCGATCGTCCGCCCCGCGCGCAGCAGGGCGGCGGTCTCGCGGTCGCCGTCGGGGACCTGCGGCAGGACGACGGCGGCGCCGCGGTTGCGCTTGACGGCGACGACCGTGTCGGCGATGAGCGAGAGGGAGCGATGGCCGAGCAGATCAATCTTCACCAGGCCGATCGCCTCGACGGCGTTCATCTCGAATTGGGTGACGACGATCCCCTTCGTCGCGCGTTCGAGCGGCAGGTAGTCGGTCAGCGGGCGGTCGCCGATGACGATGCCGCCGATGTGGATGCTCAGGTGGCGCGGGAAGCCGTCCAGCGCCTCGGCGCGCGCGACGAGGGTGCGGTACGGCTCGCGGTCGAGCGGGAAATCGCGCGCCTCGGGGAAGAGCTGCTTCGCGTCGCGGATGCTCCCGGCCGAGTCGTGCGGCAGCATCGCGGAGAGGCGGTTGATCTCCTCGATCGGCAGCCCGAAGACGCGCGCCACGTCGCGGAATGCCGACCGCGCCTGGTACGTGTTGTGGTTGCTGACCATGGCGACGCGGTCGGCGCCGTGGCGCTCGTAGACGTAGCGGAGCACCTCGTCGCGCCGCCGCCAGCAGAGATCGAGGTCAATGTCCGGGCAATCGGTCCGCGAGCGATTGAGGAACCGCTCGAAGTAGAGGTCGTGCGCGAGCGGGTCGGCGCTGGTGATGCCCAGGCAATACGCCGCGAGGCTGTTCGCGGCCGATCCGCGGCCGACGATGGGAATCCCCTTCCGGAGCGCGAAATTCACGATGTCCCACACGATGAGGAAATACTCGGAGAAGTGGAGGTCGTCAATGATCGCCAGTTCGTCATCCAGCCGCCGGGCGACCTGCGGCGTTGGGGCGGGATAACGCTCGCGCATGCCGCGAAGCGCCAGCTTGCGGAGCGCAGTGCGCGGCGATTCGCCGGCGAGTTCGGGAGGAATCTCCTTGAGCGAGAAGAATTTCGGGAAGATCGGCTTGCCGGTTTCGAGTTGGAGGTTGCACGCCTCGGCAATGCGGCGCGTGTTGGCGATGGCCTCGCGGCCGACCGCGCTGCCGGCGAACCGGCGCGCCATCTCGTCGGCGCTCTTCAGCCAGGCGTCCGGCGGCGCCAACTCGTCCGGGCCGACCTCGGAGAGCAGCTTGTTCTTGCGGATCGCCGTCAGCAGGCGGTGCAGGTCGCGGCCGCCGGGCGAGACGAAGTGGACGTTGTTCGTCGCGACGGGCGGCGCGCCCTCGAACCGCGGCTGGGCCGGGTCCGCAAAATACCGGATTTCATGAAAGAGCCGGCCGCCCTCGATCGCTCCGGCCAGCCGCTGAAGGAGGGCGGCATCGGGCGTCAGGATGAAGAGTCCTTCCTGATGCCGGACCAGCGCATCGGCGAGCGAGAAATTCTCGTCGAGCTGCCGCGCGGTGATCACGCGGCAGACATTGGCGTACCCGTTGCGGTCTCCCGCCAGGCAGACGGCGTTGCCGGAAGCGCACCGGATTTCCGCTCCCAGGATCGGCTTGATGCCGATCTCGCGCGCCTTCGACAGGAACAGCATGGCGCCATAGAGGCCGTTCGTGTCGGTGATCGCGAGTGTGTCGAACCCCAGTTCGCGCGCCCGCCCGAGCAATTCCTCGATCCGGCCCGCGCCGGAGAGCAGCGAGTAATTCGAGTGCACGTTCAGATGTACAGGGCCGCTTTTCATGTTTCGTCGCCTCTGTTAACATTATACTAACTATAGGGCGGAACGCAAGCTGAAAACGGAAATTTCCGATGAGAAGAGAAAGGGGATCGCCGGGAAGGCGCTTCGGACGCGCTCAGCGCCCGCCGGGCGGCGCGGCCTGTTCGACGGCGGTGAGGACTTTCATGAAAGCCTCGAACTGCGTGTGGACTCCAGCGGCGGTGCTGACGGTGGCGCCGCGCAAGTGCCCGGCGACGTCGTCGCGCTGGATGAGCGCCCGCAGGGCGGCGGCGATCAACTCCGGTCGGGCCAATTGCAGATCGTTCGGCGGGCCCAGATCGGCGACGCAGAACGCATACGATTGGGCGATCTCCGCCTGGGCCTTCTCAAGGTCCGGCGCGGACTCCAGGAGCAACCGCCACGCCAGCCGGTTCGAGTCCGTGTCCGGCTTCCCGCCTTGGCGGGCAAGTTCGCCGGGCTGCGCGGAGAGAGCTTCCTGGGCCAGTCCGGCCAGGAGCGGCGGCGTCTCCGCGCGAAGCTCGACGCCGTTCGTGGCGTCGCGGAGCGCCGCGGCCAGCGTTCGCGCCGCGGCCGGGCCGTCGAGCGCGCGCAGGGCGAACATCTGCGAGACCGCATACGGCCCGACAATTGCGCTGGTCAGGCGCCCGCGGGTCAGCAGGGCGGCCAGCGCCGCGAACCGCTCACCGGGCGCGAGAGAGTCGAGGGCGACGGCCTGCTCCGTCTCGGCGATGATCGGCTCGTTGCCCTTCGGGCAGTAGGCGACCGCGCCGACCTGGGTTTCGCCGGGGATTTCCGGATTGGCGGAGTCGGTCTTCTCGAATCCGCCGAGGAGGAACAGCCATTGGTCGCCCGGACGGACATCCGCGCCGCCGTTGCTGAAGACGGTCATTTCCAGCGTCGCATCGCTGTAAGAGCGCCAGAGCGGCTTGAACACCGTGACGATGACCCGCTGGCCGACCTGGACGCCCCGGAACGCCCGCACACATTCGACTTCCGCCGTGCCCGGCGCGCCCATGCCGCTGACGTCGCCTGCGCCCCATCGGATGCTCAACACCTTGCCGACGAAGACCCGCTCGCCGGGGCTGATCCGGCCCGGAATAGCGCCATCCGGGACCTGCCTGCCGGGTTCGCGCCCCGGCTCCTGCAGATTGGCCGGCGAACCGGTCGGCGGCCGTCCTGCGGCGCCGCTGTTCCGCGAGCCGCCCGCGCAGCCGATGAAGCCGGCGGCGATGAGCAGCGCCGCAAGAAAAACTCCGGCGCGTCGAGGCGCTTGCGGGAGTTTGTCGAGGTTCGCGGGCATGATTCGGCCCTGCCCAGCGTGCAGCGGCAAGAGCAAGTTCGTGTCGAAAACACTGCTCATTCGGGACTGCATGGCGGAAGCGAGCATTCTCCGGCGACAGGGTACTCAGCGTGCGTGCGCAATGACTCGCCTCGAAACGCGCATGAGGGCTCGGAGCGCATTGTTTACGCATCGGTCGTCAGGAAACTGCCTGGCCACGTCCGGCGCCAGCAAGACCAAGTTGGTCCCTTTGCGGTAGGCTTTCGCGTGCTTGCCTCCTACTCCACCTTTCATCCGCGCAAGGTCGTACTCCGGCCTGAGATCGTCCCTGATTTGCACGTTAGGCTTCGTTTTCATAGATGTACCTTTTGCATCTTCGCCGCGTTTAGCGCTCGTTCACCCGCCGGCGACGGCGGCGGCGAAGCGGGCGCCGAAGGCGCGGCACGCTTCGAGGTCTTCGGCGGCGGGGGTGAATTTGGTTTTCAGCCCGGGCTCGACCAGCGGGAGGCGCATGTCTCTGAGGCGCTGCTCGATGAAGGGGACGGCTTCGCCGCTCCAGCCGTAGGAGCCGAAGGCGGCGGCTTTCCGGGCGCGGAGCTTGACCGTCGAGAGCAGCGACAGGGCGCGCCACATGGCCGGCGGCAGGTCGCGCACGATGGTGGGCGACCCGAAGATCAACCCGTCGGCGGACTCGAGCGCGTCGCGGATTCGGGCGTCGTCCAGCTCGGTCAGGTGCAGCAGTTCGGCGTCGGCGCCGGCGCTCCGGAGGCCTTCGGCGACGGCCGCCGCCATAACAGCGGTGTTCTCGTGCGCGCTCAGGTAGAGGATGGCGACGCACGGCTTCGCCCGCGGCTTGAGCGTGGCCCATTCGCGGTATTTCTCGACGTAATGTTTCGGGTCGCGGCGCAGGATCGGGCCGTGGCTGGGGCAGATCATGCGGATGTCGAGGGGCTTGATCGCGTCGAGCGCGGCAAGCACCTTGTCGCGGTACGGGCGCATGAGGGTGTCGTAGTAGAGGCGGAAGTCCTCCTCGAAGTCGGCGGCCAGGTCGTTGAACATGCTCTTGTCGCAGACGTGCGTGGCGAAGCCGTCGCACGGGAAGAGGATCCCGTCCTCGGGCAGGTAGGTGAAGATGGTGTCGGGCCAATGGAGGAACGGGGCGGAGATGAACTGGAGGGTTTTCCTGCCGAGCGAGAGCTCGAGAGCTTCGCCGGTGGTGAAGCACTCGAAGGGGCGGTTGAGCAGTTCGGCGAGGTAGAGCCGCGCGGCCTTCGAGGCGTACACGCGCGCCTGGGGCGCGGCGGCGAGAAGCGCTTCGAGCGCACCGGAGTGGTCCGGCTCGGTGTGATTGAGGATGATCGCGTCAATGCGCTTCGGGTCCACGAGCGCCGAGAGGTTCTTGAGGAACTCCTCCGCGAAGAGGCCCTTGACGGCGTCAATGACGGCGATGCGGTCGCCGCGGACCAGGTAAGAGTTATACGTGGTGCCGCGCCGCGTCGGCATGAGGTCGTCGAAAATCTTCAGCTCCGGGTGGAGCGCGCCGACCCAGAAGACATCCTTGACGATCTCAAAGGGCTTCGTTTTGCACCCCCAGTCCAAGGCCGCGGCCCGGTCTTGCGGCTGAAAAACCAGTTTACTACCTTGGCTCGGAATAAAGCAACTGGAATTCTTGCCGACCGCGCGCGGCCTTGTTACAATAGATATAGGCATATAAGAGAAGGAGGCATCCGATGGTGACGCGCGAAGAAGTCGAAAAAGTGCTTTCCGAACAGATTGACCCGCGTTTGGCGATGGACGGCGGCGGCATCGAACTGGTGGACGTGACGAAAGAAGGGCTGGTGAAGGTGCGGCTGCGCGGCGCGTGCTGCGGCTGTCCCGGCGCGCGCATGACGCTTCAGATGGGAGTCGAGCGCATCCTCAAGGAGGCCATTCCCGAAGTCGCCTCCGTCGAGGCGGTGTAGGGCAGAGGATCGTCGCCGCGGAGAACGCGGAGGACGCGGAGAGACGCCGCGAAGAGACCGGGCGGCGCTCTGCGACCTCGGCGTTCTCTGCGGTTTATATTCCCGCATGAACACCATCTTCAGGCGAAGGGAGGCGCCATGTCTCGACCGCTGGTCGCGGTTGTCGGCGCGGGGCAGGTGGGCGCGACGACGGCGCAGCGAATCGGAGAAGCGGGGCTGGCCGATGTCGCGCTGATTGACATCGTGGAAGGACTTCCGCAGGGCAAGTCGCTCGACCTGGCCGAAGCCGCGCCGATCCTCGGCGCGGACGCGAGGTTCATCGGGTCGAACGACCTGGCCGCCCTGCGCGGAAGCGACGTGGTGGTCGTCACCGCCGGCCTGGCGCGCAAGCCGGGGATGAGCCGCGAAGACCTGCTCCAGAAGAACGCCGCAATCGTCGGCGGCATTGCGGACGCGATTGCCGAGGAGGCGCCGGAGGCGACGGTGATCGTCGTCAGCAATCCGCTCGACGTGATGACCTGGCTGACGCACCGCAGGACCCGCTTCCCGAAGCGCCGTGTCATGGGCATGGCCGGCGTGCTCGACTCCGCGCGGTTCAGCGCGTTCATCGGAATGGAACTGGGCGTCTCGGTCAAGGACATCCGGGCGATGGTCCTCGGCGGGCACGGGGACCAGATGGTGCCGCTGCCGCGCTTCACCACCGTCGCCGGCGTGCCGGTGACGGAGCTGATCGCGGCGAAGCGGCTCGAGGAGATCGTACAGCGGACGCGCGACGGCGGAGCGGAGATCGTGGCCTTGCTCAAGACCGGCAGCGCCTTCTACGCGCCGTCGGCCGCGGCGGCGGCGATGGTCGCCGCGGTGCTGCGGGACGAGAAGCGCGTGCTGCCGGTCTGCGCGCTGCTGGAGGGCGAGTACGGGATTTCGGGCGTATTCGTCGGCGCGCCCGCGCGGCTGGGGCGTGCCGGGATCGAGGCGATCGTCGAGTTGAAGCTGACGGAGGCGGAGAGCGCGGCGCTCCGCCGTTCCGCCGAAAGCGTCCGGTCGAACTGCGCGCTGCTGGAGAAGCTGGCGAGGCCGGGCGGTTGACTTGAGGAGCATGGGGCAGTAACATCGCGCCGGAGCCGTCGGCGGCCGTTCCGTTAAGGGGCCGGCATGCCTTTCAGCCTGAGACAACTCGCCCGAACGCGAAAGCAGGTGCGCCGCCTGGTGCCGATCCTGCGCGTGCTGGCGCGGCACGGCTTCGGGCACTTCGTCCACCGGACCGGCTTGCAGCACCTCGTCCCGATGCGCTACTCGCGCCGCCAGGCGGGGGACGAGTTGACCGCGCCGCGCCGCGTCCGCATCGCGCTCCAGGAGCTCGGGCCGACCTTCATCAAGTTCGGGCAGACGCTCTCCACCCGCGGCGACCTGCTGCCGGAAAGCTACCTGGTCGAGCTGCGCACGCTCACCGAGGAGGTGCCGCCGTTCGACACGGCCGTCGCGCGGAAGATCATCGAGGATCAATTGAACCGGCCGATCCCCGAGCTCTTCAGCGAGTTCGGCGAGACGCCGGTGGCATCCGGCTCCATCGGGCAGGTTTACTACGCAAGGCTGCGCGACGGGACGCCGGTCGCGGTCAAGGTCAAGCGGCCCGGCATCGAGAAAGCGCTGACGGCCGACCTGGACCTGCTCGCGTTCGCCGCGCCGCTGGCCGACCGCATCGAGGAACTCCGGCCGCTGCGCCTGCCGATGGTGGTGGACGAATTCCGCCGGTCGGTCATGCGCGAGGTGGACTTCGTCACGGAGGCGAGTTACACCGCCAAGATCAAGGAGGAACTCGCCGGCGACCCGCGGGTCTGCGTGCCGGCGGTGTATTGGGACCTGACGACCTCCGACGTGCTGACGCTCGAACGGATCGCCGGCGTCAGCCTGACGAAAAAAGCGGAGCTGGCCGCGCTGAAGATGGACGGCAAGCGGCTGGCGCGCGACCTGGTCGAGGTCTTCCTGCACCAGTACTTCAAGGCCGGCCTCTTTCACGCGGACCCGCACTCCGGCAACATCCTGATTACGCCGGACGGGCGGATCGGGCTGGTGGATTTCGGGATGGTCGGGCGTCTGAGCGAGGAGTTGCGCGCGCAACTGGCGACGAGTTTCATCGCGCTGACGAAAAGGGACCTGGACGTCATCGCCGATATCTACACGGAGATCGGCGTGGTCTCGCCGGACAGCGACGTCGAGCGCCTGAAGCGCGACCTGCAACAGGGGCTGGACCGGTACTACGGGATTCCGACGCGCCGGATGGACGTGCGGCGCTGCTTGAACGACTTGCTGCGGATCGCGCGCGAGTATCACATCCTGCTGCCGCGCGATTTCGTGCTGCTGGGCAAATCGTTCGTGACGATGGTGATGATGGCGCGGGAGCTGGATCCGGATTTCGATCTCGCGGCGGTAACGAAGCCGTACGCGCTGTCGCTCGCGGCGGACAAGCTCGCGCCGGGACACGTCGCGCGGAACTTCGTGCGCGAGGCCTGGTACATGGGGCAAGGGCTGCGCCGGCTGCCGAAGGACCTGCGCACGCTCTCGCGCAAGCTGCTCGACGGCAGCCTGCAGGTGACGCTCCACCTGCGCGAGTTCGACGGGATGATCCGCGAGCTGGACCGCGCCACGAACCGGCTGGCGTTCAGCGTGGTGGTCACCGGCATCGTGGTCGGGTCGAGCATCCTGCTCCACGCCAAGATGCATCCGTACATGAGCAGCCTGCCCCGGTGGCTCGGCGGCGTGTTTTTTGCCACGTACATGCCGGAGACCTCCGTGCTCGGCCTGGGCGGGTTCCTGTTCGCCGGGATTCTCGGGATGCTGCTGGCGGTGGCGATCTGGCGAAGCGGAAGGCTTTGAACGAATTGCGGAGTGCGGATTGCGGAATGCGACATCGGCATGTATAGACGCTGGATCGTGAGTTTCGGGGGCGCGGGGTTTTTGCCGGCGATGCCCGGCACGTTCGGCTCGCTGGCCGCCGCGATCATCTTCTATCTGCTCTGGCTCGCGTTCAGCGAGGCGACGCGGTGGATCGTACTGGCGCTGGCCCTGATCGCCGGCGCCGTCGCGATCGCGCTCGGAAGGTGGGCCACGGATCATTTCAAGTCCGCTGACCCGCGCCAGTTCGTGCTGGACGAAGTCGTGGGCCAGTGGCTGACGCTGCTTTTCGTGCCGCTCTCCGATCTCTCCGCGCATACGCTGCCGTCCATCGCGGCGGCGTTCTTCCTGTTCCGCGCCTTCGACGTGGCCAAGCCGTTCCCGATCCGCCGCATCGAGCGGTTGCCGGCCGGCTGGGGAATCGTTCTCGACGACGTGGCTGCGGCGGTTTACGCGGGCATCGGGTATTGGGTCCTTCGATATGTCACAACGGCGGCGCTCGGCGGCTGAGCATTGTCACAGCAAGGGAAAAGAAACGGGCGCGGACCATTGCCTATCTAGAGCGACAGTAGTGACGGAGCAGCAACAGCACGCCCAGTGTATGGTCGTGTGAACGACGGTTCTTGCGCCAACTCTCGGAAAAGCGAAGCCCCGTGGCAGCGGCTCCGAAATCCCACAGTCCGTGAGCATTGCGCTGCTTCAGCAACGCGCCGACCGCTTCTCCCGCCAACTGTCGCCAGCTTGGGAAGTGCCTGAGAATATGCATTGAGCGAAGCCAGCCCGGCATGTGGCGGCCATTTCGCGGCAGAGATGACAGCGTTACTTCGATGTAACCAAGGCCGCGCGGATGATTCCATAGCCAACCGGCATATGCGTCGCTCAAACATCGAGGTAGCTGGCCGGCGCGTGACCCGATGAAGTAGGTTGCATATCGAGTGCGAAGATCGAGGTACCGGACCTCATCCCGCAGTCCATTTACACGCCGATGCGCCTCCGTCAGCGCGACCTCGCTGAATCGTCCGTGCGGGAACGAACGTTGCAGAACCTCGCTCCACCGCCGCCAAGGCTCGTCCAGAATGGATTGCGCCGGATCAATTCGAGCCAGCGTGGAAGCCGCGAACAGGACCCAACCGATTCGCCAGCGGTCGTTCCTCTCGGCCCGGTCCGGAAACGCTTCTTTACCTCGCAGGATGCGGCATATGTAGTCTGCCGCGTTGCGCAGGATCGGATGTTTCTTGTCCAGTCCGACCTCAAGGGATCGCTCCACCCCCGCTTCCGTGGTGCTGATGACCTGTTTGGCTGCATAGTCCTTCGTGTGGAAGCGCCCCCAACCTCCGTCGGGGCGCTGCTCGCGCGCAAGAATTTGCGCCCAGTGACTCCGGTCCAGCGCCACGCGGGCGTCCTGAAACTCTTGGCCGTGGATTTGCAGCACGTCGCGCAGCAGCCGAAATCTGACCGCCGGGTCTGGCGCTTCGCTCAGTATCTGCCGCGCCGTTGCCTCGATCGTTTTGGCCGTAGATTCTGCGCTCATGTGCGTTCTCTCAGACGGTGCCGGTCTGCCGGGCTTTTCCTGTGAATTCTTTTCGTAGGAGCACCGTCGTTGTCTTGTCCGGCTGTAATTGCGGTTCGCCCACGAGGCGATAGCCTTTCCCTTGCCAGAACTGGAAGGCCTTCGGGTTATTCGCCTGCACCGCTGAAAAAATAGCGGTGATTTCCGAATCCTTCCGTATCTCCCGTTCCACGAAGTCTAGGACGGATGCTCCGAGCCCTTGATTACGGTACGGCGCCGCGATCATGAGGAGCGACAAGAAGGCCAACTGCGGTTTCCCCTCGAAGCCGCTGGGGAGGAACTCCACTACCCCAATCATTGTGCCCTCGGCAGTGAAGACGCCGCAGAACCGCCTGCCTTCGCGCCGGGCAATGGAGATGTCCTTCCGGACCATCGCCACAGAGGCTTTCGGTTCTGGTCCCAGAGACAGGAAGTCCTCGCACTGGCGGTACACCTCAAGGACCGCAACGTAATCCTCTGCGGTGACGGGCCGTATGTCAAAGGTATTGCTGCGGATCCGCATCCGGACCTCGTGGTCTAAACTGTCGCTATCATTTTGCTTAGGAACATGGCCGCTACCAGGCGCAAGGGCGGACAACGCAATGCTCGGTGGCGGCTAAGCGTTATCGTAGGAGCGACGTCAGCGCGACTCCGGCGTCCGTTGCCAGGCAGAGGCCGAGCCCGGCTGCGGCGCTCAGGGGCGGCTCATCGGGCTGGCCGCGGTCGCGCCGCAGACCTGCCACGCACCAGCCCGCCAGCGGCACGATGAGCAACCCCGTCCCGAGGCGGTTCCCGAGCCGGAGTTCCGCCGCGGCCAGGCAGCCGAACGCGCCGGCGAGGAACAGCCAGTACAGGCAGGCGCACCATTTCGCCGAAGGCGGTTTCAGCGCGAGCCGCAGCGCCACAAAGAGGAGGATAAAGCCGATGAGATACAGCGGCGAGAACTCGGCGCGGAACGCGGGATCGTTGCTGGCGGCGTAGCCGCTGTAGAACGTCAGCGCGCCGTATCCGAACGCCTGAGCGGCGACGCCGCCGATGCGGAGTCCCGAGAGCTGGAGCGGCGGCGCGGCATAGGCGACGACGAGGATCACTCCGATCAGGTACACGTCGAAGTACCACCAGGCGAGGGCGGGCGAGGAGCCGAGACCGATGAGCAGCAGCGCGAGCGCCAACCAGCCGAGAACGGAGTGCGGAGTGTCGAGTGCGGAGTGGGGAGCGTCGAGTGAGGAGTGCGGAGTGCGGAGCGTCTCTTCGCTCGGCATTCCGCATTCTTCGTTGAAGGCCGCGGTGAGCGCCGCGGCCGATCCGCCGAGCAGCACCGCCCAGTGCCCGCCGGCGACGAGTCCCTGCAGCCAGGAGTCCGCGTCCAGCCCCAGCGCCTCTTTTCCGTGCGCCGCGATGAACCCGGCGAGCGCGTGCGCCCAGATGAACGGCCAGAGCGCCGGCCGGAAACGGCTCACCATCGCGGAGATGTCGGCGCTCTTCACAAGGCACCCCGTTCGGCCGCCTGCGCGCGGTCGGCGTGGCCGGCGGGCTGCCCCGCGAGCCGGGCCAGCCGCCGCTCTTCAGCCTCGGCCAGGCGAAGGTAGATCGGTTCGAGCGCGGCCGGGTCGTCGCGCCGGTCCGCGCGAAACAGCGCCAGGCCGAGCCGCGCGACGTTGCCCGCCTGGATCCGCCATCGCTCCTCGGGCGCGAGCGTGTAGCCCGGCTGGGCGAAGGCCGCCGGGTAGACGCGGAGCGCGTCTCCCATGACATAGATCGGCGCGGCCACGATGGCGCGCAGTTCGGCGGGGGTGAGGATGGTCGGATCGAGCACGCGGCGCAGCGGACCGCCCATTCGAGTTCCCTCAGGGCGGCCCTGAGCGGTGATCGCCGGGCCGGCGGCGCGCTCGTACCGCGCGGCGTAAACCTGGCCGCGCTTGGCGTCCACGACGGTCAGGATGTTCGGGGAGTCGGCGGGCGCGTTCTCGGCCATGGCATCGAGGCTGCAGACGCCGACGAGCGGTTGATCCAGAAGCATCGCCATCGTCTTCGCGCAGGCCAGGCCCACGCGCAGGCCGGTGTAGGAGCCGGGGCCCTGGCTGACGGCGATCAGTTCCACGTCGCGCCGCTTGTCCCAGTGCGCCGCGGCGATGACGCGGTCCACCAGCGACACCAGCAGGCGGCCCTGTTCCATGCCATGCTCGAGCGCCTGGTGCGCCAGGACGGCGTCATCGCGGCAAGCCGCCGCGGAGCCGATCGGGCCGCTGCTCTCGATTCCCAGGACGTTCATGCCGGCTCCAGGGACTCGGCGACCTGGATCGCGCGGAAAAGGCCGCGCGCCTTGTTCAGCGTCTCTTCGTATTCGCGTTCGGGGACGGAGTCGGCGACGATGCCGGCGCCGGCCTGGACGATGACCTCGCGGCCGGTGAAGATGAGGGTGCGGATGGCGATGCAGGTGTCGAGGTTGCCGCGGAAATCCACATAGCCGACCGCGCCGCCGTAGGGGCCGCGCTTGACTGGTTCGAGTTCGTCGAGGATTTCCATCGCGCGGATTTTCGGCGCTCCGGAGAGGGTGCCGGCGGGGAAGCAGCTGCGGAAGGCGTCGAAGCAGCTCTTCCGGTCGTCGAGGAGGCCGGTGACCATCGAGGTCATGTGCATCACGTGGCTGAACCGCTCGATGATCATTTCCTCCTCGATCTTCACGGTGCCGTAGCGGCAGATGCGGCCGACGTCGTTGCGGCCGAGGTCGAGGAGCATGATGTGCTCGGCGCGCTCTTTCGGGTCGGCGAGCAGTTCGGCGGCGAGGGCGGCGTCCTCCTCGTCGGTTGCGCCGCGCGGGCGGGTGCCGGCGATCGGGCGGACGGTCACCTTGCCGGACTCCGATTTGACCATCACCTCCGGCGACGAGCCGACGAGGCGCAACTGACCCAGGTGCAGGTAGAACATGTACGGCGAGGGATTGATCACGCGCAGCGCGCGATAGACGGTGAACGGCTCGGCCTGCGTGCGCGCGGTGAGCCGTTGGCTGAGCACCACCTGGAAAATATCGCCGGCGAGGATGTACTCCTTGCACCTCTCCACCGCGCGGCAGAACTCGGCGCGAGCCTGGGCCGGGCTGGCGTGATCGGGGGCGAAATGGCTGCGGAACGCCAGGGTGATCTCGCCGCGCGGAGTGATGTCGTCGCTGAGCTTCATGACCGGCGTGCGCAGCCGGTCCACCGCCTCGTCAATCCGCGCCACCGCCTTCTCGTAGGCGCGGCGCGGGTCCTCCTCCAGGCGCGCGGAGCAGATCACCAGCACGGTCTTCTGCAGATGGTCGAAGACCACCATGAGGTCGTAGAAGGCGAAGAAGAGATCGGGCAGGCCGAGCGCGTCCGGCGGCGCGTTGGGCAGGCGCTCGATGTAGCGGATTGCGTCGTAGGCGGCGTAGCCGACGGCGCCGCCGCAGAACCGCGGGAGCCCGGGCACGCCGACGGCGCGGAACGCAAACACCTGTTTCTGCAGCTCGGCCAGCGCGTCCTCCGACCGGAACTTCCGCGTGGCGCCGTGGCTCTCGATCTCCACTTCGCTGCCGCGCGCGCGGAAGACCATGAACGGGGTCGTGCCGAGGAAGCTGTACCGCGCCAATTTCTCGCCGCCCTCCGCGCTCTCGAGGAGGAACGAGAAGTCGCCGCGCGCGAACTTCTCATACGCGCTCACCGGAGTCAGCGTGTCCCCGAGCAGCGTTCGGCAGACCGGCACCACATTGCCCTGCTTCGACAGGGCGATGAATTCGTCGAGGTCCGGCTTGTAGCGCACTGCAGCCATGAGGCAAATCCCGGAAAAAGCCCGTGAGCAGCGGCCTGGACGTGTTTCGGATTCTAGCAGCGGGCCGACGGGCTGTCAACGAATCGGTTGACAGGCCCCTTGGGGCGTGCGATTATGAACGGCTGCGAGGGAATGCCCTGGAAGGAGTCGGCCATGGTCGCGGCGGACCTGCTGGTGAAGGAACATCGTCTGATCATGCGCGTGATCCCGATGTTGACGAAGGAGGTCTTTCGGCTCCATGAGGGCGGCAAGGTGAATGCGGAATGGATCGTCTCCGTGGTCGGCTTCTTCCGGGTGTACACCGATCGCTGCCACCACGGGAAAGAAGAGGACATTCTCTTCCGCGCGCTGGCGTCGAAGCCGCTGTCCGAGGAACATCGCCGGACGATGGACCGGCTGACGGAGGAGCACGTGCTGGCGCGAAAGCTGGTCGGCCGGCTGATGCTCGACCAGGGCCGCTGCGTGAAGGGGGACAAGGCCGCGCTGAGGGCGATGGGACAGGACCTCCATGAGTTGGCCGAACTCTATCCGAAGCACATCGCTCTGGAGGAGAAGCACTTCTTCGTTCCGTGCATGGGCTACTTCAGCCCGATGGAGCAGGCCGAGATGGTGCGGGCGTTCACGGAGTTCGACGCGAGGCTCGTCCATGAGCAATACGGGACAGTGATCGAGAATCTCGAAGCGGCGCGACGGGGGAAAGCTCGCTAGGGACGGGGCGCGGGTGGATATTCCGAGCAGAGCAGGTGCAGCGGCGGCTCGTCTTCCTCGATCGTCGGGAATCGTCCGACCGGCTCGTAGAACCGATTGTCCTTCTGATCGTCGTTGACCGCCGACACCTCGCCGACGAGGACTTTGCCCTTGCCAGGGTCGGCCCAGAACTTGTGGTAGAGCCTCTGCGGCAGGCAGATGCTCTCGCCCGGCGTGAGGGTGACCTTCGAGCCGGCCTTCAATGTGCGCCGGACGCCGTCAATCGAAACGGTCAACGGCGTGCGGGCCAGACCTTCGCTGGGGGTCGAGTTGAAAAGCTGGATGAGCAGGTTCCCGCCGCCGCGGACGATGATGTCCTCGGCCTTGCTCCAGTGGAAGTGCATCGGCGTGAGCTGGCGCTCCTCGACGATCATGAGTTTCTCGGCGTAGCACTTCAGATATCTGCGGTCCGCCGGCCGGCCGTTGCGGACGGTGAAGAGGATCAGGCCGAATTTGTGGAAGCGGCCCAGCCCGAAGTCCGTGATATCCCAGCCGAGCCTGCAATCGCGAATCTCATCCGCTTCGTGTCCCTTGTCCTTCCACTGCGCCGGCGACCAGAACGCGAAGGGCGGGAGAAGGAACTTGCGGGCGCGGACGAAACGGATCGCCTCGCGCATCAACGCATTCACTTCCGAGCGTTTCATGTATTCCCTCCGGAGGCCGGTTCCGGCCGCACGCGGGCCGGCGCCTGGGCGGATTGGAACCGGCGGCCTGCAATTCACGATACCGCCGGAGTATACCAAGAACGCGCAAGAAAGCGCCAGTTCCCGCAAGCCACGGCAGGCGACACCGACCGGGCGTCGGTCGAGTTTGACAACCGGCCGGATTCCGTAGTATATTCGCTCCATGGCCGGGCGATTAGCTCAAGTGGCTAGAGCGCTTGCCTTACAAGCAAGAGGTTACTGGTTCGAGTCCGGTATCGCCCACTTGAGAGGCGATAACATTCGCGGCCCCGTAGCTCAATTGGTTAGAGTGCCAGATTGTCGATCTGGATGTTGGGGGTTCGAATCCCCTCGGGGTCGCCAGGAATTCAGGGCCGCGTGAGGTTTCGGCGGCGGCCGTCGTGAGGGCGCTTTAGGGGGATATAGCTCAGTTGGGAGAGCGCTAGAATCGCACTCTAGAGGCCGCGGGTTCGACTCCCGCTATCTCCACCAGCTTAAGTCAAGGCTGCCGAGTGAGTTACGCTCGGCAGCCTTGATGTTTCTCTGACCCTTCGAACCACCCCGCGGCACCATAGGATCATCTTTTTCGGCTATCGGTGCCTGTCGGTCTGAGTTTGAGGATCGTCGCTTTGATCGTCTCGCCGTCAACGTGCTGATAGTGCTTCGCCGTCGTGCGCACGTCGGAGTGACCGAGAAGTTCGGAGATGACCCGCTGGTTCACACCTTCGGCTGCCGCCCTCGAACCCATCGTGTCACGGAAGTCGTGCAGGGCGCAGTGTGCGATGCCAGCGCTCTCCACGGCGCGGTCGAACTTCCTCGCGATACGGTCGTAGGTCGCTCGCGGTTTCTCCTTCTCCTCGGCGAAGAGGTATTTCTTCTCCTTGCGGCTCCGCTGCCAGCGTCGGAGTCTGGCTACGGTATCCGCCGAGAAGGCGATCTTCTTGACGTTGCGTGCCTTCGTCCTGCAGTTGGGCGACGAGGCGATGTCGTCCGTTTTCGACCAGAAGGGTGTGCGTGCGCGGACTCGGCAGTTTCCATATCTGCTCCTCGCTTCAAGCACGCCCGAGAGAATGGCGGACCGGTGCTCCCACTGACATTCGCCTAAAACAAAATGTACGGCCTATGAAACCGCCCGTGTCAAGCTGGTCCCTCATCCCATGAGAGAACTTCGTTGACAGCATTACCCCGAAGGAGTATAAAGAGCGCCTAGCGTCAGGCCTGGCTCACGGCGACCCAAACTGAGAACGTATGGGTCATCGTAGAGGGATAAATGTCGGCGAAGATCCGGCGACATGCCGTGCAACAGGCGCCGCTGAACCGCGGTTCGGGGCAACCGTGCTCGCAAAAGCTGCTCTCTAAATCTGAGCCGCCGAAACACCATTATCCGGGAACCCAGGGCTCCGTCATCGCAAGAACCGGTCACGCCATGCTCTTGCCAAGGAAAGGATGAACCTTTGTGCGTCCGGCCAGTCACCCAAGGAGCGTGTGGTTCGTAACCGCCGTTATCGCCGCCGTGTCATTGTTGTCACCCGGAGCGTTCGCAAAGCCGGTTGCCAAAGAGGACGCGGCGACAGCGGTCAGCGTCTGGCTGAAGCAGCCGGGACGCGGGTTGAAGGCGCCCATCGGCAACGCGGTCCGGCAGACTGAGACCTTCACCGACGCCGCCGGCAACCCGGAGTATTACGTAGTTTATCTCAACCCCTCCGG
>Ga0181533_1002307_pt1 | contig 22573 bp, 29 predicted proteins | sample PEATcosm2014_Bin_45_FD_119772 | JGI IMG/M metagenome (GOLD analysis project Ga0181533, IMG submission 119772) | Peatland microbial communities from MTU Mesocosm Facility, Houghton, MI, USA - PEATcosm2014_Bin11_60_metaG | ecosystem: Environmental > Terrestrial > Soil > Wetlands > Peat | place...
CGTCATCTCCAACGGCAATACCGTGCTGGCGCCGGTGGTTCCGCTCGTTTTATGCGCTCCGAAATTTCTCGACGACTCGATGACGCTCGGAGAGGTGATGCAGGCGGTCGGCGCTTTCATCTACGTCCAGACGGCCTTCAACTGGCTGGTCGAGAACTATCCCAGACTGGCGGATTGGTTGGCGTCGGTACACCGGGTCGGATCATTGATGGCATCGCTCGATTATCTCGATGCCGTGGGCAGGCCCGGCGAGCCCGGCACGATCAGGCGGATCGAGTACGACGCGCCGGCGCTGCGGTTGCGCGATCTCTCCGTCACCCTCGAGGACGGCACCGTCGTGATCAATGACGCGGATGTGATCGTCCAGCCCGGAGAAAGAATTCTGGTAATGGGCGAATCCGGAACCGGGAAAAGCACTCTCGTGCGGGCGATTGCCGGTCTGTGGCCATGGGGAAAGGGAGAGATCTTCATTCCGCGCAAGGCCAAGCTGTTTTTGATGCCGCAATATCCCTATGTTCCCCTCGGCAGCTTGCGACGGGTCGTCGCCTATCCTCTGTCATCGGATCAGGTTCACGATGAAAAGCTTCACGAATTGATGGAGCTCGTCGGTCTCGGCTATCTGGCGAACCGGCTCGACGAAGAATCCCCCTGGGACTACGCATTGTCCGGCGGAGAAAAGCAGCGCGTGGCCTTTGTTCGGCTGCTGTTGCACGAACCTGATTTCATCGTCATGGACGAGGCGACCTCCGCGCTCGACCCGTCAAGCCAAGAGAATCTCCTGACCGTGATCTCGGAACGCCTTTCACGGGCGGCGTTTCTCAGCATCGCGCATCGGCCCGAGCTACAGGCATTCCATCAGCGCGTACTCCTGTTCGAGCATCGGCCCGGTGGCTCGCAGCTGATCAGCGATGAGGCCATCGTCCCGGCGCATGGACTGCTGCCGCAGTTCGTCAATTGGTTGCGCGCCTTGAGGGCCATATAGCGCCGGTGGCGTCTCGGTTTGAATGTCGGGAGCGCTTGGCTCTTGCACCGCGCGATTCACGATGCGCAACCGCAATTGGAGGACCGGCCCCTCCGATCAAACTGATACTGATGGCGATCGCGCAAATGTCTGGTGCCGGACATTACTTGATTTGCATCAATGCCGCTCGGCAATTCGCCGATATTGTAAAATTCGATCAAATAACATTGGGAGGCCAGCATGCGTAGATTGGTTGTTACCATCGCGGCCGCAGCGGTGTTCGTTGCCTGCGCGCCGATCATGGGCGCCGGCGCGGCGCCGATGGTCGCGCCTGGAGCAATTCGCGGTGCGGCCGACAGCCTGAACATGGTCGAGCGCGCGCAGTTCGTCTGGCTCGGTCACGATTACTGCTGGTACGACGACGGTTGGAACGGGCCAGGCTGGTACTGGTGCGGCCAATACCTCACGTCCGGCATCGGCTGGGGCGGCGGCTATGGCTGGCATCATTGGCGCGGCGGACACGCCGGTGGCGGCCATCACGGTCACGCCGGTGCGGCGGTCGTGCATGGCGGTCACGCCGAAAGAGGGGTCGCGCATGGTGGGCATGCGGCTAGAGCGGTCGTTCGTGGCGGCCGTCCCGGTGGCGGTGGCCATCCTGGCGGCGGCGGTCATCCCGGCGGCGGCGGTCATCCCGGTGGCGGCGGCCATCCCGGCGGCGGCGGTCATCCCGGCGGCGGCGGCGGACACGGTGGTGGTGGTGGCGGTGGTGGTGGCAAACATCACTGAAAGCCGCATCGCGCCGGAAATCCTCGCCCGGACTTCGAATTGAGCGCCACGGCCGTGCCGGACAGGCACGGTCGTGGCCTACCTTGACCAGCAAGACGCAGCGCCATAGCGGCGAAGATGTTGTTCTTGCGCACCGTCCCCGCACACAACAATCTGACGAAAGCGCGAACGGCGAACCGGGGGTGAAACTCGCGCTTATCGCATTTCAGTGCGGCTACCAACGCCCGCGTCGCCGGACCAGCCTCATGATCACGAGCAGCAGCACGGCACCGACGGTGGCAGCAATGATCTCTGCAACAATCCCAGCGCCGAGATGAAGACCGAGTTGGGGAAACAACCAACTGGCGATGAAGGCGCCGATGATGCCAATGACGATATCGCCAAGCAAACCAAAGCCCGTGCCTTGCACGATTTGGCCGGCCAGCCAGCCGGCAATAGCGCCAATCAACAATATGACCAACAGGCTTTCAGCGGACAGATACATGGGTTCCTCCGATTAACGCGATTTGGTTCGAGTGTGGCGGCTAAAACCCATTGATTCCCGCCAGCGGCAGTACCCGTTGAAGGATCGCCCCCAAGCAAATCAGCACCACAAGCACCTTGAGAAGATTTGCCAAACGACCGTCATTGACGAACTTTTCAATGGCCCAAAAACAAATTGCGCCGACGACGCAAATAATCAGAACCCCGATCAAGACCGAAAGCATGGCGACCCCCTCTGCTGGCTCGGTAATGAGCTTCGGCGGACAACAATCGCGACTTTTGTGCCGACCGATATTCCCAGGATGGCTCCCGAACTGGTTGGATACTAGCGATATTCCAGCCTTCCTGGAAGCCACCCAGCCGAGCTGTCGCGATCAAAAGAGGACTCTCGCTCCGGTAATGCCGCCTGCATCCAGGTCGGCGCAAGCTCGAGCAAACCTTCCCTGTCCTCGTCGGTTTTGGCGTCGGAGGCCGAAGGCAGCGCCTCTTTGGCGTATTGCCAGAACTGATCCGACTTCGACATGGGCACGCTCATGGGCACCCTCCAGTGCCGACATCGCAGTACCCGAATGCGCTCCTTCGCAGTGGCCGTCTGAGCAAAATTGCTCACTCTATTTGTCATACCCACACCGGAGTACCGAGAGCCGGTGGATGAGGCAGTCGAGTTAAGGCGTGATGGTCGCGGTGTTGCCCGCGATGCCCGAGGCGATATCGATGGCCGCGCAAACAATTCTGTTTGGGGTTAGTTCCAGGCTTAAGGAACTTGCGATCGCGCCATGCGTTCATTGCCTGACGATCAATCGAGGGAAATTAAGTCATGAAAAACGTATTGTTGTTCGCCAGTGCCGCACTGGCTGTCGGAGTCCTTCTCTCCGGTTCGGCGCTCGCCGGATCGGCAGCCTCTGCTCAACCAATAGTGGTCGCGGAAGAGGGCGTATCGATCCAGCTCGGCGGCCGAGACCACGACCGAGATGCCCGTCGTCATCATCATCATCATCCTTTAATAGTGGTAGGTCGCCACCACCATCATGATCACCACCGTGGCGACGATCATGGTCACGACCGGTGAATCCAGGTTGATTTGAGATACTACCCCGCTTCGGCGGGGTAGCAGTTGCCACGCCGAAGGTCGCGGGCGGCTATCGATACACCGCATTCGTGCGCGGGGTTGCGTGTGACGCATCGGCCTGCGGCAGCCTATTCCGGAACGACATCCGGGCAGGTCCATAGAGCGGCACGCCGAGTGACCCATGATGCCGCGTGTCGCCGAACTACCAGGGGAAAGCGCCACGCCATGAGACCTGGTCTCTGGACTGCATCCTTTTTGCAAATGCCGAATTGATCTCCCCAATAATCGCCACGCTCCTGTCTGCAAACTTCCCGCTCTGATCGTGTTCGCTCATGGGACCGATCCCTTTGACTGGACGTCTGCATGACGCTGCGGTGTCGGCCGCGGTCTTGAGGGATTTGACGCAAATCAATGCAATTTTCGCGGGCGAGCCATGGATAAATGTAAGGGCGACAATGCGTCGGGACGGGCTTTTGGTGGGCACGCATGGACGGTTTGCAACCTCGTTCGTGGCATAGGCTGACGTTGGCTGCGGTCGCTGGAGCGGGCATCGCACTTTCCGCGATTCTCGCAGTGCACTTTGCCACTATGCAGATCGAGGAGAAGCGGCAGCAATTGATCGCCGCGGCCACGGGTTTCGCGGACGATCTCGAGGAATATTTGCAAAGTCGCGAGATGATCGCAAAAACGGTCGGCGCTCTTTTCGAAGCCCCTGATTTATCGCAGCCTCACCCGCTTCGTTCGATCGGAAACAAGGTTCTCGCTCTCACGCCCGACATTGCCGTAATGGCTTGGATTCCGCAGGTCGATGCCTCGCGCATCGATGAGGTCCTCAATGCTATTTCCGCCGCCGGACAGCCGCCGCAGCTGTACGGACCGAACTTCGCAACACTGGACGTAACCAATACTCGTCACGTGCTGTACCCGATTGTGGACGTTGAACCGAAGTTGGCCGACCACCAGGTCGGGCTCGGGATGGACATCGGTCTCCTTCCGTCACGCAAGGCCGCCTTCGAACAAGCCCGTGATGAACAGCGCGTGATCGCAACAGCGCCGCTGCGACTTCTTGATCCCTTCAACACGACAGGTTATGTCCTCTACAGTCCCGTATACAATGAACGGGGCTTTGTCGGCTGCATCAATTTCGCATTTCGCGTCGATCAGTTGCTGAATGGCTTCGCTCAGGGAAGGCGAATCCCGATGACTTTCCGTGTCTACGATGCAACCGACGCCCGTCAGTTGGAATATCTTGGTGAAATTACGCGGCGAGGAGAATTCGACACCGCGAGTTCGCCCGTTCGCTCCGACGACGCTGAAGCGGTACCGCATGCCGTGGACTTTGCCGGGCGGAAGATGTTGGTTTTGTTCGATCCCGGAGCTGATCTCGTCCAAGTCGGCATGCAAGAGGCGCTGCTGATCGGTTTCTTCGGACTGCTCCTTACGGCGATGATCCTCTGGGGTCTGTACCATTTGATGCGGTCCTCCCGGCGGCTGCAATCGGAAATCGCAACGTCGAATTCGATGAAAGCCAGTTTGGAGCTGATGAACAGGGAGCTCGTTCATCGTGTCGGCAACTTGTTGGCCGTCGCTCAGGGCATCATCCAATTAAGCTACAACGCATCGCTCAGCGCGGTCGACTTCAAAGACTCCATCATCGCCCGCCTGCACGCGCTCCATCAATCGGTTGGGTTGATCAACCGGGAAGATTGGAAAGGAGTATGGCTGCACGAGCTGCTACAGACAGAGTTGGCTCCGGTTGCGGATCGGATCGACATCTCCGGTCGTGACGCCTTGCTTAAGCCGAAGGCCGCCCAGAGCCTCTCGCTGCTCTTTTATGAATTGATGACGAATTCCTCGAAGCATGGAGCGCTGTCGAAACGCGGGGGAAAAGTCACGGCGGAATGGGAGATGAAGGATTCGGGTTCAGGCCGGCTGTTTTGCTTCCGATGGCAAGAACACGACCATCGGATTATCAAACCGCCGACGCAGCAGGGGTTCGGCACGAAACTGCTGACGCGCCTTGTACCTGGCGATCTGTCGGGGCGGGCCACCCTAAATTATGAATCGGGCTGGTTCAGGTACGAATTGGAGGCTCCCGTCGAGCGCGTCGTCGAGCAGGAGACGAACGCGGGGGTGATCGTGAAGGCGGTTTTCCCGCGGCGCGTCATCGGCGGCAATTCAGGTGCCGTTCAATTAGGGGCTTAACCCAGTTGAAGATTGCGGCATTCACCGCAGCGACCTTGCTCGCCCGCCCTTCAGGATCGCACGCTTGGCTTTTACCCAGAAGATCAAGCCGGTGATATGACAATTCCGTCAAGGTATTGGAACCAATCCCTCAAATTGACGTTGATTATCGTTTTGTGGTGGGCGCAAGCGTTCTAGCTGCTCGACGGGTTAAGGAGGCTAAAATGCACGAGTTCCTGCATCAGCAAAATCTTATTCGCTATCGTAAGCTTTTAACCGAGACGACTGACGAACTTCAGCGCCATCAGCTATTAAAGCTACTGGCGGAGGAAGAAGCGTACGAGCACAAACAGAGGTGGTCCCACTTCCCGAGACAGCCAGCTGAGGTCGGCTCGCCGATGCCGTGCACGAACCACCATGACGACACGGAGATGGTTTTCGGCTGAGTTCAAAGCCAAGGTGGCACTCGAGGCGATCGAAGGCAACGTGAGATAGGTCATGTTGATCAGAGTCTTACCCGCCATCTCCCTGTTGCTTGTAGCCACTTGGTTCGGCGGCATGGCCCTCGCTGCATCGACGCAGCACACTTGTTCCGGCGGGTCGATGAACGCCACCCAGTATAGCTCCAGTGCGCGCACGGCTAGCGGTCAACCGTTCCGACCCGACGGCCTCACGGCGGCACATCGAAAGCTGCCGTTTGGTACGCAGGTGAGGCTCACAAACCCTCGTACCGGCGCTTCGACGATCGTCATCATTAACGATCGCGGACCATTTACGCCCGGCCTTGACATAGATCTATCCCGTGGAGCCGCGCGTGCGATCGGCCTGACGAGCATTGGAACGGTGTGCGCGGAAATTCTATGACGCCAGCCTAGAATACCTCTGGTGCCTCGCTGTCGTGCCGGGAACAATACATCGATGAAGGCGTTATTTTTATCACGTAACGAACGGGAGAATAGACCATGGATAAGGATCGAATCAAAGGTTCAGCTGTGCAGGCCAAGGGAGCCGTCAAGGAAGCCGCCGGAAAGATCCTCGGCGATAAGAAGCTGGAAACAGAGGGCAGGACCGAAAAGGCTGTCGGCAAAGTGCAAAATGCGGTCGGCGGTTTGAAGGATACACTGCGCGGCAAGTAAGGCCGACAAATCAACCTTGGTGGCCCAGCAAATCTCGCCGGGTTTTTTTGCGCGAACCGCCGGGGGGATTTCGGGCGACCTCAGTTCGGGGGCGGTTGGTCTCGATCACGGACGACTGCTCGTGTGCGCCGTAATGTTAGAATTGCCCGGCGAAGGGCAGGAACCAGTGATGGAGAATGACAATGAAGAAAGCAGTGTTGCTTGCCGGTGTTGCGATCGCCGCGCTGATGGGCGCTACGATGCTCGGTAGTCCGCTGACCGCGGCTCGCGCTGATTCCGCTGCTAACGCGGCAATTCATCTGGCGCAGGCCGGGACTCCACGGAGCTCGGCCGGCGCAGGAGCCACCGAGACAAAGGGGGAGACCGTCGAGCAGCGGATCACGAACCTTCACAAGGCGCTGAAAATCACGCCTGACGAGGACTCGAAATGGAGCGCCGTAGCGCAGGCGATGCGCGAAAATGCCACCAACATGGACACGCTAATCGCGGCAAATCGGACAACGTCTCCTCAAAACATGACCGCAGTGGACGATTTGAAGACTTATCAAAAAATCGCCCAGGCGCATGTCGATGGGCTGAAGAATTTAATTGCATCCTTCGAGACGCTTTACGCTGCGATGCCCGATGCGCAGAAGAAGATCGCCGACGAGGTGTTCAGGACTTCCAAACGTTAGGCCGCGCTGCGTCATATGGCTGGCAGAGCTGACGATCGCGTTCCGCAATGCCATACTCATCAGAGGAGGTCGTTATGACCTGGATCATCGACACCAAATCGAAACTCCGTCTATCGCCGAAGCTTGTGGCAGGGCTCGTCATCTTTGCGATGTTCGCCCTCGGGACTTTCGCCGAATCGGCTAGCGCCCAAGGGCGCCGGGGTTATTATCGTGGCTATCAACACCATTGGAACGGCGGGTATTATGTCGCCCCGCCAGTGGTCTATGGCTCGCCATATGGCCCGTCATACTATGGCTCGCCGTATTATCCCCCGCCGGTAGTTTACGGCCCGGGCGTGGGAATTTATTTGCCGGGCATTAGTATCGGGATTCATTAGGCCTTATGCCAATGCTAAACGGCAACGGCCGGCGTCGCTGCCGGCCATCCTTCGGGGAACTTCCCCACGACTGTGCCGGACGAGCACAGTCGTGGCCTGCCTCCGGTAGCAAGACCCAGCGCGCCAAGACCCTGCGCGCTACGAACGAAGATGTTCTTCCTGCGACAATCCCGGCACAAAGCAATCCAACAAAGGCGCGGGCCGTGCGATGGGAGCAAATGTCTTCCAGGCAGATGACTCTCACAACCCAACTACGGAGATAATGCCATGTCGATCGGCACCATCCTGCTCATCATTTTGGTGATCATATTACTCGGGGGTTTCAGCGGATTCGGTGGCGGCCCGTTCTACGGCACCGGCTACTACGGTGGCGGCGGGCTCGGCCTCATCGTTGTTATCCTGCTGATCTTGGTTCTGCTCGGCCGGCTCTGAACTGCCAAAGTCCAAGAACCGCCAAGGCACAAGTCCTTCGTTCTTGCCTGGCTCGCCCGCCAGAGGTGCCCTCCATAGCATTTTCATGGCACTTTCCTGTTCGGATGACGAACATGGAACGTTGTCAATTGGAGCGGACCCTTCGTAGCGCTCGATCGCCAAGCAGACGATCGAACTCCTTCTTGGAAACGCCATAGCACTCGCACGAGCGGCGGATCAGGCCCGGGCGGTCGATGATGGTGACGTTGCCGCGTGTGTAGCGGATGAGGCCGGCCCGCTGCAGGGCGCCCGCCGCGGCGGTAACGCCGGTGCGCTGCACGCCAAGCATCATGGCCAGGAACTCCTGGGTGAGCAGAAACTCGTCCGATTGCATGCGGTCGTGGGTCATCAGCATCCAACGGCAGCATCGTTGCTCGATGGTATGAAATTGATTGCACGCGGCGGACTGCGCGACCTGGTTGAAGAAAGCATGGACATAATGCAGCATAACGGTCCGCATCGAAGCGCTGCGCGCCAGTTCCTGCTTGAACAGCGTCGCCTTCATTCGCAGGCCGGCACCGGGCACCTGGATGTAAACGCTGGTGGGGGCCCGGTCGTCACCCAGCACGAGCGGCAAACCCACCACACCCTCGTTGCCGATCGTTCCGACCTCGGACGCCTGACCGTTCGCCATGGTATTCACCAGGGAGGCGACGCCGGTCTCGATGAAGTAGACAAATCCGATGGGCTTGTTGGCGCTGTAGAGAGACTGCCTATACTCCAGCGGAATACGGTGAAGATGCGGACGAAGCCGCTTGTAATCGCTGGACGGCAGCAAACCAAGCAACCTGTTGGCAGATAGGTCCGCGGCCTTGCGGCTAGCCGCCACCGGGCGGCTCGTCTTCTTCATGCTCGCAAGCGCTTCACGCATGCCGCATCGACCGGGCATCGTCCTGCGGGCAAGCCGTCTGCCGGCTCAGTTCCAACTTGAACTTGGCCACTTCTTCGGCAAGTAATTTCAAAATCCGTAACCGCTCGGCAACATCTGTCGAGTCGCTCGCAAGCCTGCGATATCGATCGATATTTTCTCGATTGACGAACCTGTCCATCGCATCCATTGCAGCCTTCCAAAGGGGCTAGCGGATACTAATGAACACGCTGCGCCTTTTTGGCGGGCGCGGCAAGCTCAATGTCCGGTAGCGGACATTTTACTGGACTTCGCCATTCAAGAAGAGCAGGCTAAAAAACGTAGAAGAGTTGCGACTGAGGACGCGGCGACCGGGGCGTGCGTCCGCACCCTCTTTTCGACCGACAATCTAAGCCGGGTACAGGTATTCTCCGCGCTCGCTCCGAGAGATTATCGGGGCGACAGGAAAAGAATATGCGGGTCAGCGCGAAAGTCGTCGTCGCTGATTTTGTTGAACGACCTGCGCCTTGTCTTTGATGACGGAAACAGCAACACTGGCACAGCCAAACGATCGAAGCGGCACAATCAATGTCCGATGTCGGGCAGAATTGATCGGGATCAATGCGGTTTTAGTATCTCCGTTGCTAGCCTTGTTTGTCACCAGCGTCCAGGCATTGAATTCGGGATAGAGGGGCTGGCGCAATGACCATTGAACAACTGCCGAGCAGCGCGGATCCGGCTCCGAACATCGGTTTTCAAAGTGGCGAGGGCCGGACGGCCGCGAGCTACGAACGGGAACTGATGCGACATAGGCGCACCGAAAGCGCACTACGAGCGGCTCTCGCCCGAGAAGATGCCCTGCTTCGTCAAAAGAACGAGTTGATTCAACAACAGGAGCTTTTGACCAAGGAATCCGACCACAGGCTGTTGAACGACTTGCAAATGATCGTCAGCCTGCTTTCGCTGCAAAGCCGCACGTCGACGAATGCCGAGGTTGCTTCGCAATTGGCCGCCGCGTCCGATCGGATTGCCACGATTGGGCGCATCCACCGGCGTCTCCACTCATTTGACGGCGTACGAACCTTCGCCCTCAAGCAATACCTCGAGGATATTTGTCGCGATTTCGCTCTGATCCTGTCCTCGGAGGAGCGCCCGGTGCGCGACATCGTCGTCGAGGGGATTGAAATCAACGGGCCGGCCGTTACCGCCATCCCGCTCGGCTTCATCGCCAACGAGCTTATCACCAACGCGGCCAAATACGGCAAAGGCCGAATCACGGTCAGCTTGGAGGCAGATCCGGCAAAGGGCCACGCGCTCTCGGTCGCCAACGACGGCCCGGCTTTGCCTGAAGGGTTTGATCCGGCCGCCGGCAAAGGGCTGGGAATGAGCATCATTCGGTCTCTTGTCGGCCGGATCGGCGGCGAATTGCGGATCGGTCGGAGCGATGGGAATCAAGGCGCGCGATTTACGGTGCTGTTCGCCTAATTCGTCACAAATCGGAGCCGCGATGGGAAAAGGGATCGCCAAGGCCGCCAATGCCGCCAATGCCGCCAATGCCGACTTCGCGCGGCTTCGCGGCGCGGGCTATTCCCGGACGCCGCAGCGGCGAGCATTGATCTGATGTCCGCCTCAAAGGAGAAACAATCATGTCGCTGGGACTCATCCTTGTCATCGTCCTCATCATTTTCCTGCTCGGTGGTTTCAGTGGTCGCTTCGGCGGCTATGGATACGGCTACGGTCACGGCGGCATCGGGGTCATCGGCATCATCCTGATCATCCTCGTCGTCCTCGTTATCATGGGTCGGCTTTGATCCGACACGCCGGATATCGGATCAGCCGCCTTCGGCCGCATCCGCAAAAACCAGACCGCAACGGAGCTTGGTATGAAAACCTACGTCGCCAGTATCGGCGGAAAGGCAATGATGGCATTTCGTGCCGAGGATCAGGATCAAGCACGCGCGATCATCGACGACGATGACGGCAGCATGCGATCCGACCTGAAAGTGCTCGTCGGCACGGACGGAAAACCGCTATGGGACGGAAAATCGGTCATCGAGGCCCGAGAGGCGACGGCGGCACAACATGCCGAATGGGAGCAGTCTCGCGACCAAGCAATTAGCGACGGGGAAATCGACCTGGATGCCGGCAACGACCCGGATGAATGGAGCGTCTATTTGATGAGCAATCCTCTAACGAACAAGGTTCAGCGCAAACATTAGCCCTCGACCTCCCAGATAAGAGGAATTACAATGTGGTGCGGTTTCGTCGGAAAGGCCCCGTCATGGCGAAGAAACGCCAGTCCTCATTCGACACGAAATCGTTTCTCGCTCGTGTCGGAGACGGCCAGAGCATCGTCAAGTACCACAAGGGCCAAGTCGTCTTTTCACAAGGCGACGTTGCCGATGCGGTGTTCTACATCCAGAAAGGCAAGGCAAAGCTCACCGTCGTTTCCGAGCAAGGCAAGGAAGCGGTGATCGCAATTCTAGGAGCGGACGCGTTCTTCGGCGAGGGGTGTCTCGCCGGCCAGGCGCAGCGTATTGCGACAGTCACAGTCCTGACCGACGCCGTCATCGCGCGATTGGAAAAAACGACCATTGTCAAAGCACTCCATGAGCAACCGGCATTCGCCGAGATGTTCATTGCCCACCTTGTGGATCGGACCATCCGTGTCGAAGCGGACCTCGTCGATCAACTGTTCAATTCGAGCGAGAAACGCCTGGCCAGAATGCTGCTGCTGTTGGCGAATTTCGGCAAGGAAAGCCGACCGGAGCCGATTATCGCCAAGATCAGCCAGGAAACCCTTGCGGAGATGATCGGAACGACGCGGTCGCGGGTGAGTTTCTTCATGAACAAATTCAGGAAGCTCGGCCTCATTGCCTATAATGGCGGCGTCGGCGGCGGCATCGAAGTCCACAGTTCATTGTTGAATCTTGTGCTGCACGACCAGCCGGAAATCAAGGCTTGAATATTTATCCCGTTTAAGCCGCGCTTCTCGAGCCTACTCATCCGGCCGGACACCTGACGAAGGCCTGCCGCTGAGCAATTTTATACAGACGCCATTCGGCGATCGTTCCTATACGTCATAATAAGCATTGATTTCTCCGACCGGGAGACAACTTCGTGTCTTTGCAGCATCGTTTGGCCGACCAAGTTATTCACGCTGAGCCTCGGACGCTATTTTGCCGAGAGGGCCGATGCGCATAGCGACGGCGACGCCAACCCAGGAGATGGACGAAATACGCGCACACGAATGCGACCGCGATCATCCGGAAAAAAGCGATGTGGATCGACAACGACTTGAGCGGAAGGTTCTCGAGCCCTCGGTGCGGGACGTCATGCTCGCTGCCGTTCCGAGTCTGCGAGCATTCGCGATGTCGCTTAGCGGCAAGCGCGATCGTGCGGATGACCTCGTGCAGGGGACGCTTCTGCGCGCCATAGCCAACATTCAGTCGTTCCAACCGGGAACGAACATGTCGGCTTGGCTCTTCACGATCCTCCACAACCTTTTTCGGTCGGAATTCCGCAAACGACGCCGCGAAGTCGAAGACGCGGACGGCGGCTACAGCGGCAGCCTGAAATCGGCCCCCGAGCAGGACGGCCGCATCGAATTCAAGGAGCTCTTCAAGGCGCTCGCAAAGTTGCCGCTCGAACAGCGTGAAGCCCTGCTTCTCGTCGGCGCGTCGCGCTTCTCCTATCAGGACGCGGCCGCGATCTGCGAGACGGCGGTGGGGACGATAAAGAGTCGCGTCAATCGTGCACGCCAGCGGCTCGCTGAGTTGCTCGAACTCGACAACGCGAACAATTTCGGTCCGGGTTCCACGACTCCGAAGCGAAAGCCGGTGAGTAAGGGTGAGATCGAGCGGCCAAAAGGTCCGATCAACCGCGAACGGACCATGCCCTTGGCGCGGCAGACTCCGAGGATTTCTAACGGGTCGTCACCCTCGGAATGATAGGCGCCATGGGCGGTGGCAGGCGGGCGGTCGCGCCCCCTATCAGGAAGGCGGCCGCCGTGGCTCAACTATGCGGGTCGCTTTCAGTAGCGACCATAACCACCCAAGACGCCGTTGATCACAGCACCAACCAGGGGAGCGTCACCATAACCAGGGCATCCGCCGTAGCCATAGCCCGGGCCATAGCCAAAACCGTAGCCGGCGCAGCTGTCGTAGATCGGTCCACCGCCCTAGCCACCCCCGTATCGGGGAACATGACCGCCTCCGTATCGGGCAACATGACCGTCGCGGGCGTGGCCAGCCATCGCGTGTCCGCCGCCGCCATGACCACGGGGAGCCGCTAAGGCATTCGTTGGCAGGGAACCGAGACCGAGCGCGGCGGCGAAAGCGCAAGCGACGAGCGTTTTATGAAGCACGTGAGCCTCCTCGTATGACTCCAACAAAAATGTGTTGTAAGGACAACATCAACGCCGCGTTGCCACGATGGTTGCCGGCGGTGCGGACACGTTCGCGCGCGTTTGAACCACGCGTCACTGGATTGGGCGGGTCAAGCGGGTGTGTCGATCAAGGCTGAGATTGCAAATCGAGACTTGGATCGGGTGCTTACGCGCTTATCGCGCAATAATTCACGAGCCTCTCGAAGTGAGCAATTTTGCTCAGTCCGCACCAACGTCGGGGCGTAGCGTTAATGGCGCAAGAGGTTTGTCCGTTCTGCTTCCCAGCGAGAGACCCGGAGAGTCCGGGGGAAAACGTTGCGGGCCGACGGTTGCGCAGGACCGATTTATGGGGAGCTTCCTAGAGACCGGCTTCTGGAAGGTAGGCATGGAACCGTCAAGCTATGGCGACAGCGCCCCACCGGCGGGCGCCTTGGCGTCGCCCGCCAGTCCGCCGATCATAGACCTCGATACCGCGAGCGCGCTCGCCGAGGCTATCGTGGATACGATACGCGATCCTCTCTTGGTCCTCGATCAGAACCTGCGTGTCGTCACCGCAAACCGCGCTTTCTATCGGACGTTTCGGATGAACCGTCAGGACGTCTGCGGCCGTCCGGTTTATGGGCTGGGCGATGAGCAGTGGGATATTCCCGAGCTTCGGCTCCTGCTGGGGGAGGTCGGGTCACGGCACGCCGTGATGGAGGACTACGAAGTCGAGCGGAATTTTCCCGTTATCGGACGACGGACCATGCTCTTGAACGCACGTGAGGTGTTCAATCAAAGAAATGCTCACAGGCTCATCCTCATGGCGATCGAAGACGTCACCGACCGGCGCGCCGCCGAACGGGTGATGGCGGATCTCCTGCAACAGAAGGAGACGCTATTGCAGGAGATGCAGCATCGGGTTGCGAACAGCCTGCAGATCATCGCCAGCATCCTTTTCCTCAAGGCGCAGGCAGCGCCGTCGGAGGAGACGCGGCTGCATCTGCGGAACGCTCATCAACGAGTCATGTCGGTGGCGACCGTCCAGCAGCAACTGCAAGCCTCTGGCCATGGCGAGGAGATCGAGCTCGGCCCTTATCTGTCCAGGCTCTGCGACACCATGGCGGCCTCCATGATCGGCGACAACCGGCCGATCTCTCTGCGGGTAGAGGCCGACCCGGGAACGGCGGTATCCGGCGAAGCGGTGAATATCGGACTGATTACGACGGAACTCGTGATCAATGCGCTCAAGCACGGATTCCCAAGCGGCCGGGAGGGCGAAATCTTGGTCAGATACGATGTCGACCAAGCCAATTGGCGACTATCGGTATCCGACAGCGGTATCGGCTTGCCGCTGGACGGTGGCCGACGCGGGCCCTCCGGCTTGGGGACCGCCATCGTCGAATCGCTCGCGCATCAGCTCAAAGCCCGCGTCGAGATAACCAACCGATCGCCGGGCATGATCGTATCGATCGTCCACACGGCGTGACAGCCGCGGCGCTGCGCGCTGCAAATGCAATGGGAGATAAGATCATGTCGATAGGACTTATTCTCGTTATCCTGCTGGTCATTTTCTTGTTCGGCGGCTTCAGCGGCCGCTTCGGCGGCTACGGTTACGGCTATGGACATGGGGGTGTCGGTATCATCGGCACGATCTTGATCATCGTTGTCGTCCTCATGCTGCTTGGGCGGATCTGACGTCAGACCGCGCCGTCTTGTCGTTTTATTTTGTAGACTTGGATTTTCCGCGCTTGCCTCTTGAAATATCCAGTATTCAATCACATATTTAAGGATAATTTGAAACGACAACAAACTTCAATGAGATCGCGCCATGACGAAAACAGATGTTATTTCCAACTTCGTCCAACGCGCGTTGTGGTTATACGTTACTGAGGCCGTAATTGTCCTCGCCATTGTCATGCTCACTCGCTCTCACATCTAGAACAATTGCGTTTAGAACGATTACGTGCCCTGACCACGCGATCGAGGCGCCGCAGTCTTCCGATCGCGCGCTGAGTTCGGATGCGATGACGCCTCCCGGCAAAAGGACAACGTCCATGAAAGCTCTCTTCGCCTTCACTGCCGCCGTCATCGCGCTCGCGCCGATGGCGGCCTTGGCTCAGGACCGGCCTGCCGACGCCGCGATGGGAGCCGCTTCTGGACTGCTCGTTGGCGGACCGGTTGGCGCGGTCGTCGGCGGCGTCATCGGGTACACCGCAGGCCCGAACATTGCCGACGGGATGGGTCTGCACCGCCGGCACGTCTATTACGACAGCTACGGCCACCGTCATTATACCTATCGCTGAACCGTACGCGCATCGCTGAACCATTCCGTGGCCAGGGCTGCGGATGGTATCCGTGCGGAGCGCTGCTCAATTTCGAAAAATGCTGCGCCTGACGACGATACCCGAACTGCGAATATGGGGAGGATTTGGAAGGTCCGAGCTTTGTAGGTAGCTTTCCTACAAGCGGTTTGTATTTTTCCACGAAATGGGTCGCCCAACCATAAGCGTAATAGCGACGAATGCCTCAGGTTTTAGTTTTGACTGCAATAAACGCGACGCGAAAGAAGTTGTGACCCACCGCCAGCGAGCCCGAGCTTGAAATCGTCACTCTACATCGACATATAATAATAGCTTTTACTGTCGATTAATCCGCCTATTTCTACAGTCTTCGACTCTTCTCGCGTTTGCTAACCCAACGCCTGTTTTCCAGGGAATACACTTACGCAGCCGGCGCTGGTGATTCAGAGATTTCGACGCAGCGGAGCGATCGAAATGCGCTGTCACAGTCGAACACCAGGCAAGGTTATGGCGATTGAACATGCGTGCGTGCGTGCCTTACCTAAGCCGTGGGGCGTCGATGATTTGCATCCCTGGAGTACCGAACGCCATGATGGCATTGCGATCGGTGAAATCTGGTACGAGCGACCCGACAGCGGGGACGCGGATCCTTCGCTCTTACTCAAGCTGCTGTTTACGAGCCAGCCACTTTCCATCCAGGTTCACCCGGACGATACGTTCGCGCATTCGATGGGCCTGCCGAACGGCAAAACCGAAGCCTGGTACGTCTTAAGTGCCGCTCCTGACGCCAAGGTTGCCCTTGGCCTGCGTCGACGTCTGACGCCGCGGCAATTGCGGGCGGCCATCGACGACGGCTCGATCTCCGATCTGATCGTGTGGCACGCAGTATCGGCAAACGACGTCATTTTCGTGCCCGCTGGGACGATCCACGCGATCGGCGCCGGGCTCGTCATTGCCGAACTTCAACAGCGAAACGACATGACATTTCGGCTGTTCGATCCGGGCCGACAGCGTGAACTTCACATCGAGAACGCCATCGCGGTGGCAGACGCCGGGCCGGCTGATTTTCAGGTGCGGCCGAAACAGCTTACCGACGAACGGACACTTCTCGTTTCCAGCCCGCACTTCGTATTCGAACGGATCAGTCTTCCTCCGGCGTCCTCCTGGTATCTGGAGGCGGAACGAGAAACCTGGCTTCTGGTTCTCGGCGGCAGCGCGATCGCCGGATCGTTCGAGGTTGGCACCGGCGAGGCCCTGTTCGCGCAATCGGACCGAGTCGAGATTCAGGCCGGCGCCGGCGGCATGATCGGCGTCGTAGCCTACACGGGCGGCGGGCCGGTTGCGAACCTGCTGCAACGTCTCGCACAGCCGGGTTTCATCGACGTCACACGGCCAAAAGAGACGCAGATGCCGACTTCTTTCACTCAAACAAGGGCTGCCCCAAAGACTGGCCGCCTGGAAACGATTAAATGAAACTCCTTAAGCGCGCGGCATTCATCGGCAATTATCTTCCGCGCCGATGCGGAATCGCTACATTTACTCATGATCTCCACCGAGCGGTTTCGACAGCCAGGCCGGATCTCGAGACCTGTGTCGTCGCCATGACCGATGCAGGCCGCGGCTACGACTATCCGCCGGCTGTGCGCCTCGAGGTTCACGACGAGAAGATCGGCGATTATGTCAAGGCGGCGGAGTTCCTGAACGGCGCCGAATTTGACGTCGTCTCTCTGCAACACGAATACGGAATTTTCGGCGGTTCGGCCGGTGGCAACATCATCGAACTCCTGTCGCGCCTCAAAATGCCGGTGGTCACGACACTGCACACGGTGCTCGCCAAACCGACCGCCATCCAACACGACGTGATTCGTCGGATTATGGATATTTCGGCAAAGACGGTCGTGATGTCGGAAAAAGGCCACGAACTTCTCCGTTCAGTGCATGACCTGCCGCCTCGCAAGATTGAAATCATACCGCACGGAATACCGGACTTCCCGTTCCTCGAAACGCATCACGCCAAGGCAAAACTCGACTTCACCGGCAAGATGATCATCCTGACCTTCGGCCTCCTGTCGCCGAACAAGGGCATCGAGACCATGCTCGATGCCATGCCGGAAATCGTCAAATCCTGCCCCAGCGCGGTCTATGTCATTCTTGGCGCTACTCATCCGAACCTCGTGCGGCAACAGGGCGAGACCTATCGCGACGGTTTGACGGCGCGCGTCCGGGAACTCGGCATCGAAAACCATGTCGTCTTTTTCAACCAATTCGTCGATCAGGCCACGCTGCTTGACTTCATTTCAATGTGCGACGTCTATACCACTCCGTATCTTAATGAAGCCCAGATGACATCGGGCACGCTGGCTTACAGTTTCGGATTGGGCAAGGCGGTCGTCTCGACACCCTACTGGCACGCCAAGGAGCTGCTGAGCGACGGGCTCGGCATTCTGGTTCCTTTTGGCGACGCCAAAGCTTTGAGCGCCGAGATCGCCGGTTTGCTGACGAACGACGACCGCCGGCATTCCATGCGCAAACGCGCCTACGCGGCAAGCCGATCGATGACTTGGGCGCAGACCGCCAAGCGCTATCTTGGCGTCTTCGAGACTGCGAGCGAGAGTGTCCAGCCTGGACTATCGCCCGCCATTGATGCGATCGTCTCCAGAGCAAACAGGCAAGTCATACCGCAGATTCGGATCGGGCATTTTCTTTCGCTCTGCGATAGCACAGGCATGCTCCAACACGCCGTTCACTCGGTACCAGATCGCTCTCATGGCTATTGTGCCGACGATAACGCTCGCGCGCTACTGTTCTCGAGCCTGCTTACGAACTTCGGCGAAGTGCAATTATCCAACTCGATCACGGCACGCTTTGCGGCATTCATCCAGCATGCTTGGAATCCAGACACCCGTCGGTTTCGTAACTTCATGAGCTACGACCGCCGATGGCTGGAAGAACAGGGCTCTGAAGACAGTCACGGCAGGACGCTTTGGGCATTGGGCGAATGCGCCGGGAAGGACATCGATCCATCTCGCCGCAGATGGGCCGTGGCGCTGTTCAAGACCGCGCTGCCCGTCGTCGAAGAATTCTCCTCGCCACGGGCCTGGGCATTTTCGCTGCTGGGGTTGGACGCCTATTGCACGCAGGTGGCCGGCGACGTGCTTGCCAATCGTCTCCGTAGGTTGTTGGCCGACCGCTTGATGTCGCTGTTTTCGACAACGGCGACCATTGACTGGGTCTGGTTTGAAGACCTGCTCGCGTACGACAATGCGCGGCTTCCCCAGGCGCTGATCCAAACCGGACTGACGACCCACGCCTCACATTACATCGAGGTCGGCCTCCGCTCGCTCCGTTGGCTCAACTCGCGCCAAACCACATCATCGGGATTCTTTAGACCGGTTGGAACCAAGAGTTTCGGCAGGCTCCGCCAGAAGCCGGAAGCGTTCGATCAGCAGCCCGTCGAGGCGTCAGCGACGATTTCCGCCTGCCTTGCCGCCAAGCGGGCAGATGACGGCGCGGAGTGGCCGAGAGCGGCGTTCCGTGCATTCGAATGGTTTCGCGGCGAAAACGACCTGCAGACGGCACTAACCGACCCGGAAACCGGCAGCTGCCTGGACGGACTTCATCCGGATCGAGCCAACGAGAACAAGGGTGCGGAATCAGTGCTATCGTATCTTCTGAGTCTTGTGGAGATTCGCCAACTCAAGCGTATGACTGCGGTGGAGCGAACGAGACCTGTATCCAAGTTCGTAGCCGGTGGCGTAAATCGCACGATCTCACCTCGAATAACCCCAGGAAGCCTCATTGTCCCAATCCCGATTCTTGAATCGCCAGAGCTTATATCTGCGCCCGGATCCGGCACGGGTAGTCGTCAGACCCTTCAAACCGGCAACGGAACCGCGAGACCTCAACCCCACCGATAAGATTCGGGCCAATCATATCGTCCGCAGGGTACTTCGGCTCGATGCCGAGACCGCCGCACAGCAATTGAGCGACGTGCTCGACAATTTCGAAGGCCGTCACAGAAATCTGATCGATATTTTCGAAACGCGCGCCGCGGATATGGAAAACGCGCTAGAACCGCATGCCGAATTGAATAAGACGCAACGCCGCCTGATCGGCGCATATTTTCTCAACGAATATTCATTCGAGGCGTCCGCCTTGTTCAACCCGAGCATCGTCCGGCACCCCGATCAGACCGGCGCGCCGCAAAACGGCTGTCGCTTCATCTTGAGTTTGCGCGCCGTCGGCGAGGGTCATATTTCATCGCTGACGTTCCGGTCCGGCACCATAGCCGCCGACGGCAGCGTCGGCGTCGATCCGCCCGCGCGTCTCGCAGCGATCCCAAAGGTCCACAGCTACCCGTTTCCGCCGAACAGCGATGCCGTTGAAGTGACGTTCGGCGATGACGAAGAGCTCAGCGAGCGCGTCATCTTTCCGATCACCGACGCTCAGTCTAACGGCATCGAGGATGCCCGGTTCGTCGAATTCGATGACGATGGACGAAGAACCTACTACGCGACCTACACAGCCTATAGCGGCAGGTCGATCCGCTCCGAGCTCCTGGAAACGACGGATTTTCGATCGTTCCGAATGACTCCACTCGGCGGATCGGCGACGCGCAACAAGGGCATGGCGCTGTTTCCGCGGAAAATCGACGGCCGCTATGCCATGATCGGCCGGCAGGACAACGAGAACCTCTATTTGATCTATTCCGACGACCTTTACACGTGGGACGGTGGTCATTCCATCCTTCACCCCGAGTACCCTTGGGAGTTCGTTCAGATCGGCAATTGCGGCTCACCCGTCGAGCTGGACGACTGCTGGTTGCTGCTGACACACGGCGTTGGTCCGGTCAGGAAATATTCGATCGGGGCGGTCCTCTTGGACAAGAAGGACCCGTCGAAGGTTCTCGCGCGCACGCGCGAGCCGCTTGTCCGTCCCGAGCCCACCGAGCGCGAAGGTTACGTGCCCAACGTTGTCTATACCTGCGGCGCGATGCGTCACGGCGACCAGATCATCTTGCCTTACGCGGTATCCGACACCTTCTCCAATTTCGCGACGATTACGATTGCCGCATTAATTCAGGCCATTGCAAGTTGACGGATGGTTCACCGTGATTGCCGAATGAAAAACCGCGGGGTGCCGGTTCGTCGCGCGTATCAAACTTTCGCCTATGGCTCGGTCAAGGCGCTTTCGACGGAACCGCCACCAGCGCCGCGATCGCCTCGCTCAGCGTCGACGGGCTCACCGGCTTGCGCAGATAAAAGTTCATGCCCGCCGCGCGCGCGTTTTCCTCGTCGTCCACCCCGGTGCGGCCGGTGATGCCGATGATCGGCGTCGCGCCGGTGACGCCGCCAAGCGCGCGGATGCGCCGCGTCGCGTCGAGGCCGTCGATCCCCGGGAGCGTGATATCCATGAGCACGGCGTCGTAACCGCGCGCCACGGCAGCCACGGCTTCCTCGCCGGAACCGACGAAGTCGGCGCGATGGCCGAGTTCGGCGAGAATGGCGTTGAGGATGACGCAGCCGTAGGGATTGTCTTCCACGCAGAGGATCTTGAGCGGATGCGCGGCCGCCGCGCTCTCGCGAGAGCGTTCGCTCTCCGAGCGATCGGCGCCGGCGATCGGCAGCACGGCGCTGAAACGAAAACTCGAGCCGCGGCCCGGCGTGCTGGTGACGGTGAGGTCGCCGCCCATGCGCTTGGCCAAAACCTTGACCACGGCAAGCCCGAGGCCTGCGCCGCCGTAGCGGCGCGCGATCTCCGCATTGGCCTGCGCGAACGGGCGGAACAGCCGCGCGATTTCCGAGCGCTTCAGCCCGATGCCGCTGTCGGTGACGACGACTTCCATTCTCACCTGACCGCGCACCGCCCGCTTGGCGCGCGCTTCCAGGCGAACCTCGCCCTGCGCGGTGAACTTCACGGCATTGTCGATGAGATTTTCCAGCGCGGCACGCAAGCGGACCGGATCGCCGACCAGCATTTCGGGCAGTTCGGCCGCGACCGCCGTTTCCGTGCGCAGGCCTTTGGTCGCCGCCCGCGCCGCCAGCGTGTCTGCCAAAGCCTCGACGAGGCGTCGTGGCCGAAACGCCTCCTGTTGCAAGCTGAGCGCGCCGGCATCGGCCTTGGCGGCGTCGATCACCAGCGTCGTGAGGGCCGCCAGATGCTCGGCGCTGGTCTTGACGCCTGTTGCCCAGCGCCGTTCGCGTTCGCCGATATTGGAACTCGCCAACAATTCGCCGAGCGCGAGGATGCCGGTGAGCGCGGTGCGGATGTCATGGGCGAAGGCGGCGAGAGCTGCTTCGTTGCCGCGCGCTACTTTACCGCCGGCCGCCGCTTTGCGCCGCTGTGGCGTGCGCCGTCGCGCCGGCTTTGCGCCGGGCTTTGGCTTCGCCTTTTGTTTGTTCCTCAACCGTACCATGGCAGCCCCCGGCGCCGCCCGCACCATGGCACGCCGGCGGCTCGAACAAAACAAGCCTCGGAGCGGTCTTCAACACGGAATTTTCGGCTGGAAATGACCATTTTCCGAAGGCAACTAGAGCAGGATGACGATTTCTTCGGATCGTCATCCTGCTCTAGCTGTTTGTCTTAGCATATTCTTTTCGCAAAACCGGCCTCCACCCTCGGATCAAGTCCGAGGGCGGGCTTTTTGCGGGACATGCTGTAGGCAGTTTTCCGGATCAAGGCTCAGCGTCCGAGCCCGACCAGGCGCCGGATATCGCGCGCGGTGGCGCCGCCGGTGCGCAATTCGCGCAACCCGGTTGCCGCGGTCGATTTCGACAATTTGCGGCCGTCGGCGTCGAGGATGAGCTTGTGATGATGGTAAGCGGGCTCCGGCAGGCCGAGCAGCGCCTGCAGCAACCGATGAATGCTGGTCGACCAGAACAAATCCTGGCCCCGCACGACATCGGTCACGCCCTGC
>Ga0181533_1002314_pt1 | contig 22562 bp, 18 predicted proteins | sample PEATcosm2014_Bin_45_FD_119772 | JGI IMG/M metagenome (GOLD analysis project Ga0181533, IMG submission 119772) | Peatland microbial communities from MTU Mesocosm Facility, Houghton, MI, USA - PEATcosm2014_Bin11_60_metaG | ecosystem: Environmental > Terrestrial > Soil > Wetlands > Peat | place...
CATCTTCCCCTGTCCCAGTCCAGCGAGCTCCTCGCAGGCCGGTCCAAATCTGCCGGCCGGGCGGTGTCCGGAGCCGCCCGGGGGCGGATGTATCGTCCGCCCGCGGGCACCGCACTCGCTCCAACTGCCGGGAGTACCCTCGCGAAGGCGTCCCTGATGAGCAAGCTGAGTGCTATGTAACTGTACAGGAGACGCCTGTCAAGGGGTTCGGTCGCCATATTGGTGACGCGCGTTCGGTACCTCAACCGCTCGTTCCCGCGAAAGCGGGAACCCAGATGTCGCCGCAGCAATCGAGCAAGTCCACCTGGATTCCCGCTTTCGCGGGAATGAGCGGAATCTACCGTAGCAAGTGTAGCCCAAATCGCGCGCTGCGCGATCCGGGAGCACGACCCTCCCCGGATTGCGCGACGCGCAATCCGGGCTACGCTTGCTTCCGCGCCGAGATCAGGAAAATCCTCGGCGATCTCAACGGCGGCTAGCCGTGGCGACAGCAGCGTTCAGTCTAAGAAATCTCTGAAGCCACATCGGGCTCCGACCAAGCCGGAGCCCGCGCCCGCATGCGGCGCTTTCGCGCCGCTCAGCTCGGCCGAACGACGGGTTCGGCCTCGTCCTCGTTCCAGTGCAATTGCGCAGCGATGGTCGGATCGATCATTTCGCCGCGCAGCAGCGCGAACGGCGATTTGTAGTAGAGGATCACGTTGTGGAACGGATCGGTCAGGACTTTGAGCGCCCAGGCTAGCGCGGTCGGCGCGTCCTTGACGATGAACAGCTGCGTCATGCGGAACAGTCCGCCGCCGATGCCGATCGCCAGCCAGATTTCTCCGACGTGGCGAAACAGATCGGTCCTGTCGGGCTGCGGGGCGAATAGTCCGAACAAAGTCGGATTGAAGTAGAGCACGAACGGCGACAAGGCCCAGACCGTCAACAGGACGATCTTGCGCCTTTGATTGTAGCCGACCTTGATTTCTTCTTTGTATTCGTTGGTGGCCTTGTTGACCGCGTCATAGCCGTTGGGCTCGAAGAAGAAGTGCCCGGTCTGTCGCGTCAACATGGCGAACCAGCCGATGAACCCGGCCATGGCCGGATCCCGAAACAGCATCGCATAGCAATACAGAAAGATGATGGCGCTGAAGAAGTGCAGCGTCTGATTGACTCGGCTTTGATGATAGTAGCGGTAATCGTCCCATCGCTGCGCGCGAAGGATCGCAAATATGTTGGCCATTGATTGTCTCCCGCCGCCCTGAACCCAACTGGCGTAGGGCGAGTCCATGACTCGACTGTGACACTTGCTCGTTCGGCAGCACTCGCTGATGACTGGGAGGCGTCGCCCGCGTTGCAGAATGGGAGATTGCCGTGCCTGCCGCGACGACGGCGGACCCCACATTCCGGCAGCGCGCCACTGCTCTGCAATTTGGAATGAGCCTGGCCGACGTGGAAACCGCGCGAAATAGAGAACGGCCTTCCCCGGTTACCGCTGCAGGCGCAATGTCAGCAGCGCGGAGGTGGACTCGTAGGCGTTGCCTTGCTGGGTCGAGGTGAGCCAGTCGTGGCGCAGCTGGCCCTTGATCTGCATCTCGCGGTTCAACTTGTAAGTCACGCCGGCGGCGACGAAATACCGACTGTCGTCGCGCGCCATGCCGACATAGTCGTCGCGGCCGTAGCCGACCTGCGCGTTGGCGATGAGCCAGGTTCGCAGCGCATGATCGACCTCGAGGTTGAAATCGCGGCTGAACGCGCCGGAGACGCCCTGCACGGTCGACTCGCTCACCGTCGACGCCGCGGTCAGCTTTGCCGTCGTCAATGCGGTCGCCTTCCATATCAGCGATCCGTCGAGCGTGGTTCCGGAGATATTCGGCAGGGTCGGCGGCGGCGCTTGGCAGGAGCAATCAGGAGAGCCGTGAAGATCGTGGTAGTTGCGTTCCATATAACCAACCGCCATTTCGCCGGTGAGCGAGCCGAACAGGTTGAAATCGCCGCCGACCTTCGCACTTCGGCCATTGGAGTCGCGGTCTTCGCCAAAGCTGTCGAACAGCAGATCGTGGACGCGCGCGTCCTCGCTCACTTCGACGAACGGCTTGACGCCGGGATTGATCTCGTAGCCCAGCCGCACGATGCCGGCATATTGGTCGAAATTGCGCGCTTTGTTGCTCGCGATCTCGCCGTCGGTCAGTTCCGAGTTCTGATACATCGAACGATCGACGGTGCCTTTGACGGTGACATTGAAGCGCGCCCATTGCTGCGCCACGCCGAACGTGCCGCCGAGCGTGGTAGCGATCGGCAGCTTGGCGAGACCGGCCGGGAGGTTCGGGCTGTTCGGAGTGTCCGTCGAAACGATGACGCGGCTTTCGAGCAGGATTTGCGTGTCGCGCGTGGCGTCGAGCCGGCCGTCCACTTTCGCGTTCAGGAAGGGGTGATTGAGCGACGGCGTGAACGCATCGGTATCGTAGCCGGTATAGGAGCCGGCAATGTCGGCGGTTAGCAAATTGCTCGACCAGTCGGAACGGACATGGAGTTCCGGCGCAACCACGTAGTAGACCGAGCCCGGACCGCCGCTGGAAGCGTGCTGCGGGTTGGTGTCGTTGCCGACCGACAGTTCGACCGCCGGCAAGACCAGGAACGAGCCCGCCTTGATGCCGAGCGCCTCGTAGGGATCGCCGGCGCCGATCGGCAGCGTGTGTTGCGGCACGGTGCCGAGCGGCAATGTGTTGGGCAGCGGCGTGCCCGGCGCCGGCGTGGAGGCGGTGTAATCGATCGGCGGCGGCAGCGGCAGAACGGCACCGGGCCGGTTCGCCGCCGACAGCGGATGCACTTCGGGCGGCGGATTTGAGATCGGCAATTGATCCGGCGGCGGCGGCAGAATCGCGCCCGGCCGCGCCGCGGCCCGGGCGGGATAAACCACCGGCGCGGGCGGCGGCGCCAAGACCGGAGGCCGCGACGACACTTGCGGCGGCGGCGGCGGAACCGGGTAAAAGGTGGGTTCGGGCGGCGCGATCGAAGTGCCTTGATCCGGCCGTTGGGCTTTGCGCTGACGCTTCGGCTTGTTGCCGGAATCGAAGCCGGTATCGCCCGCGCCGAAGCCGCTCGGACTGCCGTAGCTCGGCGCCACACCAATGCGCGAGGGCGCCGTGAATTTTCCTGGCGGCGGCGCCTGGTCCGGCGCAAGGACTCCCGAATTTCCAAGCTGCGCAAACGTCGGGGGAATATTGGAATTGCCTTGCAGCGACGGCTGCAGCAGATCGGCATTCGCATTGACCGCCGGCGTTTGCGCGCCGCCGGGGGTTGACGCCAGCACAAACATCACCACGGGCGCCGAGACTGCCAGGCGCAAAAAGGAGGAGCGCAAAGAAGCCAAATCCAAGGAAACCGAGTCCAAGGCAACCAAGCCGACGACGCTGAATGCTCGGCAACGGCGCGGCACCTGCGACCTCCTCGCCCCGAAGCCGCCCCTGCCCGTTCGCGCATCCTCGGGAGCTGCCAAACGCCGTTCTCCCTTCCTTCACCCCGGATCGGGAAGCGAAGGCAGGGCCAGCACGGCCCGCGCGAGCCGCCTGACGGCAGGCCGCCGGTTAACGGAGTTAAAACGGATATGGTTAACGAGAGGTTGATCGGAGCCCGGCGCGCGTCAGCCGCGGTTGAGGCGGACCTCAGGTTTTCCGCTCGTAACGACGCCAGGCCGGAACGAGGACCGCGGCGAAGACGATCAGCGCCGTCAGTTCGGCCGGCCATGGCCAGCGCGCCACCGACGCGATGATGCCGACGAGCACGGCGGCGAAGCCGAGCCACAGCGCGAACCGGCCGGGCCGCAGCGCTTCGATCGCGAACAGCACGAGTGCCAGTGCGAACCAGGTCCAAGAAATGAGCGAGCCGTCAACCATTGTTCCGACCAAGCCCGCGCTCAAACCCAACCCTTCAGCTCACGCATGGCGAGCTGCCAGATCATCAGCATGCCGGCCTCGCTGTCGTTGAGGCAGGGGATGGCGGCGAAGTTCTGGCCGCCGTAGCGCTTGAACACATGCGCGTTCTCGACCGCGATTTCCTCCAGGGTCTCCAGGCAATCGGCGGAGAAGCCCGGCGTGATGACGACGAGATTCTTCACGCCTTTCTTGGCGAGCGCCTTCACCGTCTCGATGGTGTAGGGCTCGAGCCATTTGTCGCGGCCAAAGCGCGACTGAAACGTCAGCATCAGCTTATTTTCGTCGAAGCCGAGCTGCTTGCGCAAAAGCTCGGTCGTGCGCACGCATTGACGCTCATAGGGATCTCCCTTGCGCACGTATTCCTTGGGCATGCCGTGAAACGAAGCGACGATCACGTCGGGCTTGAACGGCAGCCCCTTGAGCTCGGCCGTGAGCGAGGAGCCCAGCACCTCGATGTAATAGGCATCGTCGAAATAAGCCGGCAGGATGCGCAAGGCCGGTTGGCGGCGCTGCCGCAACAGGAAACGAAACGCTTCGTCGCAGACGGTGGCCGTCGACGCCGCCGAATATTGCGGGTAGAGCGGCATGATCAGAATGCGGTCGCAGCCCCGGGCGACCAGCGCTTCGAGCCGCGAGGCAATGGACGGACTGGCGTAACGCATCGCCCAGTCGACGCAGACATGCTTGCCGAGCGGCTCGAGAATGCCGCCGAGCTTTTCCGCTTGCGAGCGGGTGATGGTCTTGAGCGGGGATTCGTTCTTTTCGCGGTTCCAGATTTTCTGATAGTCGCGCGCTTTGCGCCGCGACCGGATCGGCAGGATGATGCCGTTGAGCACGAACTTCCAAAGCAGCGAATCCTTCTCGATCACCCGCCGATCGGTCAAAAACTCCTTCAGATAGCTGCGGATCGCCGCCGGCGTCGGCGCGTCGGGAGTGCCGAGATTGACGAGGAGGACGCCGATGCCGCCTGCGACCGGCACCGTTTCATCGCTGGGGCCGGCAGCAGCTACAGGTTTGTCGGCCGGCGGCGCCGCTGCGGCGCTGGCGACGACGTCCACCGCGGGCGCGGCGGCGAGCGGCGGCGCAATCTTCAATGAATCAGCCGGCGCCATCGGCAGCGAACTCGCCGGCGCAATCGCCAATGAAGCAGCCGGCGCGATCGCCAGCGAATCGACCGACGACGCCACGGCGCCGGGCGAACTCTCGGGCGGGTGCGGCGCGACCACCGGCGGCACATGACCGCTGGCCGGGGCGTCGGTTGCGGGCATGCCGGCGAGCGGCGGCGCAATCGCCAGCGAATGTGCTGGCACAATCGCCAGCGAATCAGCCGGCGCCGCTGGGGCGGCAAGATCGCCAACGGCAGTCGGCTTTTCCGGTAGCGGTTCGGCCGGCAGTGCAGATACGGGCTCGGTCAGTTCACTCATGCCGACAGCATACTCCATGTCGATGCCGCGCGCATGTCGGCAAGAGGCCTCGTGTCGTAAGGCCTCGACATTGTGGAATTTCGGCGCGCTGTCGCAATTTGGCCGTATTGCGCCGCGCCCGGACGGCATCCCTGCGTCACACGCCGTGTCGTCACACGCCGTTCGCGTTCGGAGCTGGAAATGGTATGATTGGCATGCTGCGGAAAGCCCCCGAGACAGCGCGATGGCTGAGCCTAAACTTCACCGGATGAGTGCGGACGAGTTCTTCGCCTGGCAGGGGCGGCAGGAGCGCCTCTACGAACTCGTCGACGGCCTTCCCGTCCTGCCGCTGAAGATGATGACCGGCGCCTCGCAGGCGCATGATCGCGCGGTGGTAAACATCATTGCGGCACTCCATCGCCAACTCCGCGGCGGACCTTGCCGGCCGACGACCGATGATCTCGCCGTCCGCATTCCCGCCGGCAACGTTCGCCGCCCCGACATCACCATCGAATGCGGGCAGGCCGGGCGACGCGAGATGGCCGTGAGCGATCCGCGCGTCGTCATCGAGGTGCTTTCACCCAGCACGATGAGCTTCGACCGTTTCAAGAAGGTATTGGAGTATCAAACGATACCGTCGCTCACGCACATCCTTTTGGTCGACACCGAGGTGCCGCGCATCGACGTGCTTACGCGCACCGGCAACGAAACTTGGACGAGCGCGCGCCACGAGGGGCTGGACGCCAAGATCGATCTGCCGACGATCAATGCCGCCCTCGACCTTGCCGAGGTTTTCGAGGGACTCACGTTCGAGGATTAAGCCGACTTTCTCGGCTGGCCGCCTATAATCAGCGAAAACAACAACGAGCTAAATTTCACTCGCGCGCAAATTGGCAATCCAGGCCGCCATTTTTTTGTTCTCAGCGCGTCGTCCAGTTTCATTCCGCCGCTTTGAGCAGCGCCGGCGAGCCGGCGCGGAATTGCTCCAACAGCGCCGCCTCGTCCGCCTTGGCCGCCGCGAGGTGCCGCGTTTTGACGTGACCGAAGCCGCGGATTTTTTCCGGGATCGCGGCGAGACCGACGGCGAGGTGATGATTGTCGGGTGTGAGCCCGAGCAGCACCTCCTCGATCGTCGCCTCGTAATCCTCGATCAGCTTGCGCTCGGCGCGGCGTTCGCGCGAACGTCCGAACGGATCGAACGGCGTGCCGCGCAGGACTTTCAATTTGGCCACGACCGCGAAAACCGGCAACAGCCACGGGCCGAAGCTCATCTTGCGCGGCAGCCCGGTGCTCTTGTCGCGGCGCGCCAACAGCGGCGGCGCGAGATGGAATTCGAAACGCAAGCCCTCGCCGTCGAACTCGTTCTTGACCTGCGCTGCAAATGAGCCGTCGCTGTAAAGCCGCGCCACCTCGTATTCGTCCTTGTACGCCTTCAGCTTGAACAGATAGCGCGCCACGGCATCGGCAAGCCCGGTTTTTCCCGGGGCGCGCTCGGCTTCGAGCGCCGCGACCTTGTCGACCAACGCGCGGTAGCGCCGCGCATGGGCGGCGTTCTGATACGCCGTGAGATATTTTTCGCGTCGCTCGACCGTCTCGGCGAACGTTTCCGATATATGCTCGGCGTCGCTTGCGGTCGCGGCGGCGGGCTTTGCCAGCGCTTCCACCGCGGCGCGGTCGACCACGGCGCGCCGGCCCCAATGGAACGCCGCCCGATTCATGGCGACCGCCTCGCCGTTGAGTTCGATGGCGCGCTCGATGGCGGCGGCCGACAACGGCACGGCGCCGATCTGATAGGCATAGCCGACCAGGAACATGTTGGCGCCGATCGATTGGCCGAACAGCGCATTGGCGATGCGGGTGGCGTCGATGAAATGCGTCTTGTCGCGGCCGGCGTCGCCGAGGATGCCGCGCTTGAGCCGCTCGCTCGGCAGCTTAAAATCGGCGTCGCGGGTGAATTCGCCGGGCAGGAATTCGTCGGTATTGACGACCATCTCGGTGATGCCGGGCTTGACCGCGGCGAGCACCTTACGGCCGCCGGCAACCACGATGTCGCCGCCGACCACCAGATCGGCGCGTCCGGCCGCGACGCGGATCGCGTGGATGTCCTCCGGCTTCTCGGAAATGCGCATGTGGCTGAACACCGCGCCGCCCTTTTGCGCCAGACCCGCCATATCCAGTACGCCGACGCCACGGCCTTCGAGATGCGCGGCCATCCCCAAAATGCCGCCGACCGTGACGATGCCGGTGCCGCCGACGCCGGTGACGATGATATTGTAGGTCTTGTCGATCGCGGGAAGCCTCGGCTCGGGCAGTTGCGGCAGATCGTGATCGCCGGCGACGCCGGTGCCCTTTTTCAGCTTGGCGCCGTGCACCGTGACGAAGGACGGGCAGAATCCCTTGACGCAGGAAAAGTCCTTGTTGCAGCTCGACTGATCGATGGTGCGCTTGCGGCCCCATTCGGTTTCGAGCGGCTGCACCGACACGCAGTTCGATTTCACGCCGCAGTCGCCGCAGCCCTCGCACACCAATTCGTTGATGATGACGCGCTTGTCCGGATCGGGAAAGGTGCCGCGTTTGCGGCGCCGGCGCTTTTCCGCGGCGCAGGTCTGATCGTAGATCAAGACCGTCACGCCGGCGATTTGCGCAAGCTCCCTCTGCACCGCGTCGAGATCGTCGCGATGGTGGATGGTGAGGCCGACAGGCCACACCGTATCGCGCCGATATTTTCCCGGCTCGTCGGTGACGACGACGACGCGCTTTGCGCCTTCCGCGGCGACCTGGCGCGCCACCTGCGGCACCGTCAAGCCGCCGTCATTGGCCTGGCCGCCGGTCATCGCGACCGCATCGTTGAAAAGGATTTTGTAGGTGATGTTGGTGTTGGTCGCGATCGCGGCGCGGATCGCCATGATGCCGGAATGGTTATAGGTGCCGTCGCCGAGATTTTGGAAGACGTGATTGCGGTCGGAAAACGGCGCCTCGCCGATCCAGTTCGCGCCCTCGCCGCCCATATGGGTGTAGCCCAGCGTCGAACGGTCCATCCACTGCGCCATGTAATGACAGCCGATGCCGGCATAGGCGCGCATGCCTTCCGGCACCACGGTCGAGGTGTTGTGCGGACAGCCCGAGCAGAAATAGGGGATGCGCTGGGCGACATCCTTGGTCGCCGCGGCGATGCGCTGCAGTTCCTTGAGCCGCGCCACGCGCCCGGCAAGGTCGTCGCTGCGGTGATATTTGAGGAGCCGCTCGCCGATGCAGATCGCGACTTCGTTGGGGTCGAGCGCGCCCTTGACCGGGAACAGCCAATCGCCGGCTTCGTCTTTCTTGCCGATGCAGATCGGCTGATTGGCGGTGCCGTAAAGCTCCTCGCGGACCTGCACTTCCAACAGCGAACGCTTCTCCTCGACGACGATGATGAGATCGAGCCCGGCGGCGAATTCGGCCAGCTCGCGCCGGCCGAGCGGCCAGGCGCATCCCACCTTGAACAGCCGGATGCCGAGTTCGTTGCATTTGATTTCGTCGATATCGAGTTCGTCGAACGCCTGACGGACGTCGAGATAGCTCTTGCCGGTGGTGATGATGCCGATCTTCGGGTTGCGCCCGCCGGACGTGATGATGCGGTTGAGTTTGTTGGCGCGCACGAAAGCGAGCATCGCGTCGCGCTTGAAATCGTGCAGGCGGGCTTCCTGCGCCAGAATCTGATCGTTCAAGCGGATATTGAGCCCGCCGTCGGGCATGCGGAAATCGTCGGGCGTGACGATGTTGATCCGCTCCAGGCTGGCGTCCACCGCCGCCGTGGATTCGATCGTCTCGTGCATCGTCTTGAGCGCGGTCCACGCGCCGGTGAAGCGCGACATCGCCCAGCCGTAGAGGCCGTAATCGAGCACTTCCTGCACGCCTGCGGGATTGAGGATCGGAATCATGACGTCGATGAAGTGATATTCCGACTGATGCGCGGTGGTCGAGGATTCCGCAGTGTGGTCGTCGCCCATCAACGCCAACACGCCGCCGTGCTTGGCCGAACCGGCCGAATTGGCATGGCGGAAGACGTCGCCGGTGCGGTCGACGCCCGGACCCTTGCCGTACCAGATGGCGAAGACACCGTCATACTTGCCCTCGCCGCGCAGCTCCGCCTGCTGCGAGCCCCACACCGCAGTGGCGGCGAGGTCCTCGTTGATGCCGCCCTGGAACCGGATGTCGCTCTTTTCCAGGAACGGTTTGGCGCGGAGGAACTGGCTGTCGAGGCCGCCGAGCGGCGACCCGCGATAGCCGGTGACGAAACCCGCCGTGTCGAGGCCGTTGCGGCGGTCCAGCTCCTTCTGCATCAGGCAGAGCCGAACCAGGGCCTGATAGCCGGTCACGAAGATGCGGCGCTGGCCGAGGTCGTATTTATCGTCGAGCTTGACGTCGCGAAGCGGCATTCGGTCGGGCCTCCCGCGGATCAGTTTGCCCTCATGGGCCCGATATTGCCAGAGGGGTATCCCTGTGGCCGGATATAGGCCGTCACGCCACCGCGACAATGCTAGGAACTTGAAGGCTCACGCTTTTTTGCGGAACGCCGGTGGGCGCCGTTTCGGCATTGCGACTGGGCGTCGAACCTGCCGCATCGGGCTGCCGCGCAGCTACTGGATCTTGGTCGCTGCACGCGCTCCATCGGGGGCTTCAGGCTCCGCGAGTTCCCCGCTGTCGCGTTGGCAGATATGCGGCGTCATCGTTGCGCCGCAGTGCGGCAACTGCGCCTCGATTTAGCAATCGGTTGCTGCGTTATGACGAGATGTTCCGCTCGCAGCGTTCCGGCTGCGAACTGACACGCAAATCGCGAAATCGCAGAATAAAATTCTGTGCAACTACAGGTTTTGCGTGAAAATTATCGGCTGGACACGATTCCGAATTTGCGATCGCTCGAGCGTCCTCGCTCGCGCGCATTTTTTCATGTGACGTTTGTGCGACTGCGACAAACAGGTTCCGCGCCCAGCGGTTAACCTTTCTTAATGATTAAAATTGACCCTTAACGGATCGCAAGCAATATTAACAAACAGTAAATGCTGCGGTGAGTGAGGCCATGTCATTCAGAGTTTCGAGTGTCGCCGAGAGTTCGGCAATGTCGTTATTTGCTCAAGAGCTCGAGCTGCAGTCTGCCATCGCCGATCGCAACGTCCGTTCGACTGGCGATGCCAGCGCTGTGGCAAGTTCAAAGTCGCTGCTCAAAAATCGATCGACCGCAAAGCCGGCCGTCGATGCAGTTGCCGAAAAAGTGCTGCGCGCTTTCAACACTTGGGCGTTCAAGCGCGAACAGCCGTCCGACCCGCAACTGATGCTGCGTTTCATCGCGGAGGCGGTCGCGCTGCGCGAGCCGGTCCGGTTCGTGCTCTACTGGGGCAAGGGTCCCCGGCATGCGGCCGGATCTCCCGATGCGCAGTGTCTCGATTTTCTGGTCGCGCTGGCGTCTCGCGTGACCGAAGCCTATGCGCCGGGTGCGGCGGTAAAGCTCATTCTGACCGACACTCATGCCGAACTGAACGGACACTCCCGGCAAGACATCTGCCGCTATTTCGACGATATCGAAAGTCTCGCGCGCGAACGCAATATACAGGTCTGTCGGCTGGGTCAGCTTGTCAAAGCCGCCGGCGATCTCGCCACCGCGGCTCCGATCGAAGACATCGTTTCGGCGGAAACACTGTCGAATCTTATTGCCTGCGCGCGGAAATGGTATCGCGGCGGCGATACTGCCGAAGCAGGCGCGCTCCAATATCTGCGGATGAACCTGATAGAGCAGCGCGTCGTCGAACGCGCGTTTCCTGGCGCCATCTTCATCACCTTCAACGGCAGCGATCTGCGCAGCCTGTTTCCCAGGCAGTTGCCGATTTTCTACATGTACTCGCTGCGCCGCGGCTTCGGCGTCAAGCCGTGGTTCTTGACTGACGACGCCGCGCAGATCGACCGCGGCGGCGCGGATGAGATGCGTCTCGACGCGAGCTAGATCGAGAGTACCGGCGACGTAGCTTCGGGTGCCATCGTCATGTTCGACTACAGGGTGCTGCCGGCGGGAGATACGGCGCTCGTCGTCGAATTCGGCGAGCGCATCGATCGTGAACTCAGCATGGCCGTTCTGTCGCTTGCGCAAGCCTTGGACGCGGAACGCATCGCGGGGCTGATAGAAACCGTACCGACGTTCCGCTCGCTGATGGTTCATTATGAGCCGCTGACGCTTCCGGCCGCGGCGTTGATTGCCCGTATCGACAAACACATGCAGAATCTGAGAACCAGGGAGGTCACCGGCCGCGCCTGGCAATTGCCGGTATGTTACGATCCGCGGCTTGCCATGGATCTCGACAGCGTCGCGAGGCAGACGGCGCTTTCCGCGCGCCAGGTCATCGAACGGCACAGCGGGACAACCTATCATGTCTATATGCTCGGCTTCTTGCCCGGCCAAGCCTATATGGGCGAAGCGGCGGCCGAGCTCGCATTGCCACGGCTCGAGACCCCGCGGACGAGGATTCCGGCCGGCTCCGTTGCGATCGCGGCAAGGATGTCGTGCGTTTTTCCGCTCGAGACTCCTTGCGGCTGGCACGTGATCGGACGCTGCCCGATTCCACTTTGGGACCGCAATCGCGCCAGTGCCCTGCTGGCGCCCGCGGACAAGGTCGTGTTCGTGCCGGTATCGCTTCGAGAATACGAAGCGGTCGTTGCCAAGGCTTCGGAGGGCATGCTCGAAATCGAACCGGTGAGCGAATTCAGCGGAGCGGCGGCATGACGGCAACGCTGCGAATCCTGTCGCCAGGCCTGTCGACTACGGTGCAAGACCTCGGGCGCCCTGGTTTCCGGCGTTTTGGCGTTTCGCTGAGCGGCGCCCTCGATCCGATCGCGCTTCGCGCGGCCAACGCGCTCGTCGGCAATCCCGCCAACACCGGAGCGTTGGAGACGCTTTATATCGGCCCAAGTTTCGCAGTCGAGGCGGAAGACACACGTCTTTCCTTCGTCGGCGCCGACGCGGCGATCGAGATCCTTCCCGACGCCGACGCCGACAGCGGCGAGACCATCGCGCCGATGCGAAGCGTTCGCCTTCGGCGCGGCCAGGTCGTCCGCGTAGGCTCGCTGAAAAACGGCGCGACCCTCTACATCGCGGTGGAAGGCGGCTTCGCCTTCGCGCCGGCGCTGGGCAGCGTAGCCACCGACAGCCGCGGCCAGTTGGGCGGTTGGCAAGGCCGCGCCCTCGTCGCCGGCGACGCGCTGCCGCTGCGGCGCGGCGCGGCAAGCGAACGCGACGAATACCGCATCGACGGCCTCGATCTGCGCGCTCCCCGCCGCTATCGTGTCGTGCTCGGACCGCAGAACGACTACTTCTCCGACGACGAGATCGAGCGCTTCCTCGCCGCCGATTACATCGTGAGCGCCGGATCGAACCGCATGGGCATGCGGCTGGACGGCCCAGCGATCCGCCATCGGCGCGGTTTCAACATCGTCTCAGACGCTATCGCCCCCGGCTCGATCCAGGTGCCCGGCAGCGGCAGGCCGATCGTTTTGCTGGCTGATCACCAGACCACCGGCGGTTATCCCAAGATCGCAACCGTGATTTCAGCGGATCTTCCGGCGCTCGGCCGTGCGCCCATCGGAGCGGCAGTCTCCTTTGCAGCCGTCAGCGTCGAACAGGCGGCGGCCGCACGGCGCGAGCAGTTCGCCATTCTCGAACACCTCGGTGACAAACTGGTGCCGTTAGCGCCGCCGTCGGCGGCGGTCGCATCCCGGCTACTCGAGCACAATCTCATCAGCGGCGTTCACGATGCCGCCGCGTGACCAAGGAAGCATGACGACCATGTCACGGACCGGGTCCGACGCAACCATGCGGGAAACGTCCGGACGCAACAACGATGTCGTGCGCGGCATCATGTTCATGATCGGCGCAACGGTGCTGTTCGCGGCCTCGAACGCGATCAGCAAATGGGTCGTTGCGATTTATCCGGTCGGCGAAGTCATGTTCGCCCGCTCGCTGTCCTCGCTGATGGTCAGCGCGGCCTTCCTGCTTCCGGTGACCGGCTTGTCGGTGTTCGCGACCAATCGGGTGCGCGATCACCTCGCCCGGGGGCTATCGCAGTCGATCTCGCAGACCTTCACGGTGCTGGCCTTCAGCTTGATGCCGCTCGCCGGAGCCATCGCGATCAATTTCTCGGCGCCGCTGTTCTCGGCGTTGATCTCGGTCGTCTGGCTCAAGGAAAGGGCCGGGACCGCGCGCTGGGCTGCGCTCTTCGCCGGATTTGCCGGGGTCCTCGTCGTCACCAATCCGGGGGCCGACTCGGTCCAGCTCGGCGCGCTGTTCGCGCTGGCCAATGCGGTCATGTATGGCAGCGTCACCGTCGCGGTGCGCGGCATGACCAAAACCGAGTCGGCGAACACCCTGTTGATGTGGCAGATGATGACGCTTGCAGTATTCCACTCGTTCCTGCTCGTGTTCGGATTCCGCTGGCCGACGCCGCACCACGCCGCGCTGTTGGCCGCCAGCGGGTTCGCCAACGCCGCCGCGCAATATTTGTGGACCAGGGCGCTGCATGCCGCGCCGGCCACCGCGGTGTCGCCGTTCTATTATTTCCTATTGGTTTGGTCGATGATCCTCGGCTTCTGCGTCTGGGGCGACATCCCGTCGGCCAGTCTCCTCTTCGGATCCGGCATCGTCGTCGCGTCCGGATTGTTCCTGCTCTTTCACGAGAAGCGGCGCGAAACCGTCGCGGTCTCGGGCCCGCGTGCCGCCGAGGGCATGGCTGCGCGAAACGCCTAAAGCAGGATGACTCTTCATTGAACGACATCCTGCATTAGCTGTTTGTTTCAGCATGTCCTTTCCGCAAAACCGGCCGCCACTATTGCGCGACACGCCGTAGAGCAAACGCATCAAGCCGCGATGACTTTCTTTGCCCGCTGTCCCGCGACGATCTCGGCGAGCCCTTCAGAAGAACCGGGAACGCCGATCAAGTAACCCTGCCCGTTGTCGCAGCCCAGCGCCTTGAGATAATCGCGCTGATCGGCCGTCTCGATACCCTCGGCCGTCACCGCCATTCCGAGCGCCCGGGCAACGCTGATCACGGCCTGCACGATGGCGAGCTGATCGCTGCCCGCCGCCAGGCCGCTGATGAAGCTGCGATCGATCTTGATTCTGTCCAACGGGAACTTGCGAAGGTAACTCAGCGCCGAGTAGCCGGTGCCGAAGTCGTCAAGGGCGATCCGAACACCGAGGTCTTTCAGTCTGTACAAGATCGAAAGGACGTGTTGATTGTTCTCCAGGAGCAGACTCTCGGTGATTTCAAGCTCGAGGCGATGCGGCACGAGGCCGCTCGCGATCAGCGCGCGTTGCACGGCGTCGACGAGGTTCGGCGAGGAGAATTGAACCGGCGAAAGATTCACGGCGACGCTCAGATCGCCGGGCAGCTGGGCGACCATGCTGCAAGCCTCGGCCAGCGCCCACTCCCCTAGCGGCACGATCAATCCGGTATCCTCGGCGACCGGTATGAAAACCGACGGCGGCACGAAGCCTTTGGTGCGATGGTTCCACCTGGCAAGCGCTTCGAAACCGGCAATCGCACCGTCCCGTAAGGCAATGATCGGCTGGTAATAGAGTTCCAGTTCATTACGCTCGATCGCCTCGCGAAGATCCAGTTCGATCTGGCGCCGGTCGGCCAGTTCCTTCGACATGGCCGCCTGATAAAACTGATAACCGCCACGCGTGTGCTCTTTGGCCGCATAAAGCGCGAGGTCGGCGGCGACGACCAGGTCGTCGGCTTGCGCGCCGTCCTTGGGGCCGACCGCGATGCCGATGCTGACGCTGGTGCGGACGCGATAGCCGCCGAGGTCGAACGGCTCGCCGATGGCCTCGATGAGGGTCTTGGCGAGATCCTCGACAACGGAATTCGATTTGACGTGGCGCGCGATCACCGCGAATTCGTCGCCGCCGAGCCGGGCCATGATGTCGGTGGATCGCAGCGTCGATCGCAATCGCCCCGCCGTCTCTTGCAGCAAGAGATCGCCGATGCGGTGGCCGAGCGTATCGTTGATGACCTTGAAGCGATCGAGATCGAGAAACAGAACCGCGTATTCCATCGGCGCAGCCGGCCGGCCCGCGGAACTCTCATCCTGCATGTCGATGAGCGCGGCGCGGAAACCGCGCCGGTTCAACAGCCCGGTGAGCGCGTCCTCCGAAGCCAATCGGGCGATATTCGCTTCGGCCCGCGCCCGTTCGGTAATGTCGCTGAATGTCTGCACGAACCCGCCATCGGGAAGCTCGCCAAGTCGGACCTCGAGAACGGTGCCGTCGGGCATGGTCCATTCGCTGATAGGCTGGCGATTCGACGCGGTCGCCGGATCGGCGGGGGCCTCGTCCGACGGGCCGGCCGCCACTGCGATGCCCGGTAGATGCGAATTGCGATATTCGGTCAGCTGGTCGAAGCGCGGCGGGCTCCCGATGAAGTCGGGAGGGAGATGGAGCAAATCGCCGCACCTCTTGTTGATGATCGGAATGTTCAAGTCCTTGGTCACCAGCATAATGCCCTGGCTCATGCTCTCCAGCGTCAGTCGAAGCAGTTCGGATTTTTGTTGCGCTCTTGCCTCCGTGCGGAAGATCCGTTCCATCGCGCCGAGCGTTATCAACGTCAGCAGCAATGCCGCAAGGCAGTTCATATCGCGGTTGAGCGACGATCCGGCGAGCAGCTCCTTTTCGTCGATGCTGACGGCGACCCATAGCGGCTGGCCTTTGACCCTGCGCAGGGAAACCAGCCGGATGTCGCCGGTGTCGCGATCGATCTGCTCGAACGCGCTGTTGGCGCCGTGCTGCATGCGGGCGAACAATTCGGTGTCGCGATAGTTCTGGCCCAGCACGCGGTCGCCGGTCTGGCCCCCGGCCGAGCGGACCACGCCGTCGTCACCGATCAGCGCGATCAAGCCCGAGGACGCCAAGTCCACTTTATCGTAGAACTTGGTGAAATAGATCGGATCGAGCGAGGCGACCACGACGCCGCCGAACGTGCCGTCTGAATTCAGATAGCGCCTCGATAGTTGCACCGACCACTTGCCGCTGACTCGGCCGATGACGGGCTGGCTGATGTAGAGCCTGTCCTCTCTGCTGTCGAGATGCACCCGAAAATGCGCCCGATCGCTGAGGTCCATCGGCGGCGTCGGTTGCGGACCGACGCTCGATGCCCGCAGGATACCGTAGGCATCGATGATCGCCACCTGAACGATGATGTCGCTGAAGACATCGGTCGTGCGCATGATTGTATTGTAGTCTATCGAGTCCTTCTGGGACTCGACGTTGCGCCGCAGGTACAACAGCGTGTTGTCGACCTCGCGAAGCGAGCGAAGCACGTTCTCTTCGAACACCATCGCATAGTTATCGTTGGTGCGCTGCGCATCGCGCTGGTCGTTGCGCTCGTCTTCGGTATATTTCAGGAAGACGCCGCCCCACAGCATCAGAATAATGAGGACGCCGAAGATCGCGGAACTTCTACGCTCCGCGATCAGCCGTGGCAGCTGGAGAAGGTGGATATTCATCCGCAAGCCCGCACAGACGGTACTTCCATATTTAGAAGTATCCGACCAAGGCTTTCGATTCCTTTTATTTTTCGCGAGCGGCGCGACCAACGTGGATACGAACTGGTTAACATTTTTTCCGTCGTGACTGTTTCGTGACGAAAACTGCAACCGGAGCGGGTCATGCCGGAAGCGCAGTTTCCGCATGTTGTAGCGCGGCGGTCGAAATTCCGGCCGGCGCCGCGGCGCGGTTGACGGAGCGTTAACGAGGCGATGGCCGATGCGCGCTTATGGCGCAGCCTGCGGCATCATTCGTGTTGCTTGCGGGCCGGACGCGGATTGGATTGCGTCGCAACCCGGCTGCACCGCCGCCGCGCGGCGTGATAGGCTCGCTCATTCCACGCGGAGACCGGACCCATGAACCCCCACGTGAAGATTGCCGCCGTTGCCGCGGCCGACATTTCCCCGGCAGAATGGCAAGCACGCATCGACCTCGCCGCGGCCTACCGGCTGATCGCGCATTACGGCTGGGGCGATGTCATTTACAATCATTCCTCCATGCGCGTGCCCGGCGCGGAACGAAAATTCCTCATCAAGCGCCACGCGCTCCTCTACACCGAAGTGACGCCGGCCAATCTCGTCAAGGTGAGCATGGACGACGACCTCGACGAATCCGCGGGCGTCAACCGGCCGGGCTTCACCTTGCATGGCGGCGTGCTGTCGGCGCGTCCGGACGTGAATTGCGCCGTCCACGTCCACACCGAGATCGGCATGGCGATCGCCGGATTGCAGGACGGATTGCGCATGGTGTCGCAGGCCGCGATCCGCTTCTACAATCGCGTCGGCGACCACGCCTACGAAGGCATCACCGAGGATTTCGCCGAGCGCGCGCATCGCCAAGGCACTCGGCGCCAACCGAGCGCTCGTGCTGCACAACCACGGGCTGCTCACGGTCGGCCAGACCGCGCGCGAAGCCTTCGTCTTGATGAAAACGCTGATCGAGGCCGCGCGTATCCAGCTCATGATGGAAGCGACCGGCAGCACGCTTGCCGAAATCCCGGCGGCAATTTGCGAAAAGACCGCGCGCCAATACGAGCATCACGATTCCGGCCGCGGCTCGGCGGACTGGCCGGCCTACCTGCACATGCTCGACCGGATCGATCCGAACTGGCGGAATTGAGTCGTTCATGATCGGGCCGCAGCGCCTCGCGTCTTGGCAGTTGCGGATCTTCCGCTCACGCCGGCAAGCTGATGCAAGCGCTAAGGCCGCCGTCTGGCCGGTTCGCCAGACGGAGTTCGCCGCCATGGGTTTGCACGATCGATTGTGCGATCGCCAGCCCAAGTCCGATCCCGCCGGTATCGCGGCTGCGCGATTCCTCCAGGCGGTAAAACGGTTGGAACACGCGCCCTAGCTCCGCCTCGGGGATACCCGGCCCATCGTCGTCAACGGTGATCTGGATCGCGTCGGTATTGACCGTGATCGCCGTCCGGGCGCGCTTGCCGTATTTCACCGCATTATCGAGCAGATTAGCCACGGCGCGCTTCAGCGCGCCGGACTGACATTCGTAGATCAGCTCCGGCGCCGGCGCCATGGTCACCGGCAATCCGGCGTCGGCCATGTCGTCGACCGGGCTCGCGACCAGCGCGGCAATATCGACGCGCCGGCGCGGCTCGGCGCGCACCTCGTCGCGGGCATAAGCCAGCGTCGTCCCGATCATCTCGTCCATCTCGCCGATCGTCGCCAACATCTTGTCGCGCTCGTCCGCGTCGGCGACCTCTTCGGCGCGCAGCCGCAGCAGCGTCAGCGGCGTGCGCAGATCATGCGATACCGCTGCCAGCATCCGGGTTCGGCTCTCGATCAGGCGGCGCAACCTTTGTTGCATCCGGTTGAAGGCGCGCGCGGCATGTTGCATCTCGATGGTGCCTGCTTCGGCGATGGGCGCTGCCGCAACGTCGCGGCCGAGGCGGTCGGCGGCAGCGGATAACAGTCCGAGCGGCGCGGTCACGCGCCGCACCGCCCACGTCGAGACGGTGAGTACGATCGCCCCCATCAGCGCCATCGAGATGATGAATTGCCAGGACACCGATGGCCCGGCTTGCGGCAGGATGGTGGCGAATGAAAGCCATTGGCCGTCGCCGAGTTCGACCGCGATCTGCAACCCGCGCCAAGCACCAACGTTCGCTCCCATCATATCGTGCATCATCGCGGCCATTCCTCCCCTGCCGCCCATCGGTCCCGGCGGGCCACCATGATCGAACGGGAACGGAAACGGTCCGCCGGGCGATCGTCCCGTGGGTGCGGAAACCGCGACCCGGACTTGACGATCGGGCAGGCCCGACAACTGCCGGCGCACATAGTCTTCGATGATCCTGGCTGCGTCATCGGTTGCATTCGCCGATTGGTTCGACGGCTCGGGCGCGAGCGAGACACCGAAGGTGGGATCGCTCAGCGCCGCGACGATGCGCGGACGCCAATCGGCCGGCGCGTCCTCGACCAACCGCGAAAGATTGGCGACACGTTGCGCCGCGGCGAAGCCGCCGATCGCGCGCACGGCCTGCTCGCGCGCGCCGGTGTAGATCCAGGCGCCGATCGCGTGCGAGACCAGGAGCCCGAGCAGCAAAATGAGGAGCGTCTGGCCAAATAGGCTCTTGGGCAGGAGGCGGCTCATTCCCGGCTCACATCGGGCGTAAAGATGTAGCCATCGCCCCATACGGTCTTGATGAGTTTAGGCGCGCCGGGATCGCGCTCGATTTTCTTGCGCAGGCGGCTCACTTGCATGTCCATGCTGCGATCAAAACTATTGGCCGCGCGGTGGCGCGCCAGATCGAGCAACTGGTCCCGGCTCAAGGTGCGCTGCGGGTGTTCCACCAGCGCCAGCAGGAGGTCGAATTCTCCGGTGCTGAGCGGCACCGCGACCCCGTCTGCGCCGCGCAACTCGCGCCGGTCGACATCGAACTCCCATCGCTCGAACCGGTATCGCTTGGGCTTTTCGGAAGACGCGGCGGGTTCGCACGCCTGATTGCGCCGGAGCACGGCGCGGATGCGCGCCACGAGTTCGCGGCTGCCGAACGGCTTCGGCAGATAATCGTCGGCACCCATCTCCAGACCGATGACGCGATCCACCTCGTCGCCTTTGGCGGTGAGCATGATGATCGGAATATCGGAATCGGCGCGCAGCGACCGACACAGCGACAGCCCATCCTCGTTCGGCAGCATCAAATCGAGCAGGACAAGATCGATATGCGCAGCCGACAGCACCTTTCGCATGGCCTTGCCATCCTCGGCCGTGCTGACGCGAAATCCCTCTTTGACGAGGGCGCGCGACACCAGATCGCGTAGCTCGCGATGGTCGTCGACGATCAGGATATGCGGGCTGCCGGACATTCGACAAATCTACTTTGGCCCGGGCCATCGGCGGCAAGAAATTTGTAACGATTTTTGACACGCGGCCGCCCTGACACATTTGGTCACCAAATCGCTCCCGGCGGACAAACTTGGGTGACAGGTCGGGAGCGTAATGCAGCAGCGACGGCAAGGTTCGTTGCGAACCGATGGAGCGATCCGATGACAATGCGATACACTTTGATCGGCCTGGGCGCAGGCGCTGCGCTGGCCGCCGGGCTTGGGATTTACGTTTTTACCGCCTCCGCGCAGGGTGGTCCTGGTTACGGCCCGGGCATGATGGGCGGTTACGGCCCCGGTTACCACATGGGCTGGGACGGCCCTGCAGGAGGCCGGTGGAACTGCCCCGCCTTTTCCCAAGGCGACGAATCCGGTGACGGCTACGGTCCGGGCTATCATATGCGCGGCTGGCGCGGCGGCTTCGGCCCCGGCATGATGCGGGGATACGGCTATGGTCGCGATGGCGCACAGGACAACAGGAATCTCAATCTCACCATTGACGACGCCAAGACCCGGATGGAACGCTGGCTCGCGCTGCGCGACAATCCGCGGCTCAAGCTCGGCGATGTGAAAGAAATGGATGCCGACTCGATCACCGCCGATATCGTCACCAAGGACAACTCCCTGGTCGATCGTCTCATCATCGATCGCCACACCGGCTTTATCCGCCGCGACAATGGCTGAGCGCGACTGATATCCCAACCCGCATGGAGTGACGGATGTGGAATGCGATAATCGACGGTGTCTCTCCGCATTTGATCGCGGGCGGCATCATGGTGGCGGTGATGGGCGCGATGCTTCTGATGCACCGGTGGCGCGGGTCGAAGCCCAAGCCATCGGGCGCGCTGGAAATATTACGAGAGCGCTTCGCGCGGGGTGAGATCGACCAAGACGAATACGAAAAGCGTCGCAAGGTGCTCACCACGTAGACCCATCGCTGCCGCCGGACGCAGGAACGAAAAGAATGCAAGAGGCTTATCGGAAGGACTTGACGCATCTGACCTGGGATGAAGTCTACGCACGCCAGGTGAAGCGGGCAGTTCTCGTTGGCGATTGGATGGACGGTTTGCGCGTCAAGACGGGAGACCGCGTCCTGGACGTAGGATCGGGCCCCGGCTATGTGAGCCTCGTCCTCGCCCGGCGAGTCGGCAATTCCGGCGTCGTTTATGCGATCGACCGTTCGGCCGAAGCCCTAGTACCTCGTCACAGTTATTATGACTCTTTGGACGTGGCGGGATAAGCGCGGCCCATTTTGGCGCGGGCTTTGTCGGTTGTGAACATCCATTTGATGCGGGCTGCGGCGGCGTTTCGTTGTCGTTCCCAGGCGGCGATTTCACGACGAAGGCGGTGCGGATCGTCGATCCTGCGGTCCAGGCACTGGCCGCGCAGCACGCCGATTTCGATTTCGACCATGTTGAGCCAACTGGCGTGCTTGGGTGTGTAGTGGAACTCCAGGCGGCGCAAAATGCGCCGGGCTTCGGCAGGCGCGAATGCCTCATAGAGGGCGCCGGCCGAGTGGGTCGACAGGTTATCCTGCACCACGCGGATGCATTCGGCATCGGGGTAATGGACATCGGTGAGTTCGCGCATGCATTGGGCGTAGTCTTCGGCCGCGCGACGCTCGGTGACCTTGACCTTGCGCCAGGGCCGGTTCACGTCGAGGACGACGAAGAGATTGACGGTGCCGCTGCGGCGGTATTCGTAATCGTAGCGTTCGAGTTGGCCCGGCTCGGCCGCAATAGGCTGGCGCACCTCGCCGATGAGCTGGACCGGGCTCTCGTCGAAGCAGACCACCGGCCGCTTGGGATCGGGCGCTTCGGCATAGAGGTCGAGCACATCTTCCATGCGGGCGACATATTCGCCGTCGACCCGGGGAATGCACCACATGTCCCTGCGCCACGGCTTGAGACCGTTTTCGGCCAACCGCCGACGCACCGTCTCGCCCGACAGGCTCTCGTGCGCGGTGAGCTTGACCATGGCGTCGGCCAGCAGTTCCAGCGTCCAGCGGGCGCGGCCTTCGGGAGGGTTTGCACAGGCCGTTGCCACCAACAGGGCTTCTTCCTTGCCGGTAAGCTTGCGCTCCGCTCCAGGACGCGGATCCTCGCTCAGCGCCCGTTCCAGATTGCCTTCCACGAAGCGCCGCTTGGTCCGGTATACGGTGGAACCACCCATCGCCACCGTGCGGGCAATCTCGTCATCGCTGCGGCCGGCATCGGCCGCCAGCAATATCTGGGCGCGCTTGAGCTTGCGGGCGGCGCGCTTGCCTTTGCTCAACATCGCGGTCAGTTCACAGCGTTCGGCTTGGCTCAATTCGATTCGATACCGTACATTCATCTC